>JAESGK010000253.1_pt1 | contig 24226 bp, 22 predicted proteins | sample 9269681 | NCBI WGS metagenome assembly JAESGK01 (sample SAMN14515347, study PRJNA621673) | algae metagenome | isolation source: Timaviella obliquedivisa GSE-PSE-MK23-08B and co-occurring heterotrophs from... | place: USA: Grand Staircase Escalante National Monument, Utah | collected 2006-08-15
GCTGAAACACGCTCTTCGACGTATCGATACCAACTCGTGCTATCTTCGACATGGACGGCTCCCTCGAATGAGTCCTAACGACCTCATTCTGGCACTTAGATGCCGTCGGGGGCCGTCCACCCCAACGGGCCTCCGGCCCGCATTCATGAGCGGGCCGGAGGCCCGCGGTCCAATGATCCTAAGTCGTCGCCGGCAGCGGCGCGCCTTCGCGCCAGCCGAGCAGGGTGCGGAAGATGTTGGCCTGCAGCGTCGCGGCCACCGCGGCACCGCCATAGGAAACCAGCAGCGCCACCGTCCAGGTGACGACGACGGCGGCCTCCTGGGCGCCCAGCGCGCCGCGCATGATGCTGAGCGTGATCAGCGTGGCCATCGTGGTGACGATGGCGCTCACGAAGAAGGTCAGGAACAGCGTGCCGACGATGGTCCAGCCGTTGCCGCGGCCGTAGGCCCAGGACAGGCGCGGCGAGAACGGCACGTCGACCGCCGTGGCGGCAAGCCCATAGCTCACGCGCAGCGCCAATAGCACCGACACCATGAAGCCGGCGCCCAGCGGTGCGGCCAGCGCCTGGCGCTGCGTCTGGGCAGGATCGATCGGTGCTCCCGGCGTCGTCAACGCGCCGTAGTCCATCGTGCCGATCGTGAGGACGAAGGCGGAGATCAGCACGAAGGTGATGCCGCCGATCTTGACCAGATGGACGAGATACGCCGTCTCGCGCGGCGACCAGCCGAGGCCGGGCAGGCGCTCGATGCGGTTCGGCCCCAGCAGCACGAGGCGCTGCCAGGCGAGCATGAACATCACCGTCGGCACGATATCGAGCGCTTTCTCGACCAGCACGGCCATCATCGAGTCCTGGGGGAGCGCGCTGCCCAGCATGCGAATGGCGAGCGAGGCGATCCATGGGATCGTGACGAGATGGAAGAAGACGCGGATGTTGGCGAAGAAGAAGCCGAAGCTCTCCGACAGCAGGGCACCGAACGACAGTTTGACCACAGGCACGATCTAGCTCCGCTCCACTTTTTCACCGGCATTGTGTTCGGCGGTGCCGAGCGCCTCGGAGAGCCTCAGCGCGGCGCTGCCCGGCTTCAGCGGCTTGGGCTGCGAGGCATGCGGCGCCCAGCCGTGCAGGAACAGCACCTCGAAACTCGCTGTCACGCGCCCGGAAGGCGCAGCGAACCGCTCGCTATAAATTTCCGCCGCCCGCAGGAACGTGGCGCGGCGCGCCAGCCCGCGGCGGCGCTCTAGGACGAGATTGCCTTCGCCCATGGCGCCGAGGTCGCGCATCAGCGCCAGCGCGCTTTCGTATTCGACGTCGATCGTCTCGCCGTCGGCTACCGGCAGGGCGAAGCCCGCCCGCTGCAGGAGGCCGGCCGCGTCGCGCAGGTCGGCGAACGGCGACACCCGGGGGCTGAGGCCACCCTCGATCTCGCTCTCCGCCGCGGCCAGCGCCTGGCGGAGTTGCCACAGCGTGCCGCCGCCCAGCATGGCGCCCAGGAACAATCCGTCGGGCTTCAGGATGCGGCAGATCTGGATCAGCGTGCCGGGAAGGTCGTTGACCCAATGGAGCGCCATGGCGCTCATCACCAGGTCGAAGCTGGCGGGGGCGAAGGGCAGCGCCTCCTCGTCGGCCACCACGGCCGGACCGGCGGCGCGGCGCGCAAAGGCCTCGCCGAGATCGCTGCGCACGAGTTGCCCGACGGCGGATCTGTCACCCAGCGCCGTCGCGATCTCGTCGCCGTGACAGCCTAGATCGAGCGCCAGCGCGAAGCCCCGGCGCACATCGTCCAGCCGTTCGACGAGGCGCTCGGCGATCTCGCGCTTCAGGAAGGCCTGGCTCGTCCAGCCACGCGCCGCGCGGTCGCGCCGCCGGCGCAGGACGGTGCGGTCGAAGACCAGAAGGGGGTCGGGCGCTGTCACAGCCCGTATGTAAGGCGAAAGTGCCGCCGCCGGTAGTAGGGCGCCGCCATCCTGTCGGCGCAATTGCCCTGCCCAATTGTCCGATGTTGTCCTCGGCGCTGAGTCTCTGCACCAACGCCGGCCGGCTGATGCTCGACGCCGTGCTGCCGCCGCTGTGTCTCGGCTGCGGCGAGATCGTGGGGGCTTCGGGCGCGCTCGGCGCCCCAGGCGCGCTCTGCGCCGGCTGCTGGCAGGGTTTCTCTTTTATTTCATCGCCCCAGTGCGCGTGCTGCGGCGATCCCTTCGCCGAACATATCGGCGACGAGGCGCTGTGCGCCGGTTGCCTTGCCCGTCGCCCAAAATTTCGCAGGGCCCGCGCGGCGTTGGCCTACGACACGCAAAGCCGGCGTCTGGTGCTGCCGTTCAAGCATGGCGACCGGACCGACATCGCCCGGGCCTGCGGGGGCTGGATGGCGCGAGCCGGTTCGGAGCTTTTGGCCGAAGCCGACCTGATCGCACCCGTGCCGCTTCACTGGCGGCGTCTCCTGACGCGCCGCTACAATCAGGCGCTCCTGCTGGCCCGGGCCCTCGTCCGCGTAGCGCCCCAGACGACGGCGTTGGCGGGCGTCGAGCATCGCCTGGCCCCGGATCTGCTGCGGCGGCACAGATGGACGGGCTCGCAGGCCGGTCTCCGGGCCAAGGAGCGGCGGCGCAACGTTCGCGAGGCCTTCGATATCCACCCGCGCTGGGCCGCCAAGGTCGCGGGCAAGACGGTGCTGCTGGTCGACGACGTTCTCACCACCGGTGCCACGGCCGAGGCCTGCGCCCGGGTTTTGCAACGCGGCGGCGCCCGCCATGTCGATGTGCTGACGCTGGCGCGGGTCGTCCGGCCGGCGGTATAGTCGGCCTCGAGGAGACCACGATGGCCAGGATCGAAATCTACACCACGCCGTTCTGCGGCTACTGCGCCCGCGCCAAGGGGCTGCTCGACGACAAGGGCGCCCAGTACGACGAAATGGACGTCATGATGGACGACAAGAAGCGCACCGAAATGCGCGAGCGCGCCAGGCGCACGACCGTGCCGCAGATCTTCATCAACGGCCAGCACATCGGTGGCTCCGACGAACTGGCGGCGCTGGAACAGGCGGGCAAGCTCGACGCGCTGCTCGCCCAGCCGGGTTGAGGAGAACCGTCCAATGGGGAGCACGTTCAAGGCCGGTCTGATCCAGACCAACGTCAGCAACGAGATGGCCGAGAACGTGGCCTTCGTGCAGGCCCAGACACGGCTTGCTCGCGATGCCGGCGCCGATTTCATCATGACGCCGGAGAACACCGGCCTGATCGGCGCCAACCGCACCGAGACGCTGGAGAAGGCGCAGACGGAAGAGAGCCACGGCATGCTGGCGGCCTGCCGCGCGTCGGCGCGCGAGACGGACGCCTGGTTCCTGCTGGGCGGCATCCATGTCCGTATCGCGGGCGAGGAGCAGATCCGCAACCGCTCCTACCTGATCGACGCCTCGGGCGGCATCGTGGCAAGCTACGACAAGATCCATATGTTCGATGTCCGCCTGGCCGGTGGCGAGAACTATTTCGAGTCGGCGACCTTCAAGCCGGGCGACCGCGCGGTGCTGGCCGAGACGCCGTGGGGCGTGCTCGGCATGACCATCTGCTACGACTTGCGCTTCCCCTATCTCTATCGCGAGCTGGCGCACGCCGGCGCCACGATGCTGTCGATCCCGTCGTCCTTCACGGTGCCGACGGGCAAGGCGCACTGGCACGCCATCCTGCGCTCGCGCGCCATCGAAACGGGCTGCTTTGTCTTTGCGCCTGCGCAGGTGGGCACGCACAAGGGTTCGGGCCGCAAGACCTACGGTCATTCCATCGCCATCGCCCCGTGGGGCGAGGTGCTGGCCGATGCCGGCGGCGAGACCGCGGGCTTCGTCCTGGCCGAGGTCGATCTCGCCAAGGTCGAGGAGGCGCGCAAGATGGTGCCGTCGCTCCAGCACGACCGGAAGTACGCGGCGCCCGCGCTGCACAAGGCGTTGGCTGCAAAAGCCGCGGAGTGATCCCGCCCCTGGGCGGAATTGCGCCGACAAGTTGTCCGTGGTCGATGCACGCCTCGCCAGCCATTTGCCACGGTGCCGCTCGCGAGCGCCTCGAGACTGAACCAGCAACAACGCGAAAGGCCGGCGATGACGAGCAATCACATCAAGATCGAGATCGAGGAGCCTGTCGCCTCGCTCGTCTTCAACCGCCCGCACGTGCTCAACGCTTTCCATAACGAGGCCATGGACGAGTGCAGGGCGGCCTTGCGGGAACTGGCCGAGGACGAGCGCGTTCGCGCAATCCTCGTCCGTGGCGAAGGGCGCGCCTTCTCCGCCGGCTTCGACATGAAGGCGTCGGCGGAACGCGACATGTCGTCCGTCGATCGCGTGCGGCGCCAGATGGAGCGGCAGTTCGACTTCATCATGTCGTTCTGGGATTGTCCAAAGCCGACCATCGCTCTCGTGCACGGCTTCTGCATGGCCGGCGCCTTCGAGGTCGCGCTCGCATGCGACATCACCGTGGCGGCCGAAGGAACGCGGTTCGGGGAACCGGAAGTACGCTTCGGCACCGGTATCGTGGCCATGCTGCTGCCATGGATGGTGTTGCCGAAGCATGCCAAGGAGATGCTGTTGACGGGCAACGACAAGATGGATGCGGCGCGTGCGCATGCGATCGGGATCGTCAATCATGTCGTGCCGGGAGACGAGTTGGTGGCCTTCGGGCGGCGCATGGCACTCGACATCGCGGCGGCGGCTGGCCCTTCCGTGTTCTTCACCAAGCGGGCGATGAACCGCACCTACGAGATCATGGGTCTGCGAGAGGCGCTCCGCGCGTCGCTGGACATCGATGTCATCCTCAACGCCACACCGAGCGCCGAGAAGGCCGAGTTCCAGCGGATCCGGAAGGAGCAGGGCCTGAAGGCCGCGCTGGCGTGGCGAGACGCCCGCTTCTCCGACGGCCAGACCGATTGAGCGGCAGCCGGCGACTACCGGAAACCGCAGCACTCGCGGCGACCTCGGTGGGGCAATACGGGGTAAGCCCCGACCGATTCAATGGCGTTTCGAGGGAATGGTGCCCCGATATGGAATCGAACTGCCGCCGCCGTGCCGGTAAATGCGCCGCGCCGCGATCCGCTGGACCATCGCCATCTTGGGTTCGCTGATCATCTGCGCCTCGTAGGCGATCACCGAGAAGCGCCCACGCACAAGCTCCAGAAGTTCGCCGTCGTCGAGGAGGAACTCGGGCCTGCTCGGTTTTCCGAAACGCTCGTTGCCGGCCATGAAGGTTTCGTAGAGCAGGATGCCTCCAGGCTGCAGGGCGTCGAACAACATCGGGAATAATGGCCGGTGCAGGTAGTTGGTCACGACCACCGCGTCGAACGTACGACCGGCCAGCGGCCAGGGCGAGCCATCCTCGAGGTCGGCCGCGATGACTTCGATGTCGGCGGCGGCGGTGAGGCTGCTCACGTCGCGGTCGATCGCCGTGACGCGATGGCCGCGCCCGGCGAAAAAGCGCGTGTGCCGGCCCTTGCCGGCGGCGATGTCGAGGACGGTGGCGCCCGCCGGCACGAGGCCGGCCCAGGTGGAGATCCACGACGACACCGTCATGGCTTGCGTGCTCCCGCGCTTTTCAGGTTCAGGAGATTGCCGGACAGGATCAGGGCGGCACCGAGGATCGTGAAGGTGTCGAGCCGTTCGCCATAGATCAGCCACCCCGCGAGCGCCGCCAGCGGCACGCGCAGGAAATCCATCGGCACGACGATGGTCGCATCGGCATGGAGCATCGCCCGCGTCAGGCAGTAGTGCGAGTAGGTACCGAGGAAGGCGATCACGAGGATCCAGCCCCAGGCATAGGCGGACGGCCACTCCCAGACGGCAAGGGCCGGCACGAGCCCGATCGCCGACTGGATGGCCAGCATCCAAAACAGGATCGGCACGACACCGTCGGTGCGCGTGAGCGACTTCACCATGGTGATGGAAATGGCGAAGCCGACGGCAGCGGCAAGCGCGATCAACTGGCCGGGCACGATTTCGTTGGTTCCGGGCCGCACGATGAGGACGACGCCGACCACGCCCAGCACGACCGCGAGGTTCTTCGACAGACCCATGCGTTCGCCCAGGAAGGCGACCGCCAGGATCGCCGTCCAGATCGGCATGGTGAACTCGATCGAGATGACCTGGGCGATCGGGATCATGGTGAGGGCCAGGAACCAGCAGAACTGAGCGCCGTAGTGCGCGACGTTGCGCCAGAGGTGCTGCCAGGGCCGCGCCGTCTCGAGGGCGGTGAAGCCGCCGCCGAAATAGATCAGCGGATAGAGCATGAAGAGGCCCAGGATCGAGCGCATCTCCATGATCTGGAAGACGTCGAGCTCCCGCGTGGCCTCGCGGCCGGCGATCGTCATGACCAGCATCGCCGACAGCCACCCGGCCATCCAGGCGGCGGCTTTGAGGTTGGAGGGCTGGCGGTCCATGAAGCAGGCTTGAGGGGCGGGCTGCGGCAAAATACGGAGGCGGGGGCGAGACAATCGGGCCTTGCGTCCGGTACGACAAGCCACCATTTTTGAACTGTCATGATTTTGTATCGCCTGCGCTGCGCCAAGGGCCATGAGTTCGACAGCTGGTTCAAGGACGGCAAGACCTACGAGCGTCAGGAAAAGCGTTCCCTGATCGGCTGTCCGGCGTGCGGAAGTGCGAAGATCACGAGGGCGCCGATGGCGCCGCGTATCGGTAAAGGGATCGACAAGGGGGGCGGCAAAAGCGTCGAAGCGCCTGTCGAGACGCCGGCCGAAGCTGTGCCGGCACCGGCGCCCGATCCGCAGATGGCGGCGCTCGCCCAGGCCATGCCCAAGGAGATGCGCGAGACGCTGTTGAAGCTCCGCGAGCAGGTCGAGAAGAACCTCGAGCCGGTCGGCGAGAAGTTTGCCGAGGAAGCGCGCAAGATCCATTACGGCGAGAGCGACAAGCGCGGCATCTACGGCCAGACCACCGATGAAGAGGCCGAGGCGCTGGCCGACGAGGGCATCGAGTTCGGCCGCCTGCCCTGGATCCCGCGCGGGAACTAGCCGTGGCCGGCGCGGTGGCACTGCCGGCCGGGAGCCGCCTCGCCGATCGGTTCGCGGGCGCCGATCTGGTGGACGCCTACGCGATCGGCCTGCCGCAGGGCACCAGCCATGATGTCGAGGCCCTCGCGCGCTTCATGCCGAGCGCGGAAGCACCCTGGCTTCGCCTTCTCATGGCCGTGCGGGATGCGGCGGTGGCTGGCTTCGGCATCAAGACGTCGCGCCAGCTTCGCCAGGGATCGGTCACCGACGGGGTGGCGCGGATCCATATCTTTCGTGTGTACGAGATCGCCGAGGACGAGGCCATCCTGGGCGAGGACGACAAGCATCTCGACTTCAGGCTCTCGGTTCGGCGCCGACCCGGCGACATCGTCGTCACCACGGTCGTGCACTGCCACAATCTGCTGGGCCGAGCCTATCTCGCCCTGATCGCGCCCTTTCACCGTCTCGTCGTGAAGTCGATCCTGCGACGCGCAGCGCGCCGGGGATGGCCTGGAAGCTCCGCAGTTGACGGGGTTGGCAGGAATAAGTAGGATTTCCGGCGTGGAATCCTATTGTCGCCAGGGAAAACCCGACCCCGACCCCCGCCCGGCATCGGATGGGAAGCGCGGAATTCAACACTTCGTTTCCCATTTGCATCTGGGATATCTGTTTGAAATCAGGGACTTGAGGTCGAATCCGGCGCGCAAGATAGGAAGCCCGGGGCGACCCCGAACAGCATGTAGTTCACGTCGAGGTCGGACTTGTTGAGACTCCAGACCCGGCTGAGCGGGCTGTAGACGACACCCACGATCTCCTTGGTGGCGATGCCGCCGGCCTTGAGGCCGCGCACGACCTCGGAGGGCTTCAGGAACTTCTTCCAGTCGTGCGTACCGCGCGGCAGCCAGCCCAGGACGTACTCGGCCCCCGCGATGGCCAGCACCCAGGCCTTGGCGGTGCGGTTGAGGGTGGAGACGAAAATCAGCCCGCCGGGTTTTACCAGCCGGGCGCAGGATTTGAGGAACAGGTCGACGTCGGCCACGTGCTCGACGATCTCGAGCGCCAGCACGACATCGAACTGGGCGGTGCTGCTGGCCAGGGCCTCGGCGGTGTCCTGGCGGTAGTCGATGGCAAGGTCCTGGCGGCCGGCATGGAGGGAGGCGACGGCGATGTTGCGGGCCGAGGCATCGACGCCGGTAACGGTGGCGCCGAGGCGGGCCATCGGCTCGCAGAGCAGGCCGCCGCCGCAGCCGATGTCGAGCACGCAAAGGCCCTTCAGCGGCTCGCCCGAAAAGGCGTCGCGGCCCCAGTGGGCGGCGGCGCGGTCGCGGATGAAGCCGACGCGGACGGGGCCCAGGCGATGCAGCGGCGCGAACTTGCCGGTGGGGTCCCACCACTCGTCGGCGATGCGCGAAAAGCGCTCGACCTCGGCCGGATCGACCGTGGAGTTTTTCCGGTTATGCGTGGTCTGGCTCATGGCTACCCTTGACCCATATGGCGCCGCCGGTGTCTATACCCCGCTTTCCGGGTAGCGGCTTGCCCTTCGAGTGAATTTATGGCGCGCATTGTTCTGAAGTTTGGCGGCACCTCCGTTGGCGACATCGAGCGGATCAAGAATGCCGCGCGCAAGGTCAAGGCCGAGGTCGCGCGCGGCAACGAGGTCGCGGTGGTGGTCTCGGCCATGTCGGGCGCCACCAACCAACTCGTGAAGTGGGTCGGCGAAGTGTCCGACCTGCCGGATCCGCGCGAATACGACGTGGTCGTGGCGACCGGCGAACAGGTGACGATCGGCCTGCTGGCGCTGGCGTTGCAGCAGGAGGGCGTGAAGTCCCGGTCCTGGGGCTCCTGGCAGCTGCCGATCCGGACCGACGACGCCCACAGCAAGGCGCGCATCGTCGAGATCGACACCGCCGAGATGGCGCGGACCATGACGGCGGGCGAGGTGCCGATCGTGCCGGGCTTCCAGGGCGTGTCGCCCGACGGGCGCGTGACGACGCTGGGCCGCGGCGGCTCGGACACTTCGGCGGTGGCGCTGGCGGCGGCACTCAAGGCCGACCGCTGCGACATCTATACGGACGTCGATGGCGTCTACACGACCGATCCCCGGATCGTCGAGAAGGCGCAGAAGATCGACCGGGTGACCTACGAGGAGATGCTCGAAATGGCCTCGCAGGGCTCGAAGGTCCTGCAGACGCGCTCGGTCGAGCTGGCGATGAATCATCATGTGCGCGTGCAGGTGCTGTCGTCGTTCGACGCGGCACTGGGCAGCGATCTGCCCGGCACGCTGGTTGTGGACGAGGACGAAATCATGGCCCAGGGGCTCGAGAAATCCGTCGTGAGCGGCATCGCCTTCTCCAAGGACGAGGCCAAGGTCACCGTCACCCACGTGCCCGACCGGCCGGGCGTGGCGGCGGCGATCTTCGGGCCGCTGGCGGCGGCCAACATCAACGTCGACATGATCGTGCAGAACGTCTCGCTCGACGGCAGCTCGACCGACATCACATTCACGGTGCCGCGGGCCGACCTTGCACGCGCGGTGCAGCGGCTGGAGGAGGCCAAGGCCCAGCTCAAGTTCGCCGAGGTCCAGTCGGACATCAACGTGGCCAAGGTCTCGGTGATCGGCGTCGGCATGCGCAGCCATGCCGGCGTGGCGCTGAAGATGTTCGAGACGCTCGCGGCCAAGGGCATAAACATCCAAGTGATCTCGACGTCGGAGATCAAGATCAGCGTGCTGGTGGCCGCCGAATACACCGAGCTTGCGGTGCGCGCATTACATACGGCTTACGACCTCGACGCCGCCTGATCGCATTAGTTTCTTTGGTGCTTATGCGAATAAGCCGGTAGGCAGTTCGGCGCGGGTCTTGCTATAAGCGGGCCATGTATGCGGCACTCACCTGCAAGGCTTGCCTGAACGCCCGTCCGTTGGAGGCGTGGCGAGCTTGCGCGTGTGCCATCGACCGTAGCTTCGTCGTCATCCGACTCAAGTACCCCGCGGTCTGACCATGGAGAGATCGACTCCACCGGCCGGACCGCGAATGCTCCTCAAGCGGCTCCGGGACACGATGGCGCGTGCCGGCTCCGTCGAGGATACGCTGGGCGAGGTCGTGCGTCTGGTCGCCAACGAGATGGTGGCCGAGGTCTGCTCGATCTACCTGCTGCGGGCGGGCGAAGTCCTGGAACTGTTCGCGACGCAGGGCCTCAATCCCGACGCCGTGCACCGCACTCGGCTGCGCGTCGGCGAGGGTCTCGTGGGCGATATCGCGGCCCACGGAAGGCCGCTGGCGCTCGACGACGCGCAGCACCATCCGCAGTTCGCCTATCGCCCCGAAACGGGTGAGGAAATCTATCACTCGCTCGCCGGCGTGCCGATCCTGCGCGCCGGCCGCGTGCTCGGCGTCCTGGTGGTGCAGAACCGCACCCGCCGCCAGTACGACGAGGAGGAAACCGAGACCCTGCAGACCATCGCCATGGTGCTGGCCGAACTGATCGCGGCCGGCCACATCGTGAGTCCCAACGAGATGCAGCAGGTCGACGGGCTCGGCCTGTTGCCGCTCCGCATCGATGGCGTGCAGCTCACGCCCGGTGTCGCCATCGGCCGTGCCGTGCTGCACGAGCCGCGCATCGTGATCTCGCGAGTCGTGGCCGAAGACGTGGAACTGGAGCAGCAGCGCTTCGCGGAGGCGCTGCACGGCGTGCGGGCCGACGTCGACCGCATGCTCGAGGCGCACGACATGCAGTCGGGCGAGCAGCGCGAGATCCTGGAAACCTTCCGCATGTTCGTCGATGATCGCGGCTGGATGGAGCGCGTGCGCGAGGCCGTGGCCTCGGGCCTCACCGCCGAAGCCGGCGTGCAGCGCGCCTTCGACGACGTCCGCACCCGGCTCGGCCAGTCGACCGATCCTTACATCCGCGAGCGGCTGAGCGACCTGCAGGATCTCTGCAACCGGCTGCTGCTGCGTTTGACCGGCCGCGTCGCCGCCGATCCGAGTTCGCTGCCCGACGACATGATCGTCGTCGCCCGCGACATGGGACCGGCCGAGCTGCTCGACTACGACCGTGCGCGCCTGCGCGGCGTCGTGCTGGAGGAGGGATCGGCGCTGAGCCACGTGGCGATCGTGGCGCGTGCCCTCGACATCCCCGTCGTCGGCCGCGCCCCCGACGTGCTGTCGCGGGTCGAGGCGGGCGATTCGATCGTCGTCGATGGCGACAATGCCCAGGTGCTGGTGCGGCCGGCCGAGGACGTGCTGCAGACGGTCCATGCCGCGATCGACGCGCGGATCGAACGGCGGCGCAGGTACGCGGCTCTGCGCGACCTGCCGTCGGCCACGCGCGACCAGGTGCGGATTTCGCTGCACATGAACGCCGGCCTGCTGATCGACATGCAGCATCTCGACGATACCGGCGCCGCCGGCGTCGGCCTTTACCGGACCGAGATCCCGTTCATGGTGCGTTCGGAGTTTCCCGACGTCGATGCGCAGGCCTGGCTTTATGGCCGCGTCCTCGACCTTGCCGATGGTCGGCCGGTGACCTTCCGCACCCTCGATGTCGGCGGCGACAAGGTCCTCCCTTATGTCGGGGCCTTCGGCGACGATAATCCGGCGATGGGCTGGCGGGCTATCCGGATCGGCCTCGACCGGCCGGCGATGCTGCGCCGGCAGCTTCGCGCCCTGATCCAGGCCGCCAACGGCCGGCCGCTGTCCGTCATGTTCCCGATGATCGCCGAGGTTGCCGAACTGCTGAGTGCCCGGCAGTTGCTCGACCTCGAGCTCGACCGGGCCCGGCGGCGTGGCCAGGCCATGCCCGAGCAGTTGCGTGTTGGCGTTATGTTCGAGGTGCCGGCCTTGGCCTGGCAGTTGGACAGCCTGTTGCCCCAGATCGACTTCATCTCGGTCGGGACGAACGATCTCCTCCAGTTCCTCTACGCCGCCGACCGGGGGAACAGCCGGGTATCCGGCCGCTACGACAGCTTGTCGCCAGCATTGTTGAGATTGCTACATTTTGTGGTCGAGAAGGTACGTCCTGCCGGCGTCGATCTTGCCGTTTGCGGCGAGATGGCCGGCCGGCCGGTCGAGGCGCTGGCTCTTCTTGCCGTGGGAGTGCGGTCACTCTCGATGTCGCCCGGCGCGATCGGACCGGTGAAGGCGATGATCCGGTCGCTCGATCTTGCCGAGGCGACTGGTTTCATGGGTTCTGCGCTTTCGCAGCCGGACCGACCCATGCGCGAGACACTGCGCCTCTTCGCCGCCGACCATGCGATCGAAATTTAAGCGACGAGAAGTCGAATCGCTTTTGCCCTGTCATGGCGCCTCTGCTAAGAGTCGCATGCGAGGGGAAAGCAGGGTCTATTCATGCCGGATCAGGTCGATTGGCGAGCGGTTGAACGCGAGGCCACTCCGGGTCGCGCTGTCGGTCGGTTGCTGCGCGATCAGCGCGAAGCACGCGGCCTCAGCCTGTCCGAGGTCGAGAAAAGCTTGCGCATTCGACGCAGCCATCTTGAGGCGATCGAAGAAGGTCGCTTCGACAAGCTGCCCGGCGCCGCCTACATCCCGGCGTTCCTGCGCGCCTATTCGGCGCATGTCGGTCTCGACCCCGAGAAGGTGCTGACTGCCTATCATCTCTCCGGCCCTGTTCCCATCAAGCGCCCTGTGTCGCTGCCGGCCGACTTCCCGATCGTGGAGAAGCGCGCGCCGATCGGCCTCGCCGTGCTGACAGTCCTGCTCGTCGTCGGTGCCGGCTACGCCGTCTGGAATTATTTGCCGCGCGAACAGTCGGTGGTCGCCGAAAAAGTTCCGCCGGTACCGGATCGTCTGTTGGCGTCACGACCCGCTGCGTCGTCGCAGCCCGCCGCTGACTCTGCTCCTGCCGCAGCCGCTACGCCTCCGGTCAAGGAAGTCCGCACGCTGCCCGGTGGGTTGCCTGCCGAAGTCTGGCCGGCGCCGCGACAGGAGACCGTCGTCCAGCCCGCGCCGCTCGCGCCGCCCATCGTCGTTGCCGTACCCGCGCCGCCACCGCCGATCGTGATGGCCGTCCCCGCCATCGGTCAGGCGCAGGCCGCACAGCCACCGGCACAGCTCGAACAGCCGCCGCGCATCGCCACACCGTCGACGCCCGCGCCGAATGCGCCCGCGACCGAGGAAGCCGTGGCACGGACGCCGGCGACGGAATCGATGCCGAGTCTGCCGGTGAAATTCGACACGCCGGTCAGCGTGCGCGTCAACAGCTGGGTGGAATTGCGGGCGCCCAGCGGCGACGTGCTGGCCCAGACCTACGTTCGTGCCGGCGAGAGCTACGTCGTGCCGGCCGGAATCGCCTACCGCATCATCGACGCGCGCTAGGCCGGACGGCCTCCCGGCGACTGGATAAGCCGCCCGCCCACAGCTACATTGCCGGGTATGAGCATCAGACCCTATCGCGACATCGTGCGCCGCAAATCGCGGCGGATCATGGTTGGGTCCGTGCCGGTCGGCGGCGATTCGCCGATCACGGTCCAGACCATGACCAACACGCTGACGGCCGACGCCGAGGCGACGATCGCGCAGATCCGCCGCTCCGAGGAAGCCGGCGTCGATATCGTGCGCGTTTCCTGCCCCGACGAAGAATCGACGGCGGCGCTGTCCACGATCGTGCGGGCCTCGAAGGTGCCGATCGTCGCGGACATCCATTTTCACTACAAGCGTGCCATCGAGGCGGCCGAGGCGGGTGCTGCCTGCCTGCGGATCAATCCCGGCAACATCGGCAGCGCCGACCGGGTGCGCGAGGTCGTGAAGGCCGCCAAGGATCACGGCTGTTCGATGCGCATCGGCGTCAATGCCGGGTCGCTTGAGAAGGATCTGTTGGACAAATATGGCGAGCCCTGCCCGGAAGCGATGGTCGAGAGCGCGCTCGATCATGCGCGCATCCTGCAGGATCACGACTTCCACGAGTTCAAGATCAGCGTGAAGGCCTCCGACGTTTTCCTCGCAGTGGCGGCCTACCAGCAGCTCGCCGACGCCTGCGACTACCCGCTGCATGTCGGCATCACCGAAGCGGGCGGCACCCGCACCGGGACGGTCAAGTCCTCGATCGGCATGGGCTCGCTCCTGTGGGCGGGCATCGGCGACACGATCCGCGTCTCGCTGTCGGCCGAGCCCGAGGAAGAGGTCCGCGTCGGCTTCGAGATGCTGAAGGCGCTCAACCTGCGGCACCGCGGCGTCAACATCATTTCCTGTCCGTCCTGCGCGCGGCAGCAGTACGACGTGATTCGCACCGTCGAGGCACTGGAGAAGCGCGTCGGCCACATCACCACGCCGATGACGGTGTCGGTGATCGGCTGCGTCGTGAACGGCCCCGGCGAGGCGCGCGAGACCGACATCGGCTTCACCGGCGGCGGCGCCAACAACCATCAGGTCTACATCGCCGGCATCCCGCACCATAGGCTGAAGGATGGCAACGTCGTCGACCATCTGGTGTCGCTGATCGAGAAGAAAGCGGCCGAGATCGAGGCCGCCAAGGTCGCCGAAGCGGACCGACATCGCACCGCCGCCGAGTAGCGACTTTCGACCTCTTCCCGTCGACTTTTTCCCAAGGCGATTTCCCGTGAGCAAGCTTCAGCCCGTGCGTGGCACGCACGATCTTCTCCCCGACGAATACCGACGCTTTGCCCATGTGGTCGGCACGGCGCGGGATGTCGCGCGACTGTACGGCTATCGCGAGATGGCGACGCCGATCTTCGAGTTCACCGAGCTTTTCGCCCGCGGCATCGGCGAGACCACCGACGTCGTCTCCAAGGAGATGTACACGTTCAAGGATCGCGGCGATGAATCGCTCACGCTCCGGCCGGAATACACCGCCGGCATCTGCCGCGCCTTCGTGTCCAACGGCGAACTGGCCCAGCATCTGCCGCTGAAAGTCTTCGCTGCGGGCCCGATGTTCCGTTACGAGCGGCCGCAGAAGGGCCGTCAGCGCCAGTTCCACCAGATCGACATCGAGGTGCTGGGCGCGCCGGAACCCGGCGCCGACATCGAAGTGATCTCGGTCGCCGCCGACATTCTCGACCGGCTGGGCATCCTCGAGCGTTGCGTCCTGAAGATCAATTCGCTGGGCGATCCAGAGTGCCGGGCCGTCTACCGCAAGGTGCTGGTCGACTACTACTCGGCCCACATCGGCAAGCTGTCGGAGGACTCGAAGAGCCGCCTGCAGCGCAATCCGCTCCGCATCCTCGACAGCAAGGACGAGGGCGACAAGGCGATCAATGCCGGAGCGCCGTCGTTTGCCGATCACCTTAACCAGGCCAGCCGCGACTTCTTCGCGGCGGTGCAGGGCGGCCTCTCGGCTGCCGGCATTGCCTTCGAGGTCGATCCCACCCTGGTGCGTGGGCTGGATTACTACACCCACACCGCCTTCGAATTCGTCACCACCCACATCGGCGCGCAGGGCACCGTGCTGGGCGGCGGGCGCTATGACGGTCTGATCGCCGAGCTAGGCGGGCCACCGACGGCCGGCATCGGCTGGGCGGGCGGCATCGAGCGCCTGATGATGCTGTGCAACGAGCCGCCGGCCGAGCCACGGGCGGTGGTGATCGCGCCGCTCGGCGCCGCCGCCGAGGCCAAGGCACTGGGAATTGCCCGGGCGCTTCGCCGCCAAGGCATCGCGGTCGAACAGGACTATCGCGGCAACATGAAGCGGCGCTTGCAACGGGCCAACAAGCTCAATGCTCGCGCCGCCATCATCATCGGCGACGACGAACTGGCCAAAGGCGTGGCCCAGCTAAAAGATTTCGACAGTGGCGAGCAGCATGAAGTGGCACTCGACGCCCTCGCCGATGCATTGAAGGGCTGAACATCGTGTCGCTGTTGCTCAAGCTCAACCAGATCGTGACCCGCCACGCCGAATTGCAGGCCGCACTTTCCGCCGGCACGCTTGATTCGCAGAAGTTCGTCGCGGCTTCGAAGGAGTATGCCGACCTCGGCCCGCTCGTCGAAGCTGTGAACGCCTGGCACAAGGCCGAGCAGGAGCTGAAGGACGCCGAAGCGATGGCGGCCGACCCCGACATGAAAGCGATCGCCGAGGAAGAAGCCGCGGCATTGCGCAAGCGCCTACCCGAACTCGAGCATGCGGTGAAGCGCATGCTGCTGCCCAAGGATGCGGCCGACGAGAAGAACGCCATCCTGGAAATCCGCGCCGGCACGGGCGGCGACGAGGCTGCCCTGTTCGCCGCCGATCTCTTTCGCATGTACCAGCGCTACGCTGCAGACCATGGTTGGAAGTTCGAGATCATGGAGCTCTCCGACACCGGCATTGGCGGCTACAAGGAGGCGATCGCGACCGTGACGGGCCGCAGCGTGTTCGCCCGGCTGAAGTTTGAATCGGGCGTGCATCGCGTGCAGCGCGTGCCGGCGACGGAAGGCTCCGGCCGCATCCACACCTCGGCGGCGACCGTCGCGGTGCTGCCGGAAGCCGAGGAATTCGACATCAAGATCGACGAAAAGGACCTCAGGATCGATGTTTTCCGCTCCTCCGGCCCGGGCGGCCAATCGGTCAACACCACGGATTCCGCGGTGCGCATCACCCATATCCCGACCAATACCGTCGTCAGCCAGCAGGACGAGAAGAGCCAGCACAAGAACAAGGCCAAGGCGATGAAGATCCTGCGCGCCCGGCTCTACGACGCCGAACGGCAGCGCCGTGACGACATCCGCTCGGCCGACCGCAAGGGCCAGGTCGGCAGCGGCGATCGGAGCGAACGCATCCGCACCTACAATTTCCCGCAGAGCCGCGTCACCGATCACCGAATCAACCTCACGCTCTACAAGCTCGACGAGGTCCTGGAAGGCCGAGGGCTGGACGAGTTGATCGACGCGCTGACCGCCGACGACGAGGCGAGCCGTCTGGCGGAGCTGGCGGCCTAGTTGGTGGCCGGGGCCGCGCGCTACGACGCGCTGATGCGCGATGCCGCGGTCGCCCTGACAGCCGCCGGCATCGACAATGCCCGCTTCGAAGCCCGTCTGCTGTTGGCCCATGCCGCCGGAGTCTCCATCGAATGGTTGGTCGCCCACGGCGACGAGACGCCGCCGCCCGCGGTGGTCGAAGCGTTACGCGCGCTGACCGCGCGGAGAATCCGGCGCGAGCCGATGGCCTATGTCGTGGGCGAGCGCGAATTCTGGGGATTGCCGTTCAAGGTGTCGCCGGCCGTCCTCGTGCCGCGGCCCGACAGCGAGACTTTGATCGAGGCGGCGCTGGCGCTGATGCCGGGAAGGACGGAGCCGTGGCGCATTGTCGATCTCGGTGTCGGCTCGGGATGTCTGCTGCTCACCCTGCTGCGGGAATTTCCCAACGCGCGGGGCGTCGGCATGGACGCGTCGGCGGAGGCGCTTTCAGTTGCACAAGGCAATGCCGACGCGTTGGGCGTCGGTGCCCGCACGCGCCTCGTCGCTGGCGATTGGCGGCATCAGGGCTGGGCCGGGCAGCTGGGCGGGCCTTTCGACCTGCTGATTTCCAACCCGCCTTACATCGAGACGGCCACGATCGACGGGCTGATGCCCGAAGTTGCCCTGTTCGAGCCCCGACTGGCCTTGGATGGAAGTGGGGATGGGCTTGCGGCCTATCGTGCCATCGCCGGGCGGGCAGCCGGGTTGGTCGTTCCCGGCGGCCGTATCCTGATCGAGGCGGGGGAGGGCCAAGCCCCTGTTATATCGGCACTTTTGGTTGCCGCGGGATTTGCCGTCGGCAGTCCCTGGAAGGATCTCGGCGGGATCGACCGGATCGTGCCGGCAACGCATTAAAGAGTTGGCAAGGGAGGGGAATAGGACTAGCTTGTGAACTGTCCCCTAGGGGATCTAGCCTGTGCAGATCGATGGCAGCGGGCCGAATTATATCCCTCTGAAAAATTGCCGTGACGGCGCCCAGGAAGGGCAGAGGGTCGCTAACAACAACAACCCCGTCCGGCGTGTAACTGGCCCTAGGTTAATGAGACCAAACAATCGTCAGCGATCGCGCGGCGGTCGCAATGGTGGCGGCGGTGGCGGCGGAGGTGGCGGTGGCCACAACAACCACCACAAGCAGCAGCACCACAATCCCAATCGCCCGCCCAATCGAAATCAGATGTTCGACAGCAGCGGCCCTGACGTCCGGGTTCGCGGCAATGCGCATCAGGTGTTCGACAAGTACCAGGCGCTGGCCCGGGAGGCGGCCGCTTCGGGCGATCGCATCCAGGCCGAGGCCTATTGGCAGTACGCCGACCACTATTTCCGCATGATCCAGACGATGGGCGGCTTCGGCCAGCGCAACAACGTGGGTTATGGCGACGAGGAGGGCGGCCAGGCCAATCCCAATCAGCCGCAGCAGGCTCAAGCGGGTGGGCAGCAGTCCGCGCCTCCACCCAGCAATGCCAACGGTCATGCCCCGGGCGAGCGCATGGGCGGCCGAGGCGATGACGCCAACGAACCCGATCCCGGCCTGGGCGGTGTCGCTTTCCTGCAAAACGGGCGCAGCACCTCGTCCGAGGAGGATCCGGCGGTCGACGACCAACCCGAGGTCCCGGCATTCACGCCACCGGCCGGCCGGCGCGGCGGATAGCCGAGCTGGAAGAGACTTCTAGAAACACTCGATGGCAGCCGCCGTCGGGTGTTTTTTGTTGGCCCCAGATTTCGCCCTAGATGTGGAGCAGGGTCGGCGCCGCGAATCCCAGCACCGTGAACCCGATACCGACCGCCCCCAGGCCGAGCGAAACGAAGGTGAGCCAGACAACCGCGGTCAGCGCGGCCGCGCCGGCCAGCACGATGGCCAACTGGAAGCAGGCCGAGGCGTACTCGAACATGTGGTAGGCCGCCAGCGATCGGTCGCGGTAGGCCTCCTTCGCCTTGGCTCGTGCCATCAATTCCTTGCGGCCTTCATTGGTCTCGGGTTCCGATTCGTAGCGTTGGGCGGTGCGCCGCCACTGCTCCGATTGCGCCTTGAGCGCCGCCGGCATGGTGGCGGGACCGTCTTTGAATTGAGCGTCGGCGCCATCGGCAGCCGTGCGCAGCGTGGTCTGACGGATCGTCTTGGCCTGGAAGAACGACCATAGGTTGGACGCGTCTATGTGGCTGGAGAGGCCGTTGGTCTGCGCGCTTTTGCCGGACATCTCCGAGACCGCCAGGAGGGCCGCCAGCACGGCAACCAGCAGGGCGATCTTCTTGTTCGCGGTATCGACGTGTCCATGCCCACCAGACATTGCTGTTCTCCCCCGTCCGTTTGATCCAGATCGTATCGGCCGGTCTCCATAGACCGGCATAGTTACGCCTAAAAGCCGCACCTTTGATCCGGTCTTGCACCTGCGCGATCCCTTCCCATATCGATTGCAGGATGCCCGGATAGGGGTCCGCTCTTTCGCCTGCCGCATGACGGGGGCGTGAATGAAAGGGTAGAGCAATGAACCAAGAGAAATACACCGAACGCATGCGGGGCTTCCTGCAGAGCGCCCAGATGATGGCGCTGCGCGACGGGCATCAACGCTTCGTTCCCGACCATCTCCTCAAGGTCCTGCTGGACGACCCGGAAGGCCTGGCGGCTAACCTGATCACCGCCGCCGGCGGCGATTCACGCTTGGTGCATCGCGAAGTCGAAGCCAATCTCTCCAAGCAGCCCAAGGTGGAAGGCCAGGGTGCCGGGCAGATCTATCTGGCACCCGAGACGGCGCGGCTGTTCGAGCAGGCCGAAGCGATTTCCGAAAAGGCGGGCGACTCGTTCGTCACCGTGGAACGCATGCTTCTGGCGCTGGTGCTCGCCAAGGGGACCGAGGCCGCCAATACGCTGGCCAAGGGTGGTGTCAAGGCGCCGGCGCTGGAAAAGGCCATCCAGGAGCTGCGCAAGGGCCGCACCGCCGATTCGGCTTCTGCCGAGGGCAGCTACGACGCGCTCAAGAAATATGCCCGCGACCTCACCCAGATGGCGCGCGAGGGCAAGCTAGATCCCGTGATCGGCCGCGACGAGGAAATCCGCCGTGCCATCCAGGTACTGAGCCGCCGGACCAAGAACAATCCCGTGCTGATCGGCGAGCCCGGCGTCGGCAAGACCGCCATCGCCGAGGGTCTGGCGCTGCGCATCGTGAACGACGATGTGCCGGAATCGCTCAAGGGCAAGAAGCTGATGTCGCTCGATCTCGGCGCCATGGTGGCCGGCGCCAAGTATCGCGGCGAGTTCGAGGAGCGCCTGAAGGCGGTGCTGTCGGAGATCGCCTCGGCCGAGGGCGACATCGTCGTCTTCATCGACGAGCTGCACACGCTGATCGGGGCGGGCAAGGCAGATGGCGCGATGGACGCTTCCAACATGCTGAAGCCTGCGCTGGCCCGCGGCGAGCTGCATTGCGTCGGCGCCACGACGCTCGACGAGTACCGCAAGCACATCGAGAAGGATGCGGCGCTGGCACGCCGTTTCCAGCCGGTATTCGTGTCCGAACCAACGGTCGAGGACACGGTGTCGATCCTGCGCGGTCTCAAGGAGAAGTACGAGCTGCATCACGGCGTCCGCATCGCCGATGCCGCGATCGTGGCGGCGGCGACGCTCAGCAACCGCTACATCACCGACCGCTTCCTGCCCGACAAGGCCATCGACTTGATGGACGAGGCCGCGTCCCGCATCCGCATGCAGGTCGACAGTAAGCCGGAGGATCTCGACGAACTCGACCGGCGCATCATCCAGCTCAAGATCGAGCGCGAGGCGCTGAAGAAGGAAAGCGATCCGGCGTCGCGCGAGCGGCTGGTGAAGCTCGACAAGGAGCTGAGCGAGCTCGAGCAGAAGTCGGCCGGGCTGACGGCGCAATGGAAGTCGGCCAAGGACAAGCTGGCCGATGCCCAGAAGGTCAAGGAGCAGCTCGACAAGGCGCGACATGAACTCGAGATCGCGCAGCGCAAGGGCGAACTCGCCCGTGCGGGCGAGCTTTCGTATGGCGTCATCCCCGACCTCGAGAAGAAGCTCAAGGTAGCGGAGAACATCGAGCTGACCGGCAGCCGCGGCGTGAAGGAAGAGGTCATGCCCGAGGACATCGCGGCCGTGGTGGCCAGATGGACCGGCATCCCCGTCGACAAGATGCTCGAAGGCGACCGGGCCAAGCTGCTGCGCATGGAAGAGGAGCTGCACAAGCGGGTGATCGGCCAGGACGAGGCAATCAATGCCGTGTCAAACGCCGTTCGCCGGGCGCGGGCAGGTCTGCAGGATCCCAATCGGCCGATGGGTTCGTTCCTGTTCCTGGGTCCCACGGGCGTCGGCAAGACCGAACTCACCAAGGCGCTGGCGAACTACCTGTTCGACGACGATCACGCCATGGTCCGCATCGACATGAGCGAGTTCATGGAGAAGCACGCCGTCAGCCGCCTGATCGGCGCACCGCCGGGCTATGTCGGCTACGACGAAGGCGGCGTGCTCACCGAAGCGGTGCGTCGCCGGCCTTACCAGGTGATCCTGTTCGACGAGGTCGAAAAAGCGCATCCCGACGTGTTCAACGTGCTGCTTCAGGTGCTGGACGACGGTCGCCTGACCGACGGTCAGGGCCGCACGGTGCATTTCAACAACACGCTGATCGTGCTGACCTCCAACCTCGGCAGTGCCCATCTGGCCGCGCTGGGCGAGGGTCAGTCGACCGAGACGGTGCGCGAGCAGGTGATGGAAGAGGTGCGTCGCGCCTTCCGGCCCGAATTCCTCAATCGCCTCGACGAGATCCTGCTGTTCAACCGGCTGAGCCGCGCGCACATGACGGACATCGTCGACATCCAGCTCGGCCAGCTGCGCAAGCTTCTGGCCGACCGCAAGATCGGCCTCCAGCTCGACACCAAGGCGCTGCAGTGGCTGGCCAACCGCGGCTACGACCCGGTCTACGGTGCGCGACCGCTGAAGCGCGTCATCCAGCGCAGCCTGCAGAATCAGCTGGCGACGCTGCTGCTCGAGGGCCGCATCAAGGATGGCGATACGGTCGAGGTCGGCGTCGAGAACGGCGAACTCACGATCGCCGGCCAGCGCGTCCTCGGCGAGGCGGCCGACTAACCTCTAATCGCCGCGCGCGACCTGGGGCGTCGCGGGCTCCTTCGGGGCCTGCGACGTCTTTTGCTGTGGCGGCTTGTTCACGTCGGCCACGGCCGGCGCGCTCTTCAGCTGGTTGAGATACTGCCGCGACAGCGTCTGGAAGCGGGCGAGGTCCTTGCCACCCACCGTGGCGCGCATGGCGAACTTCTGCGTCAGCGGATTGACCGGCTTGCCGCCGCGATGGAACTCATAGTGCAGGTGCGGGCCGGTCGACATACCCGTCGAGCCGACAAAGCCGATCACCTGGCCCTGGCGGACGGAAACGCCGGGTTTGATGCCCGGTCCCAGCCGCGACATGTGGGCATAGGCCGTTGCCACGTCCTGGGTATGTTGCAACTTCACGTAGAGGCCGTAGCCGCCGTTGAATCCGGCCATCGCGACCTTGCCGGTACCGGCGGCGAGGATGGGCGTGCCGGAGGCCGCAGAGAAGTCGACGCCGGCGTGAAGCGCGCTAAAGCCCAGGATCGGATGCTCGCGCATGCCGAAGCGCGAGGTGAGTTTCGAGGCATCCATGGGGGTGCGCAGGAACGAGCGCACGACGCTTTCGCCCTGGGGATTGTAGAAGCCGTCGGCGCCGCCTTGCGGCCGGAAGCGGATCACCGTCACCATTCGTTTCAATAGGCGCAGCTCTCCAGCCAGCAGGCGGCCGGGGTGCGTGACGAGGCCATCGCTGGTTACGAGCTGCTCGAGCAGTACGGTGAACTTCTGGCCCTGCTTCAGTTCGCGCTGGAAATCGACGTCGTAGGACATGGCGCGGATGAACTCGACCATGGCGGCCGACGGCGCGCCGGCCTTGATGCCGCTTTGCTGCAGGGAACCATCGCGTTCGCCTTCGACGCGAACGATGCGCGGGCTCACCTTGTAGGTCTTCTCCTCGGCCTCGTAGGAACCGTCGTCCTTGCGGCTAACGATGTACTCGCGTTCCGGTTGTGGACGCACCGCCAGCGACAGCACACGCGGCGCATCGGGCTGCTCGGGCATCGTCTGCATCAGCAACTCAATCGTCTCGCCGGTCGCGAGCTTTTTCTTCTTCAGAAGCGTCTGCAGCTTTTCGGCGATCTGCTTGCGATCGACGTCTGGAACGTCGATGTCGGCCAGCATCTTCTCGACAGTATCGCCGCGTTCGAGGCGGAGCGTGAGTTCATAGCGGTCGCTGGCGGGAGGCTCAGGCTCGGCCGCCGGATCCGGCGGCTTCATCTGGAAGCCTTTGAGTTCGAGGCCCTGGAACGCGCTGCCCTTGAGTTCTGCAGAGGTCAGAGGCGGCGCGGGCTCGGAGTCGACCAGAACAATGGGGGCGGGCGTCGCTGCCGGCGCAGGAACCTGTCTTTCCAGCCCGGCAATCTCCGGATTCGACCGGTGCGAAAGCACTAGGCCGCCGAGCGCCAAAGCGATGACTCCGACCGCTAAAAGGACAGGCCGGAACAGCGCAAAAGCGGTGCTTTTGGCGGCTTTCGGCCGATCCGACGGAGAGGGGAAATCCGTCATGACCGTTGACCTACTACGGGCCCGGTGGATCCGGGCCTCAGCTAGAGTTGGCGCCGGTGGGTCGATTTTGTCCCCAACGGCGGTTCGCTACATATTGATGCCGGAACGCCCGGCAAGCCACAACAATACCATAGGTTTGATGCGCTTTTTGTGGTTCCGGAGCGACCGTCTCCGATCTGCAATTTTACGTTTGACACCCCTATGACCCGCCCATATAAGCGCGGCTCCCACGGTGAACGGGGTGTACCAGAAACGTCGCGCGTAATTGCGGCGCAGGGTTTCATGACCCTGATGGTTCCCAGTTCCACCGAAGGTCTCGGCCAGTGCCTCCCAAGAGGTGGTCGTGCGTTCTATGCATTGTCTGTTTGGAAAGGGATACGCCGGCGGCGGCGGACGTTCACACCTTCGGTGTGGAGGTTTTCGCCGTCGCTAGTTCGAACGTTCGATGCAAGTCGAAAAGTAATCTAGTGACGGGATCAAGGTCCTCCCCTCTTCGCAAGTTGGGGTGGAGGATACGTTAAACTTGAGAGTTTGATCCTGGCTCAGAACGAACGCTGGCGGCAGGCTTAACACATGCAAGTCGAACGCGTGTAGCAATACACGAGTGGCGCACGGGTGAGTAACGCGTGGATATCTGCCTTTTGGTTCGGAATAACCCCGGGAAACTGGGGCTAATACCGGATGGTTCCTTCGGGATAAAGATTTATCGCCAAAAGATGAGTCCGCGTACG
>JAESGK010000310.1_pt1 | contig 24210 bp, 26 predicted proteins | sample 9269681 | NCBI WGS metagenome assembly JAESGK01 (sample SAMN14515347, study PRJNA621673) | algae metagenome | isolation source: Timaviella obliquedivisa GSE-PSE-MK23-08B and co-occurring heterotrophs from... | place: USA: Grand Staircase Escalante National Monument, Utah | collected 2006-08-15
CCCAGCGGGGCCCCCCAAGGACGGTTTTGATCGTAAAATGACATCGACCTTCCTCCTATCCATTGGCCTTTCAAGGCCGGAAATCCTTGCAAGAGGACATATAGGGAAGGATAGGATATGAGTCAAGGACCCCTCTCGACGATCAGTCTTCGTCTTCGGGTTCGTTGGGCAACCCAAGAGCTGGCGACGTGAACTTCTTGCGCCGCAAGAGCGCCTCCATGGTCGCAATGCCCTCGGCGTAGAGGCCCCTGTCGCAGTCGATCTGGGCATGGAGGCGGGTGTGATTGCGGCGGCCGTCGGAGTCGTTGCTTCGGCCCACGGCGAAGCGATCGAAGTAGGCGATGAGCTGCGAGCAGCGCGCCTTCAGTTGTGCCGTGGTCGGTTGCGGCGTGGTCTGGTCCGTCAGCGGGGCCGCGGTCTGAGACGCGACGGGCGTTGTGCACCCCGTCGCGCCGAGCACCAGCACAAGAGTGGACAGCAAAGCCCACCGCTGCGGATGTTTCATCTGTCCCCTAGACCAGAACGACCTTGCCGGTGGGCAAATCGTAGTACGCGCCAACCACCTTGAGCTTGCCGCCGGCAACCATGTCGCCCAGGATCGGCTTCTCGGTCTGCAGCCGTTTCACATTGGCCTGCACGTTCGCCACGACGGAGCGCTGCTCGAGATCCGTGCCACCGGCCTTCACGACAGGCTCGATGCCGGGCTTCATGGCAGTGACAAGACCCGCGATGTGGCCGGGCAGGTTGTTGCCCTTCTGGACGGCCGCGACCGTCGCATTGACCGCGCCGCAGCTCGTGTGTCCCAGCACCATGATCACCTTGACGCCCAGCACCGCGGCGCCGAACTCGAGGCTGCCCAGCCCGTCGGGCGTCACGAAATTGCCGGCGACGCGGACGATGAACAATTCGCCAGGCCCCTGGTCGAAGGCGAGTTCGGGAGCGACTCGCGAGTCGGCACAGCCCAGGATGGCGGCGAACGGCGCCTGACCCTGGGCACGCGCGGCGCGGCCCGCCGAGAAGTCGCGCTGGTTCAACTGTCCGGAGACATAGCGCGCGTTGCCTTCCATCAAGCGGGCGAACGCGGCATCGGGCATATCGACGGCCCGCGTGGCCTGGGCCAGGGCGCCCGGTGCCGTTCCCGCGGCTGCCGCCAACGCCAGAGCGCCCAATCCCGCCGAAAAAACATTACGGCGCGAAAGACCACGTGAATCGCAGACATTGCACATGACATTCTCCCCCAGCAGTAACGCCGATGCACACAAAGTAATTGAAGAATGACCGCCGTTTCAACGGCTACTGCACGCCGGTCGTCTCCTGAAGGACGTCGTGCTAGTGGTTGAAATCAGACACACGAGTCCCATGAGCGCGCAGGATGCGCGCGGTCCAAAAGATCATGAATCTTCCGGATCGCGCGCATCCTGCGCGCTCATCTTCGGGTCTTGGGCCGCGGAACGCACGCTTCAAGACGCGGTACCTTACGTTAGATTCGATCCACTAGCGGTCGTCGACTTTGGCGACGATGCGATGAACCTCGGCGGGCGTGAAGACCGGCACCGAGCAGGCGCCGTTGGCGCAGGCGTAGGCCGCCGCCTCCGGCATGTCGGGATAGTCGACATCGGCCATCGGCAGCGGGCCCTCGCGCCGGTCCAGCCACTCGATGCGGAGATAGCGCGTCGGGTAGGTGCGCGCGGCTTCGTAGAGGGCGCGGGCGGCCGGGTCGTCCTTGGCGCCGACGACCGTGACATGGGCGGGTTCGCGCGACAGTTCGCGATCGGCCAGCAGGGCGCCCGGCACGACGAACTCGTCCTCGGCCAGCGAGATGAGATAGCGCATGCCATGCAGGGCGGCGTCGCGGAGCGCCGGCCTGTCGGTCTGGCGGGCCAGCAGGTTGAGCAGACGGACGACGGCGACATTCTCGTCGATCTGTTTGACGGGCTTGGCGAGCACGCCGCGTGCGCCCGGCTCGGGCTGGCGCACCATGAAGCCGCCGTCGGGATCTCGATGGTCGCGCACGACGACCTCGCCCAACTCGACGGCGAGGGCGAGATAGCGCCGCTCCGCGGTGCTGCGGTAGAGCGCCAGAGCGGCCTCGGCCATGGCCAGCGTGTCGCCGAGATACGTATCGTCGTCGGTCGCCTTGAAATGGCCGAAGCCGCCGCCCGGCGCGCGCCGGTTGGCCAGCGTCCAGTCGAAGGCGCGGCGGGCGGCCAGGAGCAGCGCGGGATCGCCGGTCACGTCGTATAAGGTGGCCAGGCTCGCCACCGCCCAGCCGTTCTCACGGGCGTAGAGATTGGTGTCGATCGGCGGCTGCGGCCCGGCGCGGCGCTCGGCGGCGCCGAGAGCATAGAACGCCTTGCCCAGCAGCGTCGGGCCGGCGTCGGCGTCCTGACTCGTGAAGAACGCGCCCTCGGGGCTCCGCATGGAATCCATCAGCCAGCGGGCGATGTCCCTGGCGGCCTCGAGGTCCGCGCCATCGCCGCCGATCTGGTGGCCGAGCACATAGGTGCGGATGGCATCGCGCTGGATGTTGAGCAGCTTCTCGTAATGCGGTCCCGACCAGTCGAGTTGGTCGGCGTACTGGAACATGCCACCCGACACGGGATCGATCAGCCGTCGCGCGCCAAGAAGCGTCCTGGTCGAGGCGTCGCGCCAGGGCACGGGATCGGGATTGCGCTGAAGGGCGCGCCCGCGTTCGAGGGTCCATTCGACCGTGTCGCCATGGATGAAGCGGTGGGTGTCGCCGAAGCCGCCGTTGACCTTGTCGAAGTTCTTCAGCACCAGCGCCTCGACGCCGGCGCGACGCTCCGGCGAAAGCGAGACCGCATCGGGATCGACCGCGACGCCCACCGTGAAGCCCCGAAGCGCCGAGGGGTCCTCGATCACCGCGGCCAGCAATCTGGCAAACAGCTCGGGCGGAATGTAGCCGCGGCGCTTGAAAATCTCGTTGCCGTCCTTGTCGAGCATGATCGTGGCCGGCCAGCCCCAGTTCTCGTAGCGGTAGGAGAGCGCCGGGTCGCGGTCCTGGTCGACGCGCACGGGAATGAACTTCTCGCCGATCGTCTTCTGGATGGCGGGGTCCTTGTAGGTCGTGCCCTCCATGACGTGGCACCAGTGGCACCACACCGCCGCCATGTGCAGCAGGATGTACTTGTCCTCGGCGGCGGCGCGATCGAACAGCGCCGGCTCCCATTTCTGCCAGGGCAGCGATGGTGTCTCTGCGCGGGCGGGACTGGCGAGGGCAAGCAGGAGGAGGGCGAGGAAAAGGCGCATGCAGAAGACTACGCTACTTGCGGGCCCCCGGATGCCAGTCTCGCGAGCACGTGATCAGTGGTGAACCTGGTGCTTCATCAGCTCGTCGCCCAGGCGGCCGCTCAGGAACAGGCCGCACATGCGGTAGTCGCTGATCAGCGACCACAGCGGCGCCTCGAAGGTGGCGGGCCTGTTCTTTTCGACGAAGAAATGACTGAACCAGGCCGGGCCGTAGCCCAGGACCGGCACCGCCAGCAGTCCCCACCAGTTCTGGGTGGCGAGCGCCCAGACCAGGAACGCCGCCGAGCCGATGGTGCCGACGTAATGAATGGCGCGCGTCGACGGCCTGGCGTGTTCCCTGAGATAGAACGGCCAGAACTCGGCATAGGTCCGGAAGCGCGCGGGCATGGCTTATTCTAGCACGTTCACGGAGTCATTGCTGGGGACGCGCTACTCCAGAAGACGCGAATATATTCGACATCGGCATGAGCGAGCAGGATGCTCGCGGTCCAAAAGACTCATGATTTTCCGGACCGCGAGCGTCCCGCTCGCTCATACCAACATCGAATAGGTTCACACTCTCTCCAGTTGCGCGTCATCGTCCGTCACAGCGAAAGATCGCGCGCCCCCAGCGAACTAGCCCAAAGCGCCCGACTTTTTGAGGGCGTCGATCTCGGAATCGTCAAAACCCGCCTCGCGCAGCACCTCGTCGTTGTGCTGGCCGACGGCGGGCGGCGGGCCCGCGGTGCGCGGGCTCGCGAAGCCGAGGCGGATGGGCGTGTTCACGGTGCGCGGAATGTCGGGGTTGGTGGTGTCGGCGAAGATGCCGGCATGTGCCGCCTGCTCGTCGTCGATCACGTCGGCCAGGCGGCCGATCACGCCGAAGGGAATGCCGGTGCCGGCGAGCGCTTGCTCCCACTCGGCGAAGGTGCGGGCAGCGAAGACCGGCTTGAGGATTGCGTAGAGATCCATCGCATGGGCGCGGCGCTCGGGTCGTCCAGTAAACCGTTCGTCGTTCAGCAGTTCCGGTCGATCGATGACGGCACAGAATTTTTCCCAGAGCCGGTCGTCGCGGACCATCAGGAGTTGTAGCCAACGATCGTCCTTCGTCCGATAGAGATTGGTGAGCGCGTTGCGCGGCTTGTCGGGTCCGAGGCGCGGCGGCAGCTTGGCGCCGATCAGCGCGCCGGCGGCCGACGTGCCGTTGGCCCACACGCCGTTGGCGTAGAGCGAGGTGCCGACCCAGCCGCCTTTGCCGGTCCGGTCGCGACGGCGCAGGCCCATCAGGATCGCGGCCACGAGAGTTATCGCCGTGGCGCGGTCGCCCTGCGCCGGCAGCGAGACGCCAGGCGGGCCGTCCTCGTAGCGCGCCGCATCGAGGATGCCGGAGCGGCCGAAATAGGCGGTGATGTCGAAGCCCGGCCGGTCGCGGTCGGGGCCGGTCTCGCCGTAGCCCGTCAGCGAGCAATAGACGAGGCGCGGGTTCAGCGGCTCGATGTCTTCCCAGCGCAGCCGCAGGCGCTCGCGGGCCGGCGGCGGGAAGTTCACGATCATCACGTCGGCGCGCTTCAGCAAACGCTCGAGGATGGTACGGGCGCCGTCGGTCTTGAGGTCGAGCGCGAGCGAGCGTTTTAGCCGTCCGTCGAGCTGCCACGGGAAATTGTGGTCGCTCTGCGGGTAGCTCGCGTTCCTGTAACTGTTGCGGTGCGGGTCGCCGTCGACGGGCGGTTCGATCTTGATCACGTCGGCGCCGAAGTCGGCGAGTGCCGCCGCCGCCGCAGGGGCGGCGATGAACGAGCTGATGTCGAGGACCAGCAGCCCGGCCAGCGGCAACGGCTCCTCTTGCGTCATTTGAGGGCGCCACTCGCCTTCAGGGTCGCGACCTCGTCGATGCTGAGGCCCGCCTCGCGCAAAACCTCCTCGCCATGCTCGCCCAGATCGGGGGCGGCATGCGCGATGCGCTGGCTGGCGAAGCTGAGGCGGATCGGATCGGCCAGCGTGCGCGGCATTTCGGGGATCGCTGTGTCGACGATGGCCCCGCAGGCTACGGCTTGCTGGTCGTCGGGCACGTCCTGCGGGCGGCTGATGACGCCGAAGGTGACGCTGTGCGCCGCCAGCGCCTCGCGCCAATGCTCGTAAGATTTTAGCGCGAATCGGTCGCTGAGGAGTCCGGCGAGTTCGCCCGCACGGGCGCGGCGCTCGGGCTCGGTGGCGAAGCGCGGATCATCGATCAGAGCTTCGAGCCCCATCGCCCGGCAGAGCGGCGCCCACAGCTTGTCGGCGCGCACGATGGTGAGTTGCAGCCAGCGATCGTCCTGGGTGCGGTAGATGTTGCCCAGCGCCGAGCGCGGCCGGTCGGGCGGCGGCCGGTGCGGCAGGAAGGCGCCGACGAGGGCTGCCTGGGCGATCACGCCGCACGACCACAGGCCGTTTCCGAGCAGCGACGTGCCGACCCACGAGCCGTCGCCGGTTTTGGTGCGATGCATGAGTGCCATCAGGATCGCCGAGACGAGCGCCATCGCCGTGGCGCGATCGCCCTGTGCCGGTCCGGGCACGCCCGGCGGCCCGCCTTCGTAGCGCTGCGCATCCAGCAGACCCGAACGGGCGAAGTAGGCGGTGGCGTCGAAACCCGGCCGGTCGCGGTCGGGACCGCTCTCGCCGTAGCCGGTGAGCGAGGCGTAGATCAGCTTCGGGTTGACCGCCTTCACGTCGTCGTAGGCGAGCTTCAGCTTGTCGCGCACCGGCGGCGGGAAGTTGCAGATCAGGATGTCGGATCTGGCGATGAGCTTGTCGAGCGCGGCGCGCGCATCCGCTTGTTTCAGGTCGAGCACGATGGAGCGCTTGTTGCGCGAATCCATCTGCCAGGGATAGTTGACCGGGCTTTTCGGGTAGTTCGACGAATCGTGCATGATCCGGCGGTTGGGATCGCCCTCCGGTCCCTCGACCTTGATCACGTCGGCCCCCCAATCGCCCAGCACCACGGCGGCGGCGGGGGCGGCGATGAACGAGCTGATGTCCAGAACGCGTAAACCTGCCAGCGGCAGGGCAGAATCGGCCATGGAAGAAATCCCCGTTTTGCCGATACTAGCGTGCAGTTGGAGAGGTGGACATGGCGGCGAAGCGTATGAGCCAGCGGGCAGCGAAACGCAGACCCAATTTTCTTGTGGTGCTGATCGACGATCTCCGGTTCGACGAGCTGGGGATCTGCGGTCATCCCTATCTGAAGACGCCGCATATCGACCGCATCGGCCACGAAGGGGCGATGTTCACCTCGGCATTCCACACCACGCCGCTCTGCTCGCCCAATCGCGCCTCGATCCTGACCGGCCAGTATGCGAGCCGCCACGGCATCATCGACAATGTGGCGCGCGACGCGCACAGCCATCGCCTGCCCAACTATCACGTCGTGCTGCAGCGACTGGGCTACGAGACGGCCCATGTCGGCAAGTGGCACATGGGCAATTCCGGTGGGCCACGGCCGGGCTACGACCGCTGGGTGAGCTTCCCGGGCCACGGCTCGATCGTCGATCCCATCCTGAACATCGACGGCGATGAGAAGCAGCATAAAGGTTACATCACCGATTTGCTGAACGGGCACGCCGTCGAGTTTCTCAAGAAGAAGCGCGACAAGCCATTTGCGCTCTTCTTCGCGCACAAGGCCGTGCATCCCGACGCCTATCAGGCGGCCGACGGCACGATCGATTTCACCGACGGCGGCTACCGGCCCGCGCCGCGCCATGCCGACCTCTATAAAGGCGCGCATTTCCCGCGGCGGCCGAATGTTTTGCCCGCCGACCAGGTGGTGAAGGACAAGCCGGCGTGGACCGAAGCGTTGGCGATGCGCACCAACGAGGCCTCGCGCAAGCTGCTGGACGGCATCGTGGCCGGCACCGACGAGGAGATCCGGCTGCGCGCCGCCATGATGGCCTCGGTCGACGAGGGCATGGGCGATGTCTTCAAGGCATTGGAGGAGAGCGGCGAGCTCGACAACACCTTCATCCTGTTCCTGGGCGACAACGGCTACTTTTTCGGCGAGCACGGGCTCGGGCCGGAGCGGCGCTTCGCCTACGAGGAGGGAATCAAGTCGCCGTTCCTCATCCGCTATCCGGCCTGGTTCAAGCCCGGCACGGTGAACGACGAACTGGTGCTGGCGCTCGACATCGCGCCGACCCTGGTCGATCTCGCCGGCGGCAAGGCCAAGGACTTCGAGACCATGCAGGGAATGTCGCTGAAGCCGCTCGCTAAGGGCGCGAAGCCGCCAAGCTCCAAGTCGGGGGGCTGGCGGTCGTCGTTCATGTGCGAATACTTCAGCGAGAACGCCATGCCGTGGCTGATCGGCATGAGCTACAAGGCGATCCGCACCAGACGCCACAAGTACATCCACTGGACGCAGAAGTCGCTCGATGGCGTGGCGTGCGACGAACTCTACGATCTCAAGAGCGATCCCTATGAAATGAAGAACCTCGTGGGCAAGCGCGGCATGGGCGGGCTCGTGGCCCGCCTGCGCAAGAAGCTCGGCAAACTCGTGTCCCAGTCGGTCGGGCTTTAGCACGATGATGCAATCGTCATCTTCCGGACCGCGGGCCTCAAGGCCCGCTCATGATCAAGAGCGGGCCTGGAGGCCCGCGGTCCAGATGAGCATGATCACGTTGTAGGAGATAAGCCATGGCGATCACGAAGAGAGTCTTCCTCGCGTCGGCGTTCGCGGCGTTGTCGACCCCTGTCCTGGCGCAGGCCTGGCCCGCCAAGTCGATCCGCATGATCGTACCGTTGGCGCCCGGCGCCACCGCCGACATCGTGGCGCGCCTGTTCGCCGACGAACTGGGCAAGGCGCTGGGGCAGACCATCGTGGTCGACAACAAGACCGGTGCCGGCGGCACCATCGCCACCGCCGAACTGGCGCGCGCACCGGCCGATGGTTACACGATGGGGCTGGTCTCGCAGGGCACGATGGTCTTCAACATCGGGCTCTACAAGACGCCGGGCTACGACTCGCTGAAGGACCTGGCACTGGTCGCGGTGAGCGGCGGCGTCTCAAACGTCCTGATCGTGTCGCCCGACAATCCCGCCAAGACCGTGGCCGATCTGCTGGCACAGGCGCGCGCCAAGCCGGGCGAGCTCACCTATTCGTCGGGCGGCGTCGGCACCAGCCATCACATGTCCGGAGTCCTGCTCGAGCTCAGGACCGGCGTGAAGTTGCAGCACGTGCCCTATCGCGCGACGCCGGCCGGCATCCAGGCCGTCGCCAACGGCGAGGTGGCGATGGGTCTGTTCAACACGCCGACGGTCATCGGCCCGATCAAGGGCGGCAAGCTCAAGGCGCTCGCGGTCACCAGCGAGAAGCGCTCCGACCTTCTGCCCGACGTGCCGACGATGATCGAAGCCGGGGTCAAGGATTACGTGGTGAACACCTGGATGGGGTTCGCCGTGCCGGCCAACACGCCCGAGCCGGTGATCGCCAGGCTCAACGCCGAAATCAACCGCATCGGCCAATTGCCGCAGGTTCGCGACAAGATGCTGGCCCAAGGCATCGAGATGCTGCCGCCGGGCCCGCCCGCCGCCGCCCAGAAGCTGGTGCGCGACGATCTCGCCCTCTGGCTGCCCATCATCAAGGCCTCCGGCGCCTCGGCGGAGTAGGAGTAGTTGCCAGCCCCGGTTCCGGCGCGTATCTCGTCGGCCATGGGTTACAGAATCGCCGTCGTCGGCGCGACCGGGAACGTCGGTCGCGAAATGCTGAATATCCTGGCCGAGAGAAATTTCCCGGCCGATGACGTTGTTGCCTTGGCCTCCGCGCGTTCGGTGGGCCTGGTCGCATCGTTCGGCGACAAGACGACGAAAGTCCAGGACCTCGCCAAGTTCGACTTCAAGGGCGTCGACATCGTGTTGAGCTCGCCCGGTGCCAAGATATCGGCCGAGCACAGCCCGCGCGCGGCGAAGGCCGGCGCCATCGTGATCGACAACACTTCTTATTGGCGCATGGATCCCGATGTGCCGCTGGTCGTGCCCGAGGTCAACCCCCAGGCGATCGCCGGCTACAAGGGCCGCGGCATCATCGCCAACCCGAACTGCTCGACCATCCAGATGGTGGTGGCGCTGAAGCCGATCCACGAGGCCGCCGGCATCAAGCGCGTCGTGGTATCGACCTATCAGTCGACGTCGGGCGCCGGCAAGGAAGGCATGGACGAGCTCTTGAGCCAGACCAAGAGCTTCTTCGTGAACCAGTCGCTGGATCCGAAGAAGTTCACCAAGAGCATCGCCTTCAACGTCATTCCCCACATCGACGTCTTCATGGACGACGGCTCGACCAAGGAAGAATGGAAGATGGTGGTCGAGACCAAGAAGATCCTCGACCCCAGGATCAAGGTGCATGCGACCTGCGTGCGCGTGCCGACCTTCGTGGGCCACGCCGAAGCGATCAATCTAGAACTCGAGCGGCCGCTCGACGAGATCGAGGCGCGTCGCGTGCTGGCAGCGGCGCCGGGCATCCTGGTCGTCGACCGGCGCGAGAACGGCGGCTACGTCACACCGCAGGAAGTGACCGGGCAGGACGGCGTGTTCGTGAGCCGCATCCGGGTCGATCCCACGATCGACAACGGTCTCGCGATGTGGGTGGTGAGCGACAATCTGCGAAAGGGAGCGGCGCTCAATGCCGTCCAGATCGCCGAGGAGCTGATCAAGGGCTACATCTAGTAGGCATAGACCTGCGGCAGTGCCATTTTCCGGGCCGCCGGGGGCAGGTTGGATGCCCAGATAAGTATTTTAGTCCAGATGCTTATTGGTATTGCTTGATGTAAGATGGCAATACGCCCACCTGAGCGACCAGACGTGACCGACACGCCGACCATTCATCCGACGAAGCCGGAGTCCACGGCCTCCACCCAGCCGACGCCGCTGTTCGGCAGCGAGGCCGACAGCTTCGTTCAGCAGTTGCGGCTGGCGGCGCAGGCGCATCGCTCGGGCCGGCTCGACGAGGCGATCTCTTCTTATCTGCGGCTACTTCAAGTGCGGCCCTATCATGCCGAGCTGCACAACAATCTCGGCGTGGCGCTCCGGCTGGTCGGCAAGCTCGATGCCTCGGTCTCGCATCACCGCCTCTCGCTCGCCGCCGACCCCGGCAATCCCGCGCTCCATTCCAATCTCGGCAATGCGCTGCGCGCCGCCAATCAGCTCGACGAGGCAGTGAAGCATCACTTCCAGTCGATCACGCTCAATCGCGACTATGGCGAGGGCTTCTTCAACCTGGCGCTCTGCCTGCGCGATCTCGGCCGCCTCGACGAAGCTGTCGGCTGCTTCGGCCGCGCGCTGGCGCTCAATCCCGACAACCGCCGCGCCCGCGTCGAACTCGCCATCGCGCTGCTGATGCGCGGCGAGCTTTTAGACGGCTTTGCGGCCTACGAAACCCGCAAGCGCCTGCCGGAAACGCCGACACCGGAATTCAGCCAGCCGGCCTGGGACGGCGGGCCGTTACGGGGCAAGCGCATCCTGCTCTATCCCGAACAGGGCCTCGGCGACGTGCTGCTGTTCGTGCGCTTCGCGCGCGAACTCAAGAGCCGCGGCGCCACGGTCGTGGTGTTGTGCCAGGCGCTCCTGAAAGAACTGCTCGCCGGCGCCGACTTCATCGACGAGGTGGTGGCCGAAGGCGAGAAGCTGCCGGACTTCGACGTCCATGCCTCGATGGTGTCTCTGCCGCATCTCTGCCGCGCCGACTTCGCCGCGATCGCCGCCGCACCCTATCTGCGCGCACCGGCCGAAAGCCGCATAAAGCTCGGCCGCCGCGACAAGGCCAAACTGCGCATCGGCATCTACTGGGCCGCCATGCCGGGCCAGCTTCTCGACCGCCAGCGCTCCGTGCCGTTCGCCCATTTCCTGGGCCTGGCCGGCGATGCCGAACTGCTGGTGTTCAGCCTGCAGGGCGGCGCGCACCAGAAGGACATCCAGCACCACGGCGCCGGCGGGCTGGTGCACGATGTCGGCCGCGGCATCTTCGATTTCGCCGAGGCGGCCACCGCGCTGTCGCAACTCGACCTGCTGATCTCGATCGATGCCCCCATCGCGCATCTGGCGGCGGCGACGGGCATGAAGACCTGGGTGCTGCTGCCGTCGACCGCCGACTGGCGCTGGCAACTGGGCGGCACCGAGGCGCCCTGGTATCCGTCGGCCCGCCTGTTCCGTCAGCCGAGGTCCGGCGACTGGGACTCGGTCTTCACCGCCGTGCGCACCGAAATCACCGCGCTAAAAGCCTGAAGCACCGCAGATCGTCGGCGGTATCGACATCGTCCAACGTATCGGCCTCGCCGACGGAAATCGCCGCGGGCACGTTGGCGCGCGTGTCGGCCAGCGTCTGCGCCGAGGACCAGCGCACGCCGGCAAACAGTCCATGCGGCATCGGCCTGCCGCGGCGCGAGCCGATCAACCAGAAGCCGCCGTCGCTGGCCGGCCCGAAGACGAGGTCGTGCCGGCCCAGCAGGCGGAAGGCGCGGGCGACATGGGACGGGCGCATCGCGGGGATGTCGCTGCCGACCAGGACGACCGGACCCGAGGGCAGCGTCCGGAACGGCAGCAGCATGCGCCGGCCGAGATCGCCCTGGCCCTGGGGCTGCACGCGCCCGGGCGGCACGGCACCGCGCCACGCCGCGTGGACTGACTCGTTGTCCGGCGTCACGAACAGCCAGACGGTCCAGCGCGGATCGCGCGTCAGCGTGGCGATCTGACGGGCGAGGGTCGCGCGATAGAAGCGCATGGCTTCGGCGGCGCCGACCTCGCGGGCGAGGCGTCGCTTGACCCGGCCGAACTGCGGCGCGCGGGCGAAGATCACGAGATGGCGCCTCATTATCCGTACATCATCGACCGTAGAGGCGCGCGATGACCCGGACCGGCATTCCGGCCAGGTAGAGCGCGAGGCAGGAGAGGTTGCGCAGCGGGCGCGTCGTCCAGCCATCGCGCTCGTAGCGCGCCGCAGAGGTGACGGAATCGGCATCGAGCGGCACCAGGTTCTTTCGGCCGACGCGACGGACGAACTCGACATCTTCCATCAAGGGCAGCGGCTTGAAGCCGCCGAGATATTCGTAGAGCGCGCGCGCGATCAGCAGCCCCTGGTCGCCGTAGGGCAGGCCAAGCCTGCGGGATCGCCACGACGCCAGCCGTTCGACGCGACGGGCGCGCGGGTCGGTGGAGTCGAAGCGCAGGCGGAAGTAGCCCGCCTTGCCGATGTTCACATGCCGCGAGGTGAAGGCCTTGACGGCGTTGGTCCATCCGGGCGCCAACACAGTGTCGCCGTGCAGAAAAAGAATCCAGGAAGCGTCGCCGGCGAGGGCGCCCGCGGCGAGCTGGCCGCCGCGCCCGGCAGGCGCCGTCACGACCGTCGCGCCGCCCTGCCGGGCGATCGCCGCGGTATCGTCTTTCGATCCGCCGTCACAGATGGCAATCGCGATCGACAGGTCGGCCTGCAGCGAAGCCAGCGTGGCGGCGAGCGTCGCGCCGGCGTTCAGCGTCGGGATGACGACATCGAGCGTTGGCGTCACTGACTGCAGGCGGCACCGCCCAGGACGCAGAACTTGGCGCAGTGCGGGTGGTTGAGGCGGACGGGATCGACGCTCTCGGCCAGCGAGCCGCCCAGCTCGAACTGCGGATCGTAGGGCAGGAGCGTGCAGGCAACGACGGCGGGGCGCGCCGCGCCCTTGCGTTTGACCACCATGCGCGAGGTGGCGCACATCACGCTGTCGGGCGACTTCTTCAGGATGCCCCAGCAGGAGATCGTGATTTCCGGCACGTCGACCGTGTCGTCCATCTCGGGGAACAGCACCAGCGTACCGGGGTTCTGCGCATCGATGGCAACGCCGAGGTCGGCGAACAGGCCAGCATAGCCCGCGCGGACCGCCTCCTCGGACTCGTCCGAGAAATGGCGGCCGGCGACGTGAACGTCGAAGCCGTTCGACGCCAGCCACGCCAGCCCGTCGATCGTCGGCTTCCAGCTGCGCGCCCCGCGTTCGAGTTCGTGCAGGTCAGGGGCGTAGTGATCGACCGAGACGCGGATGGTGAGGTTGCGGCCGTGGCGCTCCTTCAGGTCGAGCAGCGCGCGCTTCATCTTGTGCATCGGCTTCATGGCGTTGGTCAGCACCATCGCCTTGAAGCCGCGCGACAGCACCTCGTCCAGCATCGCCGGCAGCTCGGAATTCATGAACGGCTCGCCGCCGGTGAAGCCGATCAGCTTGGTGCCGTGCCGGTCGCGCTCGATTTCGTCCAGATAGGACGAGACCTCGGCCGCGCTGAGATAGACCAGCCGGTCGTTCGTCGGCGAGGATTCGATGTAGCAGTTGCGACAGGTGAGGTTGCACAGCGTGCCGGTGTTGAACCACAGCGTCTCGAGCGACTTCAGCGCGACGTGCGCCCGCTGCTCGCCCTTGGCGGTCATCAGCAAGTTCTTGAACTTCGCGGGATCGAGCAGGATCGGCAACATCGATGGCTTCCCGTGGGCAATGACTATGCAAACGTAGCACAAACGGCCAAGCGAGAGGGAAACGCCGGGATCAGTCCTGGTCACTCCGGCGTGATCATGTCGCCTCGACCCTGCGCAAAACCTCCGATACGGTTTCCGCCACGACGAAGGGAAACCGCAATGCTCGACGACAAGGCACTCGACAGGATTCTCCGCAGCGCGCGGACTCACAATGGCTGGCTCGACAAACCCGTCACCGACGACCAGGTCCGCGCCATCCACGAGCTGGCGAAATGGGGTCCGACCTCGGCCAACTCGCAGCCGGCGCGCTACGTTTTCGTGCGCACCCACGAGGGCAAAGAACGCCTGCGGCCGGCGCTCAGCGCCGGCAACACCGAGAAGACGATGTCGGCGCCCGTGACCGCGATCGTGGCCTACGACACGCAGTTCTACGAGCACCTGCCCAAGCATTTCCCGCACGACCAGTCGGCGATCCACTGGTTCAAGGGCGAGGGCAAGGAAGCCGTCGCCTCGGCGACCGCCGTCCGCAACGGCACGCTGCAGGGCGCCTATCTGATCATCGCTGCCCGCGCCCTCGGCCTCGATTGCGGCGCGATGAGCGGCTTCGACAACGCCATAGTCGACAGGAATTTCTTCCCCGACGGTCGCTTCAAGACCAACTTCCTCTGCAACATCGGCTACGGCGACGAGTCGAAGATCTTCGCGCGCAGCCCGCGCATGAATTTCGAGGACGCCTGTACGTTCGCTTGATCGGGGGGCTAGAGGCCGATCGCGCGGCCGATCTCTTTCCACGGCAGCGGCGCCAGCGAGATCAGTGCCGCCAGGCCGAAGCCCAGGATGATCGCGCCCGAGCAGCGGTTCAGCCACAGCATGCCTGTGCCGGTAAAGCGGGCGCGGAGCGCCACCGAGACGGCGCAGAGGATCGTCCACCACGCCAGCGCGCCGCAGAACACCGATGCCACCAGAAGGGCGGCATCGGGCAGGCTGGCGCCGACGCCGGCAAGGTTGCGGCCGGCGAAAGCGGCCCCGAAGGCCATCACCGTCAGCGGGTTGAACACGGTGATGAAGAAGCTCGAGCTGGCGTAGTGGAAATGAGTCGCGATCCGGTGTTCGAGATCGTCGGCCACCGGATCGCCGACAGTGCGCGGACGGTGGCGCATCGTGGTCCAGCCCATGATGGTCAGCACGATGCCGCCGATGCCCAGCAGCCAGGCCTCGCGCCGGGCGACGAAGTCCTCGACGAATGAGAGACCGAAGGCAGCCACCGCGCCGAACACCGCATCGCCCAGGGCGGCGCCGATACCGGTCATGTAGCCCGCCACGGCGCCGACCGTGATGGAGCGCCGGATGCAAAGAGCTGCGGCCGGTCCGACCGGGACCGCGATCATGAAGCCGATGATCGTGCCTTCGATCGCAAGCGCAATGGGATCGAAGGCGAAGCCGGGGACGTTCATCGCCGGCCTAAAATCTTTCGGCCGTGAAGCGGCGCGGCGGCGAGACCAGCCGGTCCTGTGCCGCCACGAGTTGCAGCTCGCGCTCGCCGAGTTCATGCGTGGCCTGCAGCACGGCGAAGATCGACGAGGCGGCCTTGCCCAGCGCGTCGGCCACGTCGCCGCTTGTCAGCCAATGGGCGGTGAAAAGGGCGGCAACTGCGTCGCCGGTGCCGTTGGGCGCGATCTCGAAGCCGATCAGGGGCGTGGCGATTCGCCAGGCCGCGTCGCGGCTGACGGCCACCATCTCGATCTGGTCGGCCGACGCATCGGCGCGCCGCAGGCTGGTGACCAACGCCAGTTTGGGGCCTTTCAGCAAGCTGCGAGCTGCTGCCAGCGCCTCGCTCATGGTCGAAACGTTGCGGCCGGTGAGATGTTCCAGCTCGAAGTGATTGGGCGTCACGAGGTCGGCGGCCGGAATGGCGTGCTCGCGAAAGAAGGTATCGATGCCGGGCTTCACGTAGATGCCGGTGTCGATGTCGCCCAGCACGGGATCGCAGCACCAGATCGCCTTGGGGTTTGCTGCCCGCACGCGGCGCGCGGTGTCGAGCACGACATCCGCCAGGGCCGCGTCGCCGACATAGCCGGTGAGCAGGGCGTCGCAGCGCCGCAACTGCCCCAGCGCCTCGATGCCCTGGACGATCTCACCCACCTGGTCGGCGGGCGCCGATCGGCCGCGCCAGGCGCCGTAGCCGGTATGATTCGAAAATTCGACCGTGTTGACCGCCCAGACCTCGTGGCCCAATCGTTGCAGGGGAAACGTTGCTGCCCGATTGCCGACGTAGCCGTAGGCAACATGGCTCTGGAGCGAGAGGAAGCGCATGGCCGCGGTCAGCTTGCCACAAGGAGGACCGTCATTATAGTCCGCCGCGTTTCGCCCAGAGTTGTTGGGGAGCCTAGATGAAAACCGTTCGTCCACGCCGTAGCGTGCTTTACATGCCGGGCGCCAACACGCGCGCGCTCGAAAAGGCCCAAACTCTGCCGGCGGATGCCCTGATCTTCGACCTGGAAGATGCCGTGGCGCCCGATGCCAAGGAAGCGGCGCGGGCCAACGTCGTCGCTGCCGCCCGCAGCAAGGCCTATGGCAAGCGCGAGATCGCGATCCGCTGCAACGGGCTCGCCACGTCCTGGGGCAAGGCCGACGTGGCCGCCATCGCTACCTCGGGGGCCGATGCTCTCCTGGTGCCCAAGGTCGAGAGCGCCACCGATGTCGCCGCGGTCGTGGCGCTGCTCGATGCCGCCGGTGCGCCGGCGTCGATGGCGGTGTGGGCCATGGTGGAAACGCCGCGGGCCATCCTGCGCGCCGAGGAGATCGCGGGTTCGCATCCAAGGCTGGCGCTGTTCGTCATGGGCACCAACGATCTGGTGAAGGACATGCGGGCGCGCCACACGCCGATGCGGCTGCCGATGATCGCCGCGCTCGGCATCGGCATGCTGGCGGCGCGCGCCCATGGGCTCACGGTCCTCGACGGCGTCTACAACGACATCCAGGACTCCGATGGTTTTCGCGCCGTCTGCCAGCAGGGGCTGGAGATGGGCTTCGACGGCAAGACGCTGATCCACCCCAGCCAGGTCGAACCCTGCAACGAGGTCTTTGCACCGTCGCCGACCGAACTCGAGATGGCGGGCAAGATCGTCGCCGCATTCAAGACGGCGCAGGCCGAGGGCAAGGGCGTGGTCACGGTCGATGGCCGCATGATCGAGAACCTGCACGTCGAGCAGGCGGAGCGCGCGCTGGCGCTCGCCGCGGCGATCAAGGAGTTGCAGGCCGCATGAGCAAAACGAGCGCCGGAAATTTCTTCGAGGACTTCCGCGTCGGGCAGGAGATCCGCCATGCCACGCCGCGCACGCTGACCGAGGCCGACGCGGCGTTGAACATCGGACTCTACGGATCGCGCTTCGTCCTCAACTCGTCCGACGTCTTTGCCCGCTCGATTGGCCTGCCGCGCGCGCCGCTCGACGATCTGATGGTTTTCCATGTCGTGATCGGCAAGACCGTGCCCGACATCTCTTTGAATGCGGTGGCCAACCTCGGCTACGCCGAGTTCCGCTGGGGTGTGCCGGTCTATCCCGGCGATACGCTGTTGGCGCAGTCGAAGGTGCTGGGCCTGCGCGAAAATTCCAATCGCGCCAGCGGCGTGGTCTGGGTGCGCTCGACCGGCACCAATCAGCGCGGCGAGATGGTGCTCGATTACGTGCGCTGGGTGATGGTGCACAAGCGCGATCCCGAGGCGGTCGTGGCGGCGCCCGTGGTGCCGAAGACGGCGCCGTCGGTGGTGCCGTCCGACCTGGTCGTTCCCGCCGGCCTCTCGCTGGCCGGCTACGACGATGTCGCTGCAGGCTCCTCGTATCGCTGGGAAGACTACGAGGCGGGCGAGCGCATCGATCATGTGAGCGGCATGACGCTGGAAGAGTCCGATCACATGTTCTCGACGCGGCTCTACCAGAATACCGCGCGGGTGCATTTCGATGCCTTCGCCGGCAAGGACGCGCGCTTCGGCCGGCGTCTCGTCTACGGCGGACATGTGATTTCGCTGATGCGCGCGCTGTCGTTCAACGGCCTCGCCAACGGTTTCAGGGTCGCGGCCATCAATGCCGGCAGCCACGTCGCACCGACCTTCGGCGGCGACACGATCTATGCCTGGTCGGAGGTGCTGGAAAAGGCGCCGTTGCCCGGCCGGACGGATGCCGGTGCATTGCGAATGAGAAGCATTGCAGCCAAGGATTGCCCCTGTGGATCGTGGCCGGGCAAGGGTGCGGATGGAAAGTATCATCCCGCCGTCGTGCTCGACCTCGACTACTGGCTGTTGATGCCGCGGTGCTAGGTACATCCCGTTTGGACATCCTCGCACCGCTTCACGTTGAGAAAATGGTGTCATCGCGGGCGGAGTAACCTTGCATGTTTGCCATGTCGAAGGAAAACCGCCGGAATAGGCGGGACGCGGAAGGGGGTTGCAACCCCTTCCGCGTTGGCGGCGCGGAGCGAGGGACCTTTGATCGACGGCGCGAAAGGTCCCTCACTGCGTTCGGGATGACACCGATCGCATGGCTCGAGCGATTCTACCTCTTGGTTACTCGCGCCAAGCGAATTTTCGCAGCGGAATCCGGGACTTAAGACAAGCGCAGAGCCGACATTCGTTGACTTGGGGCCGCCGCGCGCTAAAAAAGCTCAGCCGATTTCGGCGAGTGAGGTTTCCCCGCGATGAGCGCCGCCAACCGGCCGGTACACCGGCCGCTTTCTCCGCATCTGCAGGTCTACCGGCCGCAGCTCACCTCCGTTCTGTCCATCCTGCATCGGGCCACCGGAATAGCGCTCTCGGTGGGCGCGCTCTATCTCGCGACCTGGGTGATCTTCGCGGCGGCCAGCCCGAAGACCTACGCGATGTTCCAGGACTTCAACATGTCGTTCCTGGGCCGCATCGTGCTCGGCGGCTGGCTGTTCTGCGCCTTCTATCATCTCGCCAACGGCATCCGGCACCTGTTCTGGGACGCGGGCTACGGCTTCGAGCTGAAGGACGCCTATCGCAGCGGCTGGATCGTGGTCGCCGTCTCGGCGATCGCCACGGTCGTGTCGTGGATCGCAGGCCTCCGGCTGGTGTGAGGAGCGACCAATGAGCGATCTCAGGACTCCTCTTGCACGCGCCCGCGGCCTCGGCTCGGCCCGCGAGGGCGTGAAACACTGGTGGGCGCAGCGGCTCACGGCAATCGCGCTGATCCCGCTGGTCGTGTGGTTCGCGATCTCGCTGGTGATGCTGAGCGGCGCCGACTACGACATCGTGCGCGCCTGGATCGGCTCGCCGCTGGTCATGGTGCTGCTGATTTTGACGATCGTCATCGGCCTGCATCACGGCCAACTCGGCCTTCAGGTGGTGATCGAGGACTACATCCACGGCGACGGCTGGAAGCTGTCGCTGATCGTCGCAGTCAGGTTCGTCGCGGTGATCTTCGGATTGGCTGCGACCGTAGCCATCCTGCGTATCGGATTCGGAGGCTAGTCATGGCGGACGCGAGCAGCGGCAAGAGCAACGGCGCCGCGCCGGGCACGGTCAATGTCGGCGGTCGTTCCTACACGATCATCGATCACGAGTACGACGTCGTGGTGGTGGGTGCCGGCGGCGCCGGCCTCCGCGCCACCCTCGGCATGGCCGAGAAGGGGCTGAAGACCGCCTGCGTCACCAAGGTGTTCCCGACCCGCAGCCACACCGTGGCGGCGCAGGGCGGCATCTCGGCCTCGCTCGGCAACATGGGGCCCGACGACTGGCGCTGGCACATGTACGACACCGTCAAGGGGTCGGACTGGCTGGGCGACCAGGACGCCATCGAATACATGGTGCGCGAGGCGATCCCCGCCATCGTCGAGCTCGAGCATTACGGCGTCCCCTTCAGCCGCACGCCGGAAGGCAAGATTTATCAGCGCCCGTTCGGCGGCATGACCACCGAGTTCGGCAAGGGCATCGCCCAGCGCACCTGCGCCGCCGCCGACCGCACCGGCCACGCCATCCTGCACACGCTCTACCAGCAGTCGCTGAAGCATCACGCCGAGTTCTTCATCGAATATTTCGCGCTCGACCTCATCATGGACGAGGGCGGCGTCTGCCGCGGCGTCATGGCGTGGAACCTCGACGACGGCACGATCCATCGCTTCCGCGCCCACATGGTGGTGCTGGCGACCGGCGGCTATGGCCGCGTCTATTTCACCGCCACCTCGGCGCACACCTGCACCGGCGACGGCGGCGCCATGGCGATGCGCGCCGGGCTGCCGATCCAGGACATGGAATTCATCCAGTTCCATCCCACGGGCGTCTATGGCGCGGGCTGCCTGATCACCGAGGGCGTGCGCGGCGAGGGTGGCTACGTCACCAACGCGAGCGGCGAGCGCTTCATGGAACGCTATGCGCCGTCGGCCAAGGACCTCGCCTCGCGCGACGTCGTCAGCCGCTCGATGACCATGGAAATCCGCGAAGGCCGCGGCTGCGGCCCCAACAAGGATTACATCGAGCTGCACGTCGAGCATCTCGACCCCAAGGTCATCCACGAGCGCCTGCCGGGCATCGCCGAGACCGCGCGCATCTTTGCCGGCGTCGACGTGACGCGCCAGCCGATCCCGATTTTGCCCACCTGCCACTACAACATGGGCGGCATCCCCACGAACGTTCACTGCGAAGTGGTGACGGTGAAGGACGGCGACCCCAACCATGTCGTGCCCGGCTTGATGGCGGTGGGCGAGGCGGCCTGCGTCTCGGTCCACGGCGCCAATCGTCTCGGCTCCAACTCGTTGCTCGACCTCGTGGTGTTCGGCCGTGCCGCCGCCATCCGCTCCGGCAAGGTGCTGACGCCGGGCGAGGCGCATCGCCAGATGCCGCGTGCCGGCGAGGCCGCCGTCGCCCGCCTCGACCGTCTGCGCCATTCCGCGGGCGGCACCGGCACCGCCCAACTGCGCAACACCATGCAGCGCACGATGCAGAACGACTGCGCGGTGTTCCGCACCCAGCAGAGCCTCGACGAGGGTTGCGCCAAGATGGACAAGGTATTCGACGGCATCGGCGACATCCGCGTAAAAGACCGCTCGATGATCTGGAATTCCGACCTGGTCGAGACGCTGGAGTTCGAGAACCTGGTCGTCCAGGCCCAGGGCACCATCCGGTCCGCGGCCAACCGCCACGAGAGCCGCGGCGCGCACGCGCGCGAGGATTATCCGGACCGCAACGACAAGGAATGGATGAAGCACACGGTCGTGTGGGTCGAGGAGAACGGCAAGACCCGCATCGACTACCGGCCGGTCAACCTGCAGCCGATGTCGAACGACGTGCAGTCCTTTCCGCCCAAAGCTCGCGTGTATTAGAGGCACAGATGGCTGAATTCGCACTGCCCGCCAATTCCAAGATCGGCGTCGGCGAGACTTATAAAGCGGCGGCGGGAACCAAGAATATCAAGACGTTCAAGGTCTATCGCTGGACGCCGGACGACGGCAAGAAGCCCAGCGTCGACACCTACGAAGTCGACATGGACAGCTGCGGCCCGATGGTTCTCGACGCGCTGATCAAGATCAAGAACGAGATCGACAGCTCGCTCACCTTCCGCCGCTCCTGCCGCGAGGGCGTGTGCGGCTCGTGTGCCATGAACATCGACGGCACCAATACGCTGGCCTGCACCAAGTTCATCTCCGAGATGAAGGGCGACATCAGGATCTACCCGCTGCCGCACATGCCGGTGGTGCGCGATCTGGTGCCCGACCTCAACGTGCCCTATGCCCAGCTCGCCTCGATCGAGCCGTGGATGAAGTCGAGCACCCAGCCGCCGACGCGCGAGCGCCTGCAGTCGCCGGAGGAGCGCGCCAAGCTCGACGGCCTGTGGGAGTGCATCCTGTGCTTCTGCTGTTCGACCTCGTGTCCGAGCTACTGGTGGAGCGGCGAGCGCTATCTCGGCCCCGCCGTGCTGCTGCAGGCCTACCGCTGGATCGCCGACAGCCGCGACGACGCCATCGGCGAGCGCCTCGACCAGCTCGAGGACCCGTTCCGGCTCTACCGCTGCCACACCATCATGAACTGCACCAAGACCTGCCCCAAGAGCCTCAATCCGGCCAAGGCGATCGCCGAGATCAAGAAGATGATGCTCGAGCGGACGATCTAAGAAATCGCCAACTACTTCCTGGCTTCATCGAGTAAGTCTTGAAGTTTGAACCAGCGATTTCGACTTGGTTGGAAGATCTCTACGTATCGCCAGCCGTTCAGACTGGTGCGCTCTCCCTTTGCCGTTCGGCATAGGGCGATCGTCAGGCCAGAAGGCGATTTGAACGAGCGGGTTCCGAATCGAAATCGTCCGTCGACAATGATCCCCTTGAATTCCTTGTTCCCGTAGACGATCCGCCAATCCGTTCCGTTTGAAAGAACCAGCCCGCGTCTCTGCCAAGGCTCGCCGCCAATTGTGTTCGTTGCAGGTTCGGTGGGCACAGGCATGTCGATTCCCAACAATCGTCTGAGAATCTGATGCTCTGATTCGTCGAGCGACTTCCTCTCGCCCTCGATCGCTTTGTGAACCTCGAGGTCGATTGAAATTTGCCGGAGGTTAGTATTGGTCTTCATGGCTAGTTTTATAAAATAGTAGGGAAAAGTAGTCAACCATGCCTACTGGCGGTATAAAGCAGTATTGCAAGATTATCCGCCTTGCGTAGTACGATACGTGGAGTGGCCAATGGCGATCAAGTCGTGGGGCAATTCAGCGACCCGTCGTTTGTTCGAGAAGGGCAAGAGCGCGTGGCCTAGCCTGGATGTTGCCAAGGCGCTCAATCGGCTGGCGGCTCTCAATGTGGCCAGCCGATTAGATCAGATCAGCGTTCTCAAGAGCGTTGGTCTTCACCCCCTCAAGGGTGGTCGGAAAGGCCAATGGGCGATCAGCGTGAATGGCCCATGGCGCGTGTGCTTTCGCTTCGCCGACGGTCACGTTCATGATGTGGAGATCGTCGATTATCACTAGGGCTAGGTGGCCATGATCCCTGTTCATCCCGGTTCCATTCTTCGCGAAGAACTCGAGGCGCGGTCCCTTTCGGCCAATGCGCTGGCCCGTGCCTTGCGGGTTAGTTCCGGCCGCATCGTGGATATCCTGAATGGTAAGCGAGCAATTTCGGCCGATACGGCTTTGCGGCTCGGCCGCTTTTTTGGCAACGACGCCGAGTTCTGGATGGCGCTGCAGGCGCAATATGACGTGGCGCTTGCCCGCCGGCTACTTGGCGGAAAACTCGAACGCGAGGTTCTGCCGGCAGACAAGGCTGCCTAGTCCGGCGCGCCTTTTGCTATGGTGCCGGCATCAGGGGCAAACCATAGGGGCTCACATGTTTGGGAAATCGATCGGCGTCGTGTCGGCGCTGCTGGGCGTTTCGGTGTTCGCGTCGGCGCCGGCCTCGGCCGGCCAGACCTTCGATGCCATCAAGGCCAAGGGCTTCGTCCAGTGCGCCGTGAATACCGGCCTGGCCGGCTTCTCCTTCGCCGACAGCCAGGGCAAGTGGACCGGCCTCGACGTCGATCTCTGCAAGGCGATCGCGGCGGCGATGTTCGGCGACGCGGAGAAGGTCAAGTTCACGCCGACCACGGCGCAGCAGCGCTTCGTGGCGCTGCAGTCGGGCGAGGTCGACGTCATCACGCGCAACGCGACGCAGACGCTGCTGCGCGACACCTCGCTCGGCTTCAACATCGCCGGCGTCAATTTCTACGACGGCCAGGGCTTCATCGTGCCGACCAAGAGCAACATCAAGAGCGCCAGGGAATTGAGCGGCGCCACCATCTGCGTCCAGCCCGGCACGACGACCGAACTCAACCTCGCCGACTACTTCCGCACCAACAAGATGACGTTCAAGCCGGTGTTGATCGAGAAGCTCGACGAGCTGCTGCAGGCCTATGCCGCCGGACGTTGCGACGCCTACACCACCGACGCCTCGGGCCTGGCCGCGGTGCGGGCCCTTCAACTCGCGGGCAAGGGCGACCACACGATCCTGCCCGAGCGCATCTCCAAGGAGCCGCTCGGCCCGATCGTGCGCCACGGCGACGACCAGTGGCTCGACCTCGTGAAATGGACCCTGATGGGCATGATCGAGGCCGAGGAGATGGGCATCACGTCGAAGAACGTCGACGAGATGCTGAAGAGCGAGGATCCCGCCATCAAGCGCTTCCTCGGCGTCACGCCGGGCTACGGCAAGGCGGTCGGCATCGACGAGAAGTGGATGTACAACGTCGTCAAGCAGGTCGGTAACTACGGCGAGAGCTACGACCGCAACGTCGGGCCGGCCACGCCGCTCAAGCTCGACCGCGGCCAGAACGCGCTGTGGACCAAGGGCGGCCTGATGTACGCCATCCCCTTCCGTTGATCGCTTCGGCGTTGAGTTCAAGTCTCATGTTCCTCTCCCCCTATCGGGCAGGGCAATCGCATATGATTTTATCCCCGTCGTCCTGAGCGGAGCCGGCCGAAGGGCGGCGCAGTCGAAGGACCTCTTTTCCGCAGTCCATCGAACGGAAAAGAGGTCCT
>JAESGK010000311.1_pt1 | contig 23764 bp, 21 predicted proteins | sample 9269681 | NCBI WGS metagenome assembly JAESGK01 (sample SAMN14515347, study PRJNA621673) | algae metagenome | isolation source: Timaviella obliquedivisa GSE-PSE-MK23-08B and co-occurring heterotrophs from... | place: USA: Grand Staircase Escalante National Monument, Utah | collected 2006-08-15
TACGGTTATACCCTGTTGTGTCGACTTGCAACTTTTTGATCGCGGGGCGGTGGCGGCCTCAGATACCGACGTGTGGCGCACTCGGTTGGGTATACCACCCGGGGCCTATGTGCTGCTGTACCTGGGCTCCATCGGAACCTGGTACCTGTGGAATGAAATGGTTTTGTTCTTTAAACACCTTCAAAGAGAACATGCAAACGCTAAATTTCTTGTTCTCACGCCCGATGTCGGCAAAATTATACCCCATGCTGATTTCATTGTCCGGACGGTGAGCCGGCGGGAGGTACCTGTCCTGATCAGTTTGGCGGATGCCTCGGTCTGTTTTATCAAGCCCTCGTTTTCGAAGAAGGGCTCGTCGGCGACGAAAATGGCTGAGGTGTTGGCGATGGGGGTACCTGTTATTACCAATCCTGGGTGGGGCGATGTGGCCTTTCTGGCAGATAAGCTTGATAGCCTGCTGGTGGTGGACCCGCACGCACAACAAACCCCTATTATTCCGGTATCATCCGGTCCGGTATCGCGTGCATTCTTTGATGACTTTTTCTCATTGGCCGAGGGTGTAAAGCGGTATAACGCGGTATACCATAGGCTCGGCCACTAGCCGATCTTCTTTTGTACTTCAGCTACGTTTTATTCCTCTTAAATTATTATTAACAGCCGTTAGCCATAGAATTGCATTTTTCCCTTATTTTTGGCCAAATTTTATTTGGAAAACGAACCCTCGCTTATATTATGATTAAGAACATCAAACTAGACGGTACGGATCGTAAGATCCTGGAAATTCTTCAACGTAATTCGAATATTACGAATGCACAGTTAGCCAAGGAGATCGGTCTGTCGCCGGCGCCGACGTTGGAGCGTGTGAATAAGCTGGAGACTTCCGGGGTGATCAGAAGTTATCATGCCGTGATCGACCCGGCCGCCGTAGGCTTAGGTGTAAGCACATTTGTGATGGCTTCGTTGAAGGGTCACAATAAAGAGAACATCAGCAAGTTTATAACTGCTATCAAAGCAGTAGACGAAGTGGTGGAATGTCACCACATCACAGGCTCGGGCGACTTCATTCTGAAGATTGTCTGTGCCGACATCGCGGCGTATCAACAACTGATGTTGGACAAGGTATCGAACATTGAAGTGGTCGACAGCCTGCAGTCGATGGTGATCCTTTCTACCTTCAAAGACAGTAAATCGCTTCCGATACCGGGATAACAGGGGAGGAGTATGCTTGCTGAAAAAAGTTTTATTCTCGATGCCGACCAGGTGAAGCAGAAGATTCGGCGCATGGCATTTGAGATCTATGAGCACAACTTCAAAGAAAAGAATGTCGTGCTTGCGGGTATCGAAGGGCAGGGGCATGTACTGGCGAAGCTGCTGGCGAAGCAGCTGGAAAGTATTTCGCCCCTGGAGGTCAGGCTGGTGAAGATCAGCATCGATAAAACGGCGCCGCAGCAAAGCGAGATCACGCTGGATTGCGACCTGAAGGATATACGCAAACGCAGTATTATTATGGTAGACGATGTGCTGAATACCGGACGCACATTTACATACGGTATGAAGCCGTTCCTGAGTATTGAAGTAAAAAAGATCGAGACGGCGGTATTGATCAATCGTAGCCATCCGCTTTTTCCTGTTCACGCCCAGTATGTGGGGTATGAGCTCTCCACCACGATAAAAGATCACGTCGAAGTAGACCTGACAAAGGATACTATGGCGGTATACTTACACTAGGCATTTCTATTATTACCACCTCCATCATGTCTGTCCACAAACAAGATATCAAGCGCATTACCACGCACCAGTTACAAGAAATGAAAAACCGGGGCGAGAAAATCGCGATGCTGACGGCCTATGACTACAGCATGGCCCAGCTGATCGATGGCGCCGGTATCGACGTCGTCCTGGTGGGTGACTCGGCCTCTAACGTGATGGCTGGTCATGAAACAACCTTGCCGATTACGTTAGATCAGATGATCTATCACGCCGCCTCGGTAGTGCGCGCCGTGAAGCGTGCGCTGGTGGTGGTGGACCTGCCGTTTGGTTCATACCAGGGCAGCTCGAGCGAGGCGCTTCGCTCGTCGATTCGTATCATGAAAGAAGCCGGCGCCCATGCCGTGAAGCTGGAGGGTGGCCATGAAATAAAAGAATCTGTTCAACGCATTCTCAGTGCAGGCATTCCCGTGATGGGCCACCTCGGCCTGACGCCGCAATCCATCTATAAATTCGGAACGTATTCCGTGCGTGCGAAGGAAGAAGCCGAGGCGCAGACGCTGCTGGAAGACGCCAAACTGCTGGAAGAATGTGGCTGCTTTGGTATCGTGCTGGAAAAGATCCCGGCAGTGCTGGCAGGAAAGGTATCGTCGTCGTTGCATATACCCCTTATCGGCATTGGCGCCGGGCCCGATGTGGACGGGCAGGTGTTGGTGATGCAGGATATGCTGGGCATTACGCAAGAGTTCAAGCCGCGGTTCCTGCGACGGTACGCAGACCTCAGCAGCATCGTTACCAGCGCTGTGGGAAAATACGTCTCGGATGTAAAGGCCAAAGACTTCCCGAACGCAGACGAGAAATACTGATCTATAATCCCTGTCGCGCCATTTCCCATCCAAGAATACTTTTCTTGCGGGTAGGCTCCCAACGATATTCCCCCAGTATACCGTCTTTGCGAATGACGCGATGACACGGTATCAGGTATGCCACATGATTGGATCCTACCGCAGAGCCTACGGCCTGCAGGGCCCGCGCATTTTCAATCGACGATGCGATCTGTTGATACGTGGTGACATGTCCTTCGGGAATGCGCAGGAGGGCCTCCCATACTTTTATCTGAAAATTAGTACCCTTGACAAAGACATGTAGCTTCTTTTGCTGCGGTTGATCCTTTGCCGGAAAAATCTGCCCGATGAATGCCTGAGTAAGCTCCTGGTCCTGGTGGAACACCGAGTTGTGCCAGTGCTCTTTCATGGCTTGCAAGGCTTGCGTGACATCTTCGTCTGCTTGTAGAAATGACATCCAGCAAATGCCGCGCGCCGTCACGCCGAGCAGGCAAAGGCCAAACGGTGTTTCGTGAAAGCCGTATTCAATGTGAATGCCGGCACCGTGTTGTTTATACTCTTGCGGGGTAACAGCTTCCAGGGTCGTGAACAGATCGTAGACCCGCGACTGGCTGGAAAGCCCGGCGGACTCGGCGGCTTCCATCAGGTTACGGGTGGCCTGTAGCCGGTCTTTCAGGAAATCGATCGTGAGAAATTGCAGGAAGCGTTTGGGGCTGATACCGGCCCACTCTGTAAAGAGGCGTTGGAAGTGAAAGGGGCTTACGCTCACTTCATCGGCTACCTCGCTCAGCTCGGGTTGGCGTTTGAAGTGCTCTTCCAGGTAGCGAATGGCTTGCTCGATGCGCCGGTAATTAATGTCGTCCTCGTGTGTCGTCGCCATAAAACAAAATTAGTGGTTTGTGATGACACAAAGGTCGCGTGCGGCCCACGCGATCTCAACCCGCTTCTTGCGCATAAAAAAGCCCGGCACGTGCATGCCGGGCATTGTTTACAGATATTTATGACGTGGAGGGGCTATTTCACGGCCTCGACGTGCTGGTCGATGCAGGCATCGGCACAGCGGTCGCAAGCTTCGGCACACTGACGGCAGTGGTCGTTGTTATGTTTTTTACACTCTTCGGCGCACAGGCGGCAGGCCTCTACGCAGGAGGTGAGAAAGTGATTCGCGTTTTCCGAATCGCGCAACAACAGGCGAGCCCCCAGTGTGCAAATGTCTGCACAGTCGCGGTCGGTTTCGATACACCGGGCCATCATGGCCGGGTCTTCTTCATACAAACAAGCGGCAGCGCAGGTTTCGCAGGCCGCTGCGCAGTCCAGCAGGATTTGTACCAGCTCGCTGTGCGCATGTTCCATAGTCTTTTTCTGGTCTTTCATAACAGCATGAGATTTTTAGTTCACCATTGGATATCTCCTGGGTGCCGAAAAAACCATACCCGCTTCGGGTTTGCTATTATTGACTACGGTATTCGGAAGGTGTGCGTTGGGTGATCTTCTTAAAGGCGGTATTAAATGCCGATTTGGAGTTATACCCCACCTGCAGGCCGATCTCTTCTACTTTGATGTGGGGCATTTCCTTGAGCAGGCGCCGGGCCTCTTCGATGCGATATGCTGCGGTGAGTTCGGAAAAGCTCTTGCCGAGCCCTTCATTGATGGCTTGTGACACCGCGTGTACCGAGGTATGCAACGCCTGGGCCAATCCCGGCAGGGAAAAGTCGCTATTGAGAAAGGGTTTCTTTTCCGCCATCAGGTGCGTGAGTTTTTCGAGCAGTTCTTTTTGTGCGGCGGGTGTGACGCTTGAGTTTTTATACCGCGGCGCCTCGGCCAGGCCGACCTGGCTAAAAAAGCCTGACTGCCGGATGATGTTGAAGCTTGTAAAATATGCCGTCAACGAGAGGAACGCTGCTGACAGATGATCGCCGGTGTCGGCACGATAGATCAATTTTACCAGCAGGATGATGCCGAAGACCAGGCCCAGGTGCAGGATGCCCGCCCGCACTTTACGAAGCACGGGATTTTGGGTGTGTAGTAACGACTCCCGTTTTTGGCGAAAGGCTTTTACCACTTCGACAACGACCAGGATACCGTATAGAAAGAGGCTGATGAGGAGTGTGGCGGAATGATTGTCGGTTACCCAAAACGGGCGTGGGTCGAAAGCATGGTGCACTTCGCGGTACGGCAAGCCGGGGTGGTAGGATGAGATATAAGCGTTATACTTTTCATTTTCGGGCTGTAGCAGAAAGGGCATCTGCAACAACAGGTATACTGCGGGAAATATGAAATGCAGGTAGGGGCGCTTGCCGGGGGTGCCATGAATGAGGCTTACCACCATGAGGTATAATGCAGGACCCATGAGGAATGCGGGCGCTTCCGAAAAATCGACCAGGTGTAGCATGTGCTGGATGTAGCCGGTATACATCAGCAGGACTTCCAGCAGGCACGCCACCATCGTCAGTAATAAAATGCCATGGTACAGATTGGCGGGTATCTTCCGGTTTTCGCGGGTCAGAAAAAAGAAGGAAAGGAAGAGCGCCTGGACAATGCCCAGCAGGATAAAGACGGCGAAGAGGTCAACGCGGTACGGCATGCGCGTTTATTCGCGGTTGATCACAAAATGTTTGAATCCCTGCCACTCGCCGGGCAGCACGTGTACACGGTCCACCTGTGCCAGGGGCGGCCCCTTGCGGCACCAGGTTAAGAACATGGTCAGGGTCATCTCGTCGCTTTCGGCTTCGACGTATACACTGCCGTCGGGCTCGTTGCGGACAAAGCCCTTTACGCCCAGGGTGTCGGCCTGTTCTTTGGCAGAGGCTCTGAAAAACACACCCTGTACCCGGCCGGTTATTTTGATCGAAACATGCTTGACCATGACTTTTTTAGATTCATCGAATCTTAAATGTAATAAAATTTAAATTTCGGGTGTCCGGATTGGGAAAGTTGGATCGTCATAAGAGCATTTAAACCAAAAACCAATAAACAATGGAAAAGTACATGTTTGTATTCATGGGCGACGACGCCAGCCGCCTTTCACCCGCAGAACAGGAGGCCAGCATGCAAAAGTGGTTTGCCTGGGTGGACAAGCTCACCAAGGCCGGTCGCTACGTTGCCGGCGAAGCGCTGCTGCCGGGTGGAAAAACGATTGCAGGTGCGAAAAAGACCATCACAGATGGTCCGTTCGCCGAAGGCAAGGAAGTGGTCGGAGGCTTTTTCGTGGTCTATGCCAAAGACATGGACGAGGCCACGGAGATGGCGAAAGACTTTCCGGATTTCGAAACCGGGGGTATTATAGAAATCCGCGCGGTGCAGAAATTTGATATGTAGGCATGCGGAGAATATTGTTTGCCGTCCTGGCAGCGATGCTGCTGGGGCGGTGCACCCGTCCTGCGGGCGATGAAGGCAACGTGGCCATTGCCCGGAAGATGTTCGAGGCCTTTAATGCGCATCAGTGGGAAGCGATGGCTGGGTACTACAGCGAGCCTGCATCGTTTTTAGATCCTTCGTTGGGCAAGGCGTATGTCGACCAGCACCGGGCGGATGTCGTACGAAAATACGCGGAGATGCAACGGATGTTTCCGGATATACAGGACCAGATCACGGGCATCTATCCTTCGGGCGATCGCGTGGTGGTGGAGTTTACGTCGACGGGTACTATGGGTGATAGTGTTTCATTTTCGCTTCCGATCGTTACGGTGCTCACATTTCAGGACGGTCACATTGTCAAAGATGCTACTTACTACGACCTGGAAAATCCATAAATTTATGGATGCAGGAATCTGAATCTGTACAGGAGAAGGTAGGTCATCTGTTCCGTCATGAGGCGGGGCGGATGACCTCCGTTCTTACCCGGTTGCTGGGTGTACAGGCGTGGGAAGAGGCGGAGGATATTGTACAAGATACGCTATTGCAGGCGTTGGGTTCGTGGAAGCTCAAGGGCGTTCCCGACAATCCTTCGGCATGGCTGTACACGGTCGCCCGGCGAAAAGCCGTTGATACACTACGGCAGCGCCGGATGCAGGGGCAGCACCACACGGTGATCGGGCAGGCGCTTTACTCCGAATACACCTTATCGCCAGCGGTGCAGCAACTCTTTCTCGACAACGAGATCGAGGACAGTCAGCTACGAATGATGTTTGCCTGCTGTCATCCTTCCATCGCATACGAAGCACAGCTCGCACTGATCTTAAAAACGCTTTGTGGTCTTAGCGTAGGTGAGATTGCGCACAGCTTTCGCACCCATGAAGAGACCATTGGCAAACGGCTGTATCGCGCTCGCGAGAAGATACGGGAGGAAAAGATAGCATTAGAATTACCGCCGTCAAGTGCGTTGCCTGCTCGCCTGGACGCTGTGTTGCATGCGATCTATTTACTTTTCAGCGAAGGGTATCATTCCGCACACCCGGATAAGCTGATCCGTCACGAGCTTTGCGCAGAGGCCATCAGGCTGGGGCTGCTGCTACTCAAGAATCCAGTCACAACATTGCCTGTAGTGTATGCGTTGCTGGCGCTGATGTGTTTTCAGGCGTCGCGTGAAGAGGCACGTACGGCAGCGGACGGGAGCATGATATTGTTGAAAGAACAGGACCGCAGTCGCTGGAACGCGGCATTGATCAAAAAGGCGGAATATTTTCTGGAGGTTTCGGCTACGGGCGAAGAGATATCTGCCTATCACGTGGAAGCCTCCATTGCGTCCTGCCACGCACAAGCAGCGACATTTGAGGAGACTGCCTGGAACCGGATCGTGCAATTATACAACGTCTTAGAAACGATCAAGCCCGGCCCTATCGTAGCATTGAACCGAGCGATTGCAATAGGTTATGCTTCCACTCCAACAGCGGGCATAGATGCTTTGAGAGCCATACCGGATATGCAAGATGATTATTTGTGCCTGTCGGCGCTTGGTGATTTTTATGCTGCCGACCAGGCATTTGTGGAGGCCCAGTCGAGTTATGAGCGAGCCTTGAAGCAGGTGCCGACGACTGCCGGGCGCATGTTGCTGCAGCGCAAGCTGGCGGCATTACCCCTCGGCTAACAGCCGGTCAAGTTCTTGCCGGACGGTGGCCTCTCGCTCGGCGTATGTTCCGCGAACAATTATGTAATGAATGTTGCGTTGCTCCAGCGCTTGCCGGAATAGGGTAAACATTTGTTCACGCGCATGGCCTAAGTCGCGTAGATCGTCGGCTACCCAGGGGACGTCGATGTCGAGCAGGAAGTATCGCTCGTAGGACACCTGGTGTTCGAGATCGTATAGTATCGCCGGTACAATGTCGAGGTAATGGTTGGAGTACAGCTGTGTCGTAATGATGTCGGTGTCGCAAAACAGCAGCTTGTTGGCGGTTTGCAGTTTTTGTTCGATGCGTGCGTGTTGAGCATACCCTATGCGGATGATGTCATCAACGGTGAAGTCGTTGGAGGTGATGATCTCTCTCGCTACTTCAGGGACAAACTCTGTTTGATAGTGTGCTGCCAGTCGTTGTGTGAGCGTCGACTTGCCGGTGCTTTCGGGTCCATAGAGGCAGATCTTTTTGACGAAGTATGGTCGCACGATAGGCGGTATATATTGCCAGTGACGGAAGGGGTGTTGTCGGATGGCGGTGGCCGATACGGGTACCTGTGTCCGGGGTGGGTCGTACGGTATATAGGCTGCGCCCAGGTTTATGGCAAAAGGCTCGCCATATTCTTCGGAGCTGAAGACGATGTCAATAGGAGGATACGTTTTCCGGATGAATTTACTCCATATTTTCGTGCGTTTCGGCAGGGCTAAAGATTCATTGTCGAAGTCATCTGCTACCATTGCGGGTTTGATCTTAGGGTGATCCTGGCAGACTGCTTGCAGCCATTCGAAGCGCAACGCTGGAGGGATAGGATCGTTTGGTGTATAACTCATGGATACGATTAGCTCGTCGCATCGCTCTGCGGCAAAACGTATCAGGGCCAGGTGGCCCGCATGGACGGGCATAAACTTGCCGATTACCAGGCCGCGTCTCATACTGTCGTCCGGCTATAGCCCCTGTATTCTTTGATCCAGTGCGAGAGGCCGAAGGCTGCGATGATGGTGAAGCCCAGGTATAACACACTGTACAACATGACACCCTTGATGAAGTATAGATAGGTTGCCACGACGTCTACGATGATCCAGATGATCCAACACTCGATTTTTTTACGGATCATGAAGAAGGTGGTGATGACACTCATCACCAGAATAAATGAATCGGCATAGGGAAATGCGCTGGGAAGCGCGAACACCAGCGGGAACCACTCGTGCAAACGGGCGGCCATGGCACCCAACGCGGCCGTGCCGGCGATGGTGGCCACGCAGACGAGTATGAATTTTTGCCAGCCCATGTAGCTGACTTTCAATTCTTGTTTCCGGTCTTCCTCTCCCGGTTTGGGATGTGTCCACTGCCACCAGCCGATCGCATTGGTAACAAAAAAGAAAATCTGCAGAAACATGTCGGGGTAAAGCTGCACCTGGTAATACAGAAAAAACGACAATACAACGTTTACGATACCGATGGGCCAGCTTAAAACTTCGGCGCGGGCGGAAAGCCATACGGCGATGGTGCCCGATACGAATCCAAAGAATTCCAGGTAGCTCATGCGGTAGCCGAGGAGCTCGAAGAAAATATTGTCAATGCTGAAAAAGGACATTAGGCGTGCTGGAAAAAGCGTATTTTGGAGGGTCAATATAGCGCGATATGTAAATATTTGCGTGATTTGGCGTCGTTCTTTTGCTGCTTCTTAATAAAATATGAAATACCTGAGTTGTTTGTTGGTAGTGATTCTTTCGTTCTCCCATGCATTTGGCCAGAAGGAGAAAAACCTCAAAAGGAGCTGCTGAGTAATATAAAGGAATGGTTAGAAGGGAGTATTTTACTGACCGATAATAGCGAGATCAGCGGTATGGTGAAATATAATGATCGTGAAGGCATGCTATCTTACTATGACGGGGAAAATACACGCGTATTTGGCCCGCTCAGTGTATGCAGAAATGACAGCCTACGCGAAGGTAAATGATCTCAAGTTTAAGACACAGGAAGATCTGTTGAAAATACTGGACCACTACAAGGAATTACTGAAAAAGTAAGCGCTCTTATCGGAGCTATCGAAAATCTCTTTATTTTAGTAAATAATGTCATACTATATATGAAGAAGGCTTTGCTGTCAATCTTTTGCCTAGTTATGCTCAATACGGTTTCGGGGCAGGACACAGAAACGGAGCAATCTGCAGCATCCAATGGCACGGCCCGTGAAATACCCTGGTATACGGGAAGCGTTATACTTTCGGACGGCACAGACCTGACGGGATTGGTGAGGTTTAACGACTGGAACGGCGCGGTAGCCCACAAAGACGCAAGTGGCGAAACCCGTACCTTCAGTGCACGCAACGTGTCGGCATTCGGATTCTATGACGAAGAAGAACACGGCAACCGCATGTTCTATACATTCGAGATTGAAGATTTTGACGACAACCTGAAGCGCCCCTATTTCTTTGAGGTACTTCGGGAATATAGCAACTTTGGAATCCTGGTTAAAAAAGATCCAGCGGACCTGGTAGAACGAGAGCGCGTGTACGCCATATTTGTGCCAGGCGTGGTGACCAGTGACTTGCCCGTCGCATTCACGAAGGTTGTCGCGGAGCGCATTGAAACCGTTTACCTGATGGATGCTGCGACCGGAGAGATCAAACCCTATATTCAGTGCAAGACACAGCAGGATGAGGCGGTTTCACTCGACAATCCCGATGACGCACGCGAACGGAGCAAAATGATCGATGAAGGGCTTTTGGAAAAGTTTGTTACAAAGCGCTTCTATCGTGCGTTGGTGCAATATGCGTCGGACAATAAGTTAAAGTTTCGCCGCAAGGACGACTTTCTGAAAATAATGGAATATTATTCCAAGCTTATCGATAGCGTATCCCGGTAAGTGTCTCCACTATAACCGGATACAAATATTTTTTGTATCCGTAAAAAACTTCAACGCTTCCCAACCTCCCTCACGGCCTACACCCGACTGCTTCATGCCGCCGAACGGCGTGCGCAGGTCGCGGTATAGCCAGCAGTTCACCCAGATGATACCGCTCTTAACTTGCGCCGATACGCGGTGGGCTTTTTTTAGGTTCTCCGTCCAGATCGTCGCCGATAGACCGTAGTCTGTGGCATTCGCGGCTTTGATCACTTCTTCTTCTGTATCAAACGGCATGATGGTCGCGACGGGGCCAAAGATTTCTTCCTGGTTTGTACGGCATTGCTGCGGCAAGCCGGTAATAATCGTGGGCCCCAGGAAATAGCCGTTTGCGCATTCGCCTTCCAGCTGTATACGTGTGCCACCGGTTACGATCGTGCCGCCTTCTTTCTTCGCGAGCTCGATATACGACAATACCTTTTGCAGGTGCGCTTCGGATACCAATGCTCCCAGGTGTGTACCGTCTTCTAGCGGGTTGCCTACTACCAATCGGTTGGTTTGCTCGACAAGGGCTTCCAGGAATCTGTCATATATACTCCGTTCGACGAAGATGCGCGAGCCGCACAGGCAAATCTCTCCCTGGTTCGAGAACGATGATCGTATGGAGGTGCTCACAGCCAGCTCAAAGTCGGCGTCGGCGAAGATGATGTTAGGGTTCTTGCCGCCCAGCTCTAATGAAAGTTTTTTGAATTGGGGCGCGGCGGTGGCGGCAATCTTCTTGCCCGTGGCCGTGCCGCCGGTAAACGATATAGCAACGATATCAGCATGTTCAATAATAGCTTGCCCGGCTTTGGCGCCGAGACCGTGAACGATGTTTAGTACGCCTTCAGGCAGACCGGCTTCTATACATAACTGCGCGAGAAGGTATGCGGTCATGGGCGTAAGCTCGGAGGGCTTGGCCACGACCGTGCAGCCCGCGGCCAGGGCGGGGGCAATCTTCCACGTGAAGAGGTATAGCGGCAGGTTCCACGGCGAAATACAGGCGACTACGCCGATGGGCGTGCGTGCGGTATAGTTTACAGCTTCTTCGCCGGTGAGATGCGCCTCGGTCGATGTATGCATCGCGGCGGTAGCGAAGAACCGGATGTTGGCGGAGGCACGTGGAATATCGAGTGTACGTGCCAGGTGCACAGGCTTGCCGTTGTCGATACTTTCGGCAAGTGCCAGTTTGTCGAGGTCGCGGTCGATCAGGTCGGCGATGCGTAGGAGGATGGCCGATCGTTGTTCTACCTGCATACCCGACCATGCGGGGAATGCTTTCTTAGCAGCGCCGGCAGCCTGCTTGACATCGCCCAGGTCTGAGTCGGGCACAAGGCTATACACTTCACCGCGGGCGGGGTTTACGTTGTCCAGGTATTGATACGACCTCGGCTCGCAGAGTACACCGTTTATATAGTTCAGAATTTTCTCCATGGTTATAAGCTGCCCGTGCGGCCGCCGTCTACAGGCACATTGATGCCATTAATATATCCCGCTGCCGGCGAAGCCAGGAAGGCGACCGCAGCGGCTACTTCGTGCGGCTCGGAAATACGCCCGGCCGGTATTTCGGCCATCATCTCCTGTTTTGCTTCCTCAAAGCTCTTTCCTGACTTTTGCGCTTTGCTTTGGATCAGCCCTTCCAGGCGGCCTGTCATCGTCGCACCGGGAAGTACATTGTTGACCGTGATGCCGAACGGTGCCAGCTCCACGGACAATGTCTTGGCCCAGTTGGCCACGGCACCGCGGGTGGTGTTGGACACGCCGAGGCCTTTGATGGGAATTTTAACAGAGGTAGAGATGATATTTACAATACGGCCGTATCCGTCGCGGCGCATGCCGGGCACGACTGCCTGGGTAAGCAGGTGGTTGCAGAGCAGGTGCGCTGAAAAGGCCCGCACAAAATCATCCGGTGTTGCGTCGAGGGCCGGGCCGGCCGGAGGGCCGCCGGTGTTGTTTATCAGAATGTGAACCGTCCGCGTGGCGACATAGGCCTGTACTTTTTCCTGTAGTGTATCGGGTTGGCTGAAGTCGGCCACGATATAATCGTGTTGTTGCCCTGAGTACACTTGCAGCTCGCGCACGACGGCCTGGAGTTTGGGCTCGTCGCGTGCTACCAGCGTGATGCTGGCGCCGAGGAGGGCCAGCTCGATGGCAGATGCTTTGCCAATGCCCTGGGTGCTACCGCACACCAAGGCTCGTTTGCCGTTTAAATCGAGGTTCATCGTGTGGTTGAAACGATCATAATCTTTGTTAAATTAAAGGAGTAATTGCGCATTAACCAAAATACCGATGGCCATCCGCAGACCTTTTCATCTTAAACAGTGGGTACAGGAAAATCGCGACCTGCTCAAGCCGCCCGTGGGCAACAAAAACCTGTATGCCGATGCGGGCGATTATATTGTTATGATCGTGGGCGGCCCTAATGCCCGCAAAGACTATCACTTCAATGAGACTGAAGAGCTATTCTACCAATTGGAAGGCGACATCAATGTACGTATCCAGGAAGACGGCAAGCCGGTCGACATTGCCGTGAAAGAAGGCGAAATGTTTTTGCTACCCGCCCGTGTGCCTCACCGCCCGGAACGTCCGGCCGGAAGTGTAGGGCTTGTCATCGAGTGTAAGCGCCTGGAGCCTGAGGTACTGGATGGCCTGGTGTGGTTCTGTGATAACTGTAATAACAAGCTACACGAATATCGCTTTCACCTCGACAACATCGAGAAGGATTTCCTGCCACGCTTCCGCGAGTTTTACGGTAGTATCGATTTGCGCACCTGTAAGAAATGTGGGACGGTGATGGAAGCTGACCCACGGTTTATTTAAGCATAAAAAACGAGGCACCTGTGTCAATCACAGATGCCTCGTCATATATTCTTCTTATCACTTACTTCAATACTGCTACTGCGCCAGGCTAAACCGTATCTGCGTGCCAAAGCGCGTGGTAGCACGCCGGTAGGAGTTAGACACGAGTGGCTCGTTGATGGTACGTTCGAAGTACAACTGGATGTTCAGCTTCTGGTTTACCACATAGCTGATGTTAGGACGCAGCTGGAAGTTAATGTTACCGTTCGTAATGATGTTTGTCTCGTAAATCTTTCGTTGGATGGTTTTGGTATCGGCTACTGATACGTTCATCCGGAATGTGACGTCGTTCTTTAATACCACGGTGCGGCCTTGCGATTTGAAAGGTAGCTTCATGTTGTTTTTGGTATAGCCCAGTTCGAACGAAAAGTCTTTCGTACTCAATTCGGTCACCTGTGCGTTGGAAACGGTCAGTGCGAGGTCACGTTTAGTTTTATACTGGAAGTTGGCGGAGAGTCGTCCTTTTGTGCGCATGTTCACACCGATAAGGGGCGAGAATTGCTCGCTGATGAGTACCTGGCTGATGATGTAGACCGGCAGCAGTCGTGCCTGCGTGCCGGCATCGGGATCGGCAGGGATGACGCGACCAAAGTAGGAAACGTTGTAGTCCGTTACCGGGCGGTCGAGCTGCAGGCCCCGTATATCGCCGCTCTCACTAAATTCCAGGGAGTTCTGATAGTTGACGACAGAGTATGACGCCTGGTAAGCATGTGACAGGGTGATTGAGCTAAAGACATCTTTGAATATACCCAGTTTGTTTAGGCCTGTATAGTCTACACGCCAGTTGGGCATCGGGGTCTTGGGAAAAGGAGAAAGACTTACACGCTTGGCGTCACTACCGGTGTAAGCGGCAATGAATGCGGGAATCAATATGTCCTGCGCGGCGGTATCGTACTCTTCGGTGACGTTGGGGTCTTGATGAGCAATGATGTTGAAGCGTTCGCGGATTGTCTCCAGGTTGCTCTCGAAATCCTGGAATACGGCAGACACGATCTTATCATTGCTGCTGTTAAACGCAGTCCGGATGTTGATCGTTGAGATGCGGTAGCTACCACCCCGGCTGGGGCTGAGGTCCCGGAAGTCACTATCGCCGGTCACCTCGTCGGTTTCGTACCGGAAGATGGACTGGAACGTGCTGTTAGTTTCCTTCTTGACGTCGAGTTGAATTTTAAAGTCGGTTGAAGGCTCAATATTCGCGCGTAGGTTGATGTTCTCAGTGCGCGTTTGGCTAAACGGTGTGGTAAGGCTTTGATTTTTCGTAAGCCATCCCTTTTCGGCGGCCTTGTAGCGGATGTTCGGATCCTGGCTGCCCAGGATAAAATCCCAACCGGGAGCATTCCAATCCTGGTCCATGCCGAAGAATTTCGGAGACGGCTCGAACCCTGCCAGCATGGTTCCTCGGGTAACGGTATAGGTACCGTTGATGGAGCGCACGGACATGAGCAGGCGCAACAGGCCCTTGACGGCCCCGGGTATTTCGGCCGGAGCTTTTGTTTTGGTCGTGTCGGGTTTTGGGGCTGCCTTCTGCAGGCGCGGGTTTGTTACGATCCTCGACGGCTTTTTAGGCGTGTTGAGGTCTTTCAGGATCTTTACTTTATTATACAATTTGAGCATGTCCAGACGGCCGGAGAAGTTTTGATCCTGACTGTTCTGAATGGTGTTCTTAAAGTCGTATTCGTCGAGGATATCGCCGCGGGGTCTGTTCACCAACGAGTCTGCGTAATTGACCGGGCCGGCTTTCCAGCCGTACGTTATCTGGTGGCGGTACTCGGCGCCGATCCAGTCAGTCACCGGAATTTTATCCAGGGGCAGGGTGTAGTTCACCGTCACATTTTGTGTGAAGTTCTTCATACGTCCCAGCTTTTTGATGTTCTTGATGATGTAGTCACGCTCGGGCCTGGTATCGACTTCGCCTTTTACCACGTCTTCGGGTTCGTCGATGACGGCATCGGCACGCGAGCTATATTCCAGCGACAGTCCTTTGGAAAGATTCCACCGCAGGTTATACTGGCGGGTAAAGGTGAAATATTTCATGTAGTTCGGTGTGGACTCGATGAACTTGCCATAGCCGTTGGAGTTACGATACGTCGTGGACGTCAGCGAGCGATCCAGGTCCATGCGTGCCGACAAGCTGCTGGGCAGGAAGCTGATGTTAAAGTCTTTGATAGCCTTAAGCCAGGGTGATGAAAGCCCTTTTGCGTTCTTGAAGGGTTCGATGCCGGTGGCCTTCGGGCTATACGTATAGGCGACCGATCCGCGGTATTGTTTTTCAAACAGCTCGGCCATCGAGAAGTTGGTACGCCGACGGTCGCTGTAGGAGTAACTGAAGGCAAGGTTCTCGATGTCCCACAAATGCGTTTTGGCATCGGGGTTTACTTTTACTTTTCGTACGTTGACAAAGTTTATACTTCGCCCCACGGTTCGGTCGCGGGCGATGTTGAGGTAATTTTTTCGTTCGTCTTCATTCAGCGACTGCAAGGCAGCGTCTAGTTTTAAATCGGGGTTGGCAGGATCATACAATGGCGTGATGGTTGTATTCTCGTAGCTGACGAACATCGGTATTTTGATGCCGGTGTTACCGGGGAGTAGTTTGTCGACATTGACGTTTGCCGAGATATCGTAGCCTGTTGTTTCTTCGCGTGTGCGCTCGCCGATCTTGGAGCTTACGCTCCCAAAGCCAAAGCTGGTATGCCGCACGGCGCCGGTAAGTGTGGCAAAGTCAGCAAGCTTGGCGCTCATGGTAGCATTGACGGCCCAGCCGGGGGTGCGGTTAAAGTCTGTGACGCGCAGCTCGTTTGCCCAGAGACACACCTGGAAGGCACGTTTGTCAGGCGTGCGCGGGTTGCGCACACCGATCATAATGGATTGTACTTCTGTCAGATCGGGGCGGCCAAAAATGCGGAGGCCGTGGTAGCCCACGACACGGTGACCACTCTGCGGATAGAGTACGTTCATCGAAACGCCTTCGCGATCGCGGTCGGCCTTGAGGCGGTAGAGCTCGTCGAGGGCGAGGTCGATTTGGTTTTCGTCCGGCCAGACCGATACCGGGTCGGTATCAGAAATGTTGGTCATCTTCAGGGGCACTTCGATCTCGTAATAGTTGGAATCAAGATCTTTACCGAGGCGGATAAAACCGCGCAGGTCGTTGTCGGCGGCATCGCCGTGTGCATGGAAGTACATTTTTACACGGCCGTAATTGAACAGGTCGAACGAAACGTTTTTGTAGATGGACCGGGCATCGCCGTCTTTTACGGCGTCGGCGCAAAGTTGTACAGACTGCTCGTTCAACAAGCGTGATACGGACGAAGTGTTATCGCGGTCGCGCACGACGCCTGGCGGGATGACGTAGGGCGATTTGTTTTCATTGCCTTTTCCGTTTTCTTCCAGGTTTACCACCGACACCGTAAAGTCTTCGGGGGTGAGTTCGGGCGTGGGGGCGATACCACCTTCCTGAAGACTGTTGGTATATCTCCGCCAGCGGCTACCCACCATGCGAAAATTGGCGAAGCGCAGGACCACCGGCTCGCGGAAGCCTGTCAGGATCATCCGTGCATATCGTACGGACTTGAAGCCTTCGATGTTGCCGTATTGATCTTCGAACTCGCGTACGGGAATGCGGTATAGATACCAGGTCACCTGCTCACCGGCTTCGTTCCGGTTGTCGGTGGTAATCTTATCGACGATATATTTCCGTCCTACGGCCTGCCCACCGGGCGCCAGGTCGATGTTGTAGCTGTAATATTCTTCCAGCTCGTTCAGCGTGTTATCGGCGTTCAGGTCTTCGTTGTCAGGAATGGTCGAACCGGCGGGTGTATACAGCTCGCTTGAGCCGTTGGCCACCGGCGAGTTGCCGTCTATGCCGTTGATGTTTTTGTAACGCTCCAGAATCTTTGCATCGCGATTGTCGAGTTCGTCGCCGAGGAAATATTGGAAGTTATCGGCAGAGGGGTCGTTTTGAATGCGCGCTTGTCCTTCGGGGTTCAGGCCACTTAGCTGGTTGAGGTAATCCTGGAACGTATCAGTCTCTCGCTGTGCCGTTACCCCGTCGAAACCTACGTCCTGCCGGGCGCGTACGCCGGCGTCGAGGTCGAAGGCGTTTGTGACATATTGATCGGATGCCACATACCCCCAAGCGTTCTTAGTAGCTTGCTCCAGCTCGTTTTCGCCGCGCGGCAGGCCGTTTTCAAAGGCGTGTTTGCCGTCGCGGGCCACATCTTCGGAAATACTTCCCAGGTGGAAGATCAGCTTACCGCCGGTCTCGTTGCGCTTGGCGGGCGAGATACCATCGTTGATTACACCCTGCGGGGAGTTGATGAACGGATCGAGCAGCCAGAATTCAACGTACTCAATATTGGCTTTGTCAAAGTCTACTTCGGTTTTGATGGCGGTGGTAATGCCCGCCCAGTTTTCTTCCGGGCGCGGCAGGAAGCCGTCGGCCGTGACGGTGGGGTTGTAGTTATAGGGGCCGCGTTCGCGTGGGTAGTATGCCAGGTCGAAAATTTGTTCCCAGAACACGCCCTGTGTGAGCTGTTTGGCCGGGAAGATTTCCTGTGGGCCGACAGGTCGTACGTAGTGGTTCTTGATATCGTCTTTGGATATGTTCGAGGGCTTTACGGCACCGCCGTCGCGATAGAATTGGTTGTCGACCTGGTACCAGGCCAGCTTGGCCCGCTTGTACCCGATCTGAAGAATGTCCGTTGAACCGATCGGTATGTTGGACGGCCCGAAGGCATTGTCACTGGTTTTGGGTGTGGCGGCCAGTTTCCACGCCGTGGGGTTCATGAGCGTATAGGGCGTGGCGGTGTTCTCGAAGTCGTCGATGTAGCCGGTGCCTTCTCCATCGATGATGTTGGACGTGCCGGGCCGCAATTGCGCGAACTCGCCCGTGAAGTTCACGGCAGACTGTTCTTTGGTTTCCAGGAAGGGCAACGCATCGACGAGTTTGGTGAGCAGGCGGCTCTTTTTGTTGATATTAAAGTCAAAGCCATACTGAACGTTACGTGCCGGCTCGGTGCCGATCTGGTTGCGGCTGATCATGGGCCGTTCGTTATAATACAGCAGGGTGGAACCGAAGTTGACATCTTCGCTGAGCTTGTAGTCGAAGCGCGATCCCAGCAAGCTTCGGGTTTGGAATGCAAAGGGGTCGGACTGTTCGTACTGCACCTGGATCTCTTTGTTGGAGCTGAGAATGGATTCGTTCAGGATCGTTACCTTACCAAAGGTATAGTCCACCACGTAATCGCTGCCTTCGGTCAGCGGCATGCCACCGGCGTATAGCTTCACCGATCCTTGTGACACACCAAAGCCGGGTATCAGGATCTCTTTCGAAGAGCCTGCGCTGTACGTACCCACGAGCCAGAACTTATTTTTTGTGGCATACAGCTCGGCGTCGGCTTTGGTACTGCGGTACAGGGTGTCGTACGAATATTTTTGGATCATGTAGTCCCGCCGGGCATCACCGGCGAAGGCTTCGCGCAACCCTTCACTGAATGGTTCCAGGTAGGGAAAGATGATCTGCCCCGTCGAGCTATTGATGGTAACGCCTTCGACGTAGTCGAAGTTACCGTCGAAGCCGGGATCGTTTACCGGGTTGAGACGGTCGAGGCCCAGGATGTCGAGCAGCTGGCGGGCGCGGACGGTTTCACCGCCATCTTGTAGCTGAGGGTTGTCAATGCCCGTACGCGCATCCCGATAGATCACGCGCAGCTGGAAGTCTTCACGGCTCAACTGGTTGACGTTGAGGTTATAGATGTTTTTCATCATCAGGTCCCAGGTAGGGAGGATGCGGCGTTGCTGATCGCGGATCGCCACTTTCCGGGGGCGCAGCATTTTTAACAAAATAATGTCGTCGTCTCTGAGCTTGGAGTAATCTTCTGAAAGCTCGCCGACTTTAAAGGCCCGTCCATTGTACGTATACTCGTACGCCACGGCCAGAACTTCGTCGTTTTGCAGTTTGCGGGTGAGGGTAATATAACCCAGCTGTTGGTGATAGGTAAACTCCGTCGGGGAAAGCTTGCGTGCTCCCGTGATTTTTTCGAAGTCGGTGCCGTTGTTGTTTTCCTCGGCAAAATAGCCTTCCAGTTTCTCGTTGGCACCGTCGGCCGCGCGGGAGCCTGCGGTCAGCGGAAAGCCTACATTTATCAAGTCAGAATACAAGCTGTTGGCAGCGTTGGCATTGGGGAAGGTAGGATTTGTACGACCTATGCGGGTGTTGTAGATACGTGTCGGTTCGCCCAGATCCATCAACGCGATAGCGTTGCGCATGGTCTGCGTATCGTTGTTCCGATTGAGAACATACACTTCCACACGGGTGATGTTCACCCCCGAAATGATCTGCGGAATGTTGCTGATCCACTTGCGATAGTTGTCGCGGAAGAAGTGACCGAGAAAGAAGTGCCGGTTGTCGTCGTAGTTGGAAGCGATAATCTCGAATGGCCGTCCCTGGCCACTGCCGTTTCCGCCGCCGATGTCGATGGATGAGGCCTTGCCGCGTTGGGTGGTGGCAATGGTTGTCACCATGAGCTTGCCAAACTGCATCTGTGCCTTGATACCGAAGAGGTTCTGCGCTCCCTGAATGAGGGTATTGTTCAGCGGCAAGCTAACGTTACCGATTTCAAGCTTCTGTAAAATATCTTCCTTGAAGCCGGTGTATTCGATCTTCATGTTGTTCTGAAAATCGAAGGAGTTGTTGTTGTCGAAGTTGGCGGTGACCTGTAGTTTTTCGCCCACCTTACCCGTTACGCTCATGTTGATCTGCTGGTCGAACTCGAAACCTCCGTTTCGCTGCATTCGGATGGTCTGGTTGGGATTGTTGTTGCGCTGAAAGGAGGCACCGAAATCGAGGGTTACAAAGCCGCGGGGTATGAGCTCGATGTAGCTGCCACCAAAGATGCGGTCGAGGATCGGGCTGATGAAGATCTTCGGAATTAGGCCCCGGCCGCTGACAGCGCTTTCACCGTCTTGCGCCCGGGCGCGGCTCTGCCAGTAGCTTTTTAACGCCTGGCGATCCTGGTACTGCTTGAACTCCTCGAAGGTCATGCTCGAGGTGGGGCGATAGTTCATGTCGCCGATCTTTTCGTAGATGGTATAGTTCATGCTCGTGTCGATTTCGACATCGAGCTTCATTTGCTGCGGGTCTTTGAGGTAGAACGGCGAGGCCGAAGAGGTGTTTGAGAACGGGTCACCATACCGATCGGTCGGTCGGTAGGTAGGGCGACGGTTGGAGCGATAGGGTCGGGAGGTCGTGTCCTGCGCATTGACGCGCGTAGTATCCTGCCGTTGAGCCAGGGCCTCATCGGTAAAGGTAAAGACGCTTAGGTACGTAATGATCAGGCCCCCAAGCTTGGATATAACCTGACGTTTCTTTGTAAAGACTTTCACTACTTAAAATCTCGTAAACCCGTTTGTGCTTTGTCGCTGCGTAAAAAATTTAAGAACCTTCCGTTCCAGCGACCTCTTCCATCCCTTGTTTCAGCCAATAAGGACCTGTGCAATTCGGCTAGACATATCGTTCTCCGAACTCCTAACTATTCTGCAAAGCTTGTTTAACCAAATCTTCTAATGTAATGGTATTTCCTGATTTTTTAAGGACGGCATCCACACTTTTCTCCGCTGCGGCCTTGGGCAAGCCCAGCGTGAGCAAAGCTGATAACGCCTCTTTGCGCAAAGTATTGTTTGTCCCTATAGAAATTGCCGGCTGGCTCTCTTCCCACGATTCCTTTTTGAGCTTGTCCTTTAAGTCGATGATAACCCGTTGTGCCGTTTTGCCGCCGATGCCTTTGATGCGCTGCAATGCGCCGGCATCTTCCTGTACAATAGCGGTCTTCAGCTCGCTGCTGTTCATGTAGGATAACATGACAATGGCGGTGCTGGGGCCGACGCCGTTTACCGTGATAAGTTGCTGAAAAAGCCGCTTTTCGCTTTCGTTGCTGAATCCAAACAATACGTGGGCGTCCTCCCGGATGGCCAGGTGGGTATGAAGCAGGATGTTTTCCTGTTCTTTGATCTCCGAAAATGTTTGCAGCGAAATGGTAACGAGGTAGCCGATGCCATTAACATCAATAATAACATGGGTGGGCTCGCGATGAACGAGTCTACCCTTCAGGAAAGCGATCATAGGTCAAAAAGTGGGTTGCTCAGGATACAAAGATTGCAAAAAAAGATATACAAGGCATCAGGACGGACGTGGATATTGACAGGCTAGCGGGAAAATACAGTGTGCGTGTGAGCGTGAGAGCGGAAGGAGAGAATGGAGCGTGAGCGTGGGGGGATGAGGAGGGGACCGACTGGACGGTCGTGTTAAGGGAATGTAAACAAATGTGTTGCCGGATTGAATGATAAATTTGATGGGTAAGGCCCCGCGGGGCCACCCCGGCAGTCTGGAGACTGGCAACAGTCGCAGTCACAAGTTCCGTCCCTTTGGGACTTAAACTTGCGCCAGTTACGCACCGAAGCAGGGTCAAAAACTTGCGCCAGTTTTGTAGAATGTTGCGTCAATCGCGGTGTGAACCTTTCGGTTACCGAATACCTTTTTTTGTGCTGTCTATTTTTTTAGAATGAATTTTTCGATAGGATTTTTCCGGTATGTGTGAAAGGATATTTCCTGGCAGGATATGATGTGCGAAGGATAAGGAAAAATATTTTTAAATATTTTTCGTGTTGTCAGGCCAATGTGTCAGTAGGTGTCTTTGCAACACGTTGCATGGATTGGTACGCTTGAAGTCCATGTTTGCTTCAAATTTTATATGCCATAATTTCCGAATATACCGTTTATGTGATGCTACAGGCAGTTCGCCTGTGCTTTGTGCGAAGCTGTCGAATTTTTCCTTGTACCAGAAGGGCCTATCTTCGTGGTCGGTATGTTGGCTTTCTTACGATATGTGTGTGTCATAGGCATCTTTATGTCTGTGGGTATTTCGTGCGATCCTGCTCAAACAGCTGCGCGCATGAAGCCTGTATATCGTCTCGATCTCGAGGCGATCGTACGCCGCGGGTATATTCGCGCATTGGTTGATAACAATTCCACCAGCTATTTTATTTATAGGGGTAGAGCGATGGGTTATGAATATGAGCTGCTACAGTTGCTTGCCAAACAGTTGAATGTAAAGCTCAAGATTACTGTCACCAATGGTGTAGATCGCGCCATACAGCAGTTGCAGGCAGGCGAAGGTGATATACTGGCCTTTCCACTCACCATCAATAAACCGCGTAAAGAACTCATCGCATTTACCCAACCTCACTTCAATACTTACCAGGTACTTGTACAACGCAAGCCGGAGCGCTGGCGAACGTTAACGCAAGACAAGATCGATGCCGCGCTGGTGCGTACACCGACAGCCCTTAGCGGGAAGCGCGTGCATGTGATGAAAGGTACAAGTCACGCCATGCGGATGCGCAATTTGTCAGACGAGATTGGTATGGATATCGATGTGGTGGAAGATACACTCGTGGTCGAAAGTGAAGGGCTCATTCGTCAGGTGGCGACAGGCGAGATCGAATACGCAGTGGCCGATCATACGATGGCACAAGTCAATGCTGCGTATTATCCCAATCTCGATGTGCGTACCGTGTTAAGCATGTCGCAGCAAATTGCCTGGGGAGTACGGAAAAATTCTCCCGCGTTGTTACAGGCGATAGACGAATGGCTACGGGAGATCAAAAAGGCGCCTACGTTTATGGTGATCTACAACCGTTATTTTAAAAGCCCGCGCACGTCGCTTTCGCGTATGCGAAGCGATTATTTCTCATACGGCGGCAACCGGCTTTCTCCGTACGATTATATGATCAAGCAAGGCGCCTTGCGCCTGGGATGGGATTGGCGGTTGCTGGCAGCAGTGGTATACCAGGAGTCGAAGTTCGATCCGCGGGGTGAATCGTGGGCCGGCGCGCGGGGCCTGATGCAGCTAATGCCGGAGACAGCGCGTCGCTTTGGTGCACGTGACCTGAACGACCCACAGCAAAGTATTCGCGCCGGTGTGGGGTATTTAAAATACCTGGACCGGTATTGGACCAAGTCGATACCGGATTCCGCGGAGCGGCTCAAGTTTGTGCTCGCGTCCTACAATGCGGGACTTTCACACATATTGGATGCCAAGAAGCTAACCGAAAAATATAGCGACGATCATGACGACTCTTCGCAATGGGATGGCCATGTACAGTCGTATCTCCTCAAAAAATCTGACCCCAAGTTTTACCGCGACCCGCTTGTATCGGCGGGCTATTGCAAGTGCGAAGAGCCGGTGAATTACATCAAAGATGTGTTAGATCGTTACGAGGAATACCGCGTCCACATCAAGGACGATGTAATCGATTTGCAAGCTGTTCAAAATTCAGTGACGGCCAGGTAGTGGCGATGTCGGGCTGGGCCAGGATGTCGTCCATGATTTCCTTTTGCTTTCGTCCGGTTTGCAAAGCAT
>JAESGK010000313.1_pt1 | contig 23545 bp, 19 predicted proteins | sample 9269681 | NCBI WGS metagenome assembly JAESGK01 (sample SAMN14515347, study PRJNA621673) | algae metagenome | isolation source: Timaviella obliquedivisa GSE-PSE-MK23-08B and co-occurring heterotrophs from... | place: USA: Grand Staircase Escalante National Monument, Utah | collected 2006-08-15
TTCACTCAAGAGCCTGCGGATATGCGAGAAGGGGCATCGCTACTATAAGAGCAGCGACTGCCCTACATGCCCGGTCTGCACCCAGGAAGCAAATCCTACGGAAGGATTTATGGCAGGCTTGAGCGCGCCAGCACAACGAGCACTGGCAGGCGCGGGAATCAATACCCTCCAGCAACTGGCTAAAAAAAGTGAAGTCGACGTCCTCGCCCTGCATGGCATGGGCCCGGCCAGCATTCCAACGTTGCGACAGGCACTGGCCAGTGCAGGACTCACCTTTTCCGACAAAGCAACTCAGCCAATAAAAAAGGTGCACCGATAACCGGTGCACCTTCTCTATACACATAGAAAATAGACTATGTGCTAGCCCCTAATTACTTGTTCTTTTCTTTCAGCTTGTTGCCCTGCGCGTCAAACTTAACCATCTTCTTGTCGCTGCCTTGCACCAGTTCAACCGCATACATGGTTTTGCCTTCTTTTGTTTTGCGATAAGCTTTGCTCACAGTCCAGCCAGAATAGTCCTGACCTTGGATTTGGTCCTGTACAGTTTTCGGCAGATCGCTGGTAGCGATCACTTCCTTGTCCGTGTACTCGTCTTTTTGTTTGTCTTGTTGTGTGCTGCGGTACTGGTCGCTGCTTTTTGATGTAGAAGTGGTGTCCTGTGCATACGTAGCTACTGCACTTCCGAGCAGTATGCAGAATCCAAACATTACCTTTTTCATACGAATTGTCTTTTTAGTTTCTTGTAGATAATAACCTACTTAGCATACTGTAAATATTGTGCCCCCAATAAATACAGGGCGATAACGGCGATTGAGGCCCGCTGTGGACAAAATATCTGTGGTATTTATCCTCAACTATCCCCAATTTGAAACATGTTCCACAACGCAGTGTGCGGATCGGAAATGTTATGATTGCTTGCGCGCCCGCTTGTTGGGATTGTAGGACGTACGCTTTTGCAATTTGCCAGTTTTCTTTTGTATCGTTAAGGCAGCATTTGCCTCCTTGGCTTCACGCCGCCCCAGCGCTACCGCGTCGGCTTTCGTATCAAAAACTTTCTCGACCTTCTCAGTACGTTCTTTCTTGACAGCCCACTGATCACCATGATATGGAATTACATACCTGTCTTCACCATGTTGTTTTACGTCCGTCGAGCGCGTGTCGGGTGAGTGGCTTTCGGTCTCCTTGCCGCGATTGGCAGCCCAGTCCTTTGCACGACTCGTTGCTGTAGCAATCGCAATACCTTCTGGCATATCAGTTCCCGCAAGCAGCGCATTGGCAATTTCAACGGCCTTATTGCGCACTTCCGCCGGCAAATTCTTCATCGACGGCGGATAATTCTTTTTATTCCATGGCATATGCGTAATAGTTTAGTGTTGCCGGAAAAGGGCCTAAAACTGTGCCAGCCACTATTTATATAAAGCCACAAATGCCTTTAACGCCGCGGACTGCGGCACATCCTTGCGATAGATCAACACCGTGGACAATGTATCCAATCCTCTTCCCAACGAAAAAGTATGGAGCTTCCTCCGTCCGTAAAACTGCTTCACCAAATCCTCCGGCAGCACACTGATCCCTACGCCTGCTTCCACAAAATTTACAATGCCCTCCATCGTATTCATAATGGTACAGGTATACCTACTCACGCCTTTAGCACTCAACCAGGCCTCCAGCCGCGCCCGGTAGCTACACCCCTGATCAAACACCACAACCCGCACTGCCTTTGCGGCCAACGCTGTTTGAATGTCTGTATTCGCGGCCGTGATCAACACCAGCTTATCTTTCTTCACGTGGCGCTCTTCCAACTCCGGTATATCAATTGGGGCAGAGACAAAGGCTGCGTCCAGCTTGTAATGCAATACATCCTGCGCCAGATCACCGGGAAAGCCAGACTTAAATTCTAACAACACATCGGGATATTCCGCTGCAAACTGGTTGATCATTCCCGGCACCTTCAATGCCAGCGTTGTCTCAATACACCCGATCTTGAGCTCGCCCACTATCTGTCCCGCGGAATGTATCTCCTGATGGGCCGCGTCCAGCAAATGATTGATCTGCTTGCTATAATACAGCAGCTTCTCGCCCGCCGTGGTAAGACTCACCTTTCGTGGGCTGCGCGAGAACAGCTGCGCGTCAAAGGCTTCCTCCAACGCTTTGATCCGTGCCGTCACATTCGATTGTACGGTATGCATCGCATCGGCCGCCCTGGTAAAGTTTCCGTGAAAGACGACAGCTTCAAATAGTTTTAGATCGTGGATATTCATAGATCATTAATAGTGATAGTTATCATAATTATTAATCGTTTCTAAAGATCGCTTAAAGGTACTTATTTTGGCCATGCAAAACACAATTGCTCTATGAAACAACAAAATCCCATTCATTACCGCACGGCCCAGGCCGATGGCCTGAACATCTTCTACCGCGAAGCCGGAGCTCCCGAAGCACCCATTGTCCTGTTACTGCACGGATTCCCCACGTCGTCGTTTATGTTCCGCAATCTCATTCCAGCCTTAAGCGACCACTATCGTGTCATCGCCCCGGACTTGCCAGGCTTTGGCTACTCCGCCATGCCATCGCGCGAGCAATACCGATATACATTCGACAACCTGGCCCGTACGATGCAGCTCTTTATCGATACGCTCAAGCTGAAACGGTTTGCAATCTATGTTTTTGATTACGGGGCACCGGTAGGCTATCGGCTGGCGGTAGCAAACCCCGAAAAGATCACCGCCATCATTTCCCAAAATGGCAATGCCTATGAAGAGGGGCTTAGCGAAGGCTGGACGCCCATACAACGTTACTGGCAAGACCCAACGGCTGCCAACCGTGAAGCCCTGAGGCAATTTGTAACGCTACAACTAACACGCTTTCAATATGAAGAAGGTGTACCCGATAAGTCGCTGATAGCACCGGATACCTATACACTTGACCAGTACTTTCTCGACCGTCCCGGCAATGCCGACATACAGCTGGATCTGATGGGTGACTATAAAAACAACGTAGCGCTCTACCCGACATTCCAGAAGTACTTTCGTGACCAAAAGCCTCCACTGCTTGCCACCTGGGGTAATAAAGATCCATTCTTTTTACCCGCTGGTGCCGAAGCGTATAAGCGCGACATTCCCGCTGCAGCGGTTCGTTTCTACGATACCGGCCACTTCGCCCTCGAAACACACAGTGCCGAGATCGCCGAGGACATCCTGAACTTTTTGAAACAGGTGTCGTGGTGATGGCGCGCCTAATGTAAAACCTGCAGCCAGCCCTTCACATGCTTTGTGAGCATTTTCTGATGCGCACCCATATGCGTGAACTCAACTGTATAATAATAGACACCCGTGGCAGGTACTTCGTTGTGAATACGACCATCCCACACCGGCGAGGTAGTAGTATAGATACGATGTCCCCAGCGATCGTATAGATTCATGCGGTACGACAAAAACGCACACTCGGTTTGAAAAACGAAGGTGTCGTTTTTGTCGTCATCGTTTGGTGTGATAACGTTTGGTGCAGCATAAGGACAGACAGCGCAGTCGCGTACGGCCAGTGTCACCGTGTCGGCGGCGATGCAGTCATCCTGTATAATGCGAACCCAATATTCTCCTGCATCCGACAGGCTCACAGCGCGGTCCTCGGAGCCAAAATTCCACTGGACGTTGCCGGGAATATCAATCGGAACCTGCAGCTGCAAAGTTTCTCCCTGGCAGAGCTCAACAAAGGATGTCCCCAGGTCTAATGATCCATGAACATGAGTAGGCAGTGTTCGGGTCAAGCCTTCGCAGAACTGAGATTTTGCTGACAGTGTAACCGTATAGTCCCCCGGTTCCGAATATAGATGTACCGGGTTTTGCGCCGTGCTTGTGTTTTCGTCACCAAAGTCCCAGTGCCAGGTGGCATCCGCGCTGGTCGGTAGCAGGTGAGCGGAAAAAGATACCTCCAGACTTTGACAATCCTGGTGTATGTCGATCACGGCCTGACTTCCTCCTACGGCAATCTCCTTTTTTGCTACGTCTACATCGCACGCAATTTGCCAGTATGTCAGGCTGGGGTGATAAGTACCGGGTTGGGCGTATAGGTGTTCTACACGTACCGGAGGCTCATACATAATCAGCGGCGGCGAGCCATCATCAAAGTCCCACGTCCACCGAGACGGGACGCCGACATCGGGTAGGGTATAATCTTTTACGTAAGACGTATTCTCAAAAACAACGTTCTGGCTGGTACAATCCGTATCGGCTATGTAGTCGACAGATTCGACCAGGGCACTGCTCACCGGTCCGCAACCCGGCGTGCCCGGGACAGCCGTTTGAAAATACGACTCGATAAAATTGGGAAGTCCCCAGGAGCCTTGTATCCAACAGGGCAACGGCAAGTACCGGTGGTTATGGCTGCTTGCTGCCCCAATCTTGTTGGGATCGGCAAAAACGGCCATATAGTAAGAATAAGGATTGCTGGGATCGTCCTGAATGGTTGCTATGTAGTACAGCTGCCCGTCGGGGCCGAGCTGCAAAGCGCCGTCAAGCCTGGAGTCAGGTACGCTGTAACGTTGCGCGATGACCTGCTGGGGCGTGCCTGCTTCCAGGTTATATTGTATAATACTGACGTTCACACTAAAGCACGCCCAGGCGCAGCTGGTATAAAGAAGCTTGCTGTTGGGTGAAAAGGAGAGGGAGTACGAAATGTCGCCGGTCAGGATGAAATCCGACTGCACGATGCCCGTGTTGCCGTCAAATCTAAACAGTTCCGTCTCGATGCCGTCATCCACCCAGCTCACAAAGCTGCCGGCCGCGAGTCGTTTTCCATCGGGCGAGAACTTGAGATAACCCCGCCCGCCAACATGTACCTGGCCGGTGGCCGATACCCTGGGTGTGGTGTTAAGACCGGCATCGGTCACGCTATAGGCAAGAAACCGGTTCGTCCCCACCTCGTGGGTTACCACCCATAGATCGTGCCCGTTGGGGTGAAAGATGGCGGCAATCTTTTCAGCGGCGTGGGAAACCAATAGCTGATTTTTGATGGTAACATCGCCCAGGCCATTGCGCAGAGAGATATCGACGACCGAATAGCGCACGCCATTCACAAAATCATCTTCGGCACAGTCGGAAGTAAAGACATAGTAAAGATTTGCATTGCCCGGATGCGGCACGATCAGTGCACTTTGGGAGGACGACGACGATCCGTAGTTCGTACAATAGCCTCCAATGCCGCTACCGTTAGGCATAACGCGACCCTCACGATCCCAGATCATATCGGCATTGGTATAAAAGAGCAACGTACCCGTAGGAGAGCTGATCGCCGAGCTCCCTTCCAGGCCCATAAAAGGAGAGGATACTACCCGCGGCGGCGAGCAAGAAAAGTCCAGCCCACCGAGTCCCCCGAATACCCAATGGGTGGCTTCCCGTTGCGAAAGTGCCACGGACCCACTAAGCGTAAGCAAAATAATCACGAGGCGACGCGGTATAGACAATTTTTTAAATGGGAATGACGTTCTCGAAAAGACCCGGCAAATAACCGACCACTCCATACGACCGCTGAAAACTTGTAACCGTAACAGTTACATTTGCTTCCAACCCTTTCTGTACGAAACGGTACCAGGATAATATGAGTTCGAAGATACTATGGAACGGAGGTTAATAGACCGAAATAGAACAAAAGTACAGCGCGGTAATGCAAATGACGCCCTGTAAAACCCGGTTGTACGAACCGGCATAATCCCTATTGATTAGTCCGGACTGAATGTTAAGTTTGCGCCGAATTTTACAAGTGTATAGTAATGAGCTTTAAATTTGAAACGGTCGCACCACGCGAGTCACTGGGCGCCGTCGTAAAAAATTTTTTCGTACTCGAATTCCACAACGACACCCCTGCAACCGATCACCTGTTGCCCGATGGCCTTCCCTCGTTCTTTTATATAGAGTCCGGTAAAGCCGTTGAGGCCTTTTTCGGCGACGACACCGACCCCTGCCTGCTGCAAAACGGCTTTTACGTCGGCTACTCCAACACCGCCGCGAGGTTTATACATACCGAAGCCAAAATTGCGGGTGCCTCCATCTACCCGGTATTTTTTAACCTCATCTTTGGCAAAAGCCTGATGAGCATCCTCAACCAGTTCCAGCGCTGGAACGAACCCGACACGCTCGTCCCCGTCTTGTCCCTAATCGCCAGTTCCGACGATAATTATAGGGAAATCTTCGGATCCATCGAAAATTACATGGAGCAGCAGTTGACCAATCATCCCTTCAACAACGAGTTTTTACAGATTTATCGGGAGCTTACCAGCCCTGGCGGCTACCGCCTGAAGGTAGAGGAGCTGGCCGAACACGTCGGTTATTCCACCCGCCACCTGCACACCCGCTTCCAGCAACATTTCGGCATGGCACCCAAACAGTTCATCAAGCTGGTGAAGTTTAACCACGCGTTGAAATATATCTATGAAAAAGACGAAGCCAGCAGCCTCGCATCCATTGCCGAGGTAGTAGGCTACCACGACCAATCTCACTTCATCCGCGATTTCAAGGCCATCTGCGGCAAAACCCCCAAAGAAATTGCTGCGGCTCCCGGGTCACTGGCAAACAAATTCCGGTTGTTCTAAAAGGGTTGATACTATTGCAATAATAGAACGCACCCCTGAAACCTTTTCGGGGGTGTTTCGTTTCTACGCGATAACAGATACCTTTGTATCGTAATACATGTACAACCCTTAAAAAAGGGGGACCATAAACGTGCTCGCCTTTTAATACCATATCCTCACAAAACTCTCCCGCGCCCGGGAGCTGAAATGGTATTTCCTTTTCTGTATTGCCAGACTATATAAGCCTCCCTCCCGGGAGACCGGGATTGTTTTGTCCTTTCACATTTGTCGCCGGCTGATTCGGCCGGTCCGGCAAAGCCATGCTGTTTTTTTACTCAAATGAAAGTACATATGACAATATCAAGAAAATATGGGAGAACCTATCACTATCCTTTTTCGCCCGGCACGACAAGCGACGACCGCATCAGTCACCACTATTGGGAAGACATACGCACATTGAAAGCCATTGTGCATACGGAGAAGCTGGACGGTGAGAATAATTGCCTGAGCCGGTATGGCGTCTTTGCCCGCTCGCACGCAGCACCTGCAACTTCTGCGTGGACGAAAGCAATACGCGAACGATGGGCGCTGCTGAAGAATGACCTGGGCGACGTGGAGATCTTTGGTGAGAACCTATACGCCGTACACTCGATTGAATACAGGCGGCTGGAACATCATTATTATGTGTTTGGGGTACGTATACTCGACACATGGCTGAGCTGGGAAGAAGTAAAGTTCTACGCCACGATGTTTGACTTGCCCACCGTCCCGGAGCTTTGCATCGTCACGCCGTCGAAAGAAGAGGTATACCGCCAGGAAGTACTGGAGCTGGTGTCACGACCCAGTCTGCTGGACTCCCGCGACATTCACACGCAAGCCCCTTGTACATGCGAAGGTGTGGTAAGTCGGAATGCTACCGAATATGCAGTAGCCGACTTCCCGCACCACGTATGGAAATACGTCCGGAAAGGACATGTAAAAACAGACGAACATTGGACACGCCATTGGCGACGTGCTCCGTTCGCCTGGGAGTATCGGATCGGATCTTAAATAGAATACGGTATGGAATGGTCGATAACAACGAATAAAGACTGGTCAACCCTGGAACAGACGTTCCCGTGGGTGGCCGATATGCAGCACGTGCCGCAGGACCCCATACACCATGCCGAAGGGGATGTAGCCGTCCATACGCGCATGGTGCTGGACGCTTTGCAGGCAACAGCACAATACCAATCGCTGGCACCACAACAACAGCAGATCCTGTGGGCCGCGGCACTGTTGCACGATGTGGAGAAGCGCTCAACAACGCAACAGGAGGGCGATCGTATTACCTCACCAGGTCACGCACGCCGTGGCGAACGCACCGCCCGTGAAATATTATATACCCAGGTGGCCACGCCGTTTGCCATACGCGAACAGGTCGCGGCCCTGGTACGGTATCACGGTCTGCCCTTGTGGGTCCTGGAGAAGCTCGATCCGATCAAGACCGTATTGGAAGCTTCCTTGCGTGTGCAGATGCCGTTGCTGGCGCTGTTAGCAGAAGCCGACGCTCGCGGACGCATCTGCGCAGACCAGCAAGACCTGTTGGATCGTATTGAGCTTTTTAGTGCTTTCTGCGAAGAACAGCACTGCTGGCAAATACCGCGGCGCTTTGTCAATGGACTGGCGCAGTTTACATACTTCCAAAAGGAGAATGGTTCGCCGGAATATATTCCGTATGACGATCTAAAAGGTGAGGTAATGATGTTGTCGGGCTTACCCGGCATGGGCAAAGATACCTTCTTAAAGAAACACTATCCGGGCTTGCCTGTGGTCAGCCTTGACAACATTCGCCGTCAGCACAAGCTAAAGCCCGACGACACAGCCGCCACGGGATGGGCGGTACAGCAGGCCAAAGAGCAAGCCCGGGAATACTTGCGCCAGGGGCGGCCCTTTGCCTGGAATGCTACCAACATTACCCGCTCGGTACGCACCCAGTGGATCGACCTCTTTGTGACGTACAAAGCACGCGTTCGGTTAGTCTACATCGAGGTGCCTTACAAAGACTGGCTGCACCAGAACAAGAACCGGGAGCACGCCGTGCCACAAAAGGCATTGATGCACCTACTGCAAAAGCTGGAAGTACCCGCGCCGCACGAAGCCCATGAGGTCACGTATGTAGTATAGAGTTTTTCTGGAATAATGAGCCTCGGACATCACTCGATCAACGTCACGGATGAACCGCGTCTCAGCGTATTCTGTATTTCCGCGACCGTATCCGTGTGCCGGATGAGGGCGGCGATCTGCTCGTCGGTAGCCTCGCCCTCGACATGAGCTTTATACTGAAAATTATACCCCGACTGGCCCTCGGCGCTGAACTCGGCAGAGGCTTCCACTGTCACACGGCGGATCACGAGGGCCTGGCGGTGGGCTTCCCGATAAAGATCATTGCAAAAACAAGTGGCCAGGGCCAGGCATAGCAACTCACCGCCGTTCACGCTGGATCCAAATCCAGCTACTTTGGCAGGAATTGGTAGTTCTTGCGCAACACCGTTGGTCTCCAGGGTCACAGTCTGGTGGTTAAATTGATTTTCGAGTTTTGCGGTGATTTTCATAAGAGCTGGGCTTACAACGAATATACACAAATCGATCCGAGCACCCCCTTTTGAAAAAAGAAGAGCACCCTATAGGTTCCGAAATAATATTATTTACATTTATGAATTATATGGAGGCATAGATTTTGATCCGGATTGAATGAAAGGAACTTATCTCGGTGAATTTGAGGAGATCGTCCTCCTGGCCGTCGGAATCTTGTACGACGAGGCCTACGGCGTCAGCGTACGGGCGGAGGTCGAGCGGCACACCGGCCGCGTGATCAGTATTGGTGCGGTCCACACGGCCCTGCACCGGCTTGAAGAAAAGGCATTTTTACACTCGCGGTTTGGCGACGCTTCCGACGTACGCGGAGGGAAACGTAAGCGCCTCTTCCGAATTACCGCCGAGGGCCTCCAGACCCTGCGCGACGCCCAGGACCTGCGCAGCCAAATGTGGTCGCTATTGCCAAAAGCTGTACTCAAAACCATCTGACCACATGAAACACACGCCGCCCGCTCTTATTAAGACGATGCTCCGTTGGTTTGTCAACGTCGACTTTCTCGAAGAAATAGAAGGCGACCTCGACGAAATGTTCCAGCAGCGTGTCACGTCTCATGGCATTTGGTACGCTCGTTGGCACTATCTGCTCGAAGCCCTTCAAACCTGTCGCCCCTATACCATGAAAAAGAAAAGCCATGTGGCCCACGAAGTTGTAAACCTGGTTTTCTTAAAGCTCGCCTGGCGCAACCTGGCACGGCGCAAAGGGTACGCGTTGCTAAACATCGCGGGCCTGGCCGTTGGGCTTGTCAGTTTTCTGTTGATCATGCAGTATATCGTGTTCGAGCAAAGCTATGATACTTTTCACACCCGCGGCGAAGACCTTTATCGTGTTGCGTTCGATTGGGGGGAAACGGATTATACAGGGAACAACTCCAGCCGCTATGCGGGAAACGTACCGGCCATGGGGCCAGTCTTAAAAGAAGCGCTACCGGGCGTGGAAGCCTATACGCGCTTTGTACCGGTCAACACGTACAAACCCTATACCACGATCACATACCGCGTCAACGATCGTATTCTCTACAACGCCAGCGCCGAGAACGGCTTTTTCGCCGACAGCGCTTTCTTACAACTATTCTCGTTCCCGATCCAACAGGGTGATCGCCATCCACTCACTGAGCCCCATGCCATTGCGCTGACACAGGCCTTCGCCACCAAAATATTTGGCACGTCCATGCCCAACGACATCATCGGCCAGACACTTGAAATCGACAATGGCGAACGCGCCCGTTATACTGTCACCGCTCTTTTACAGGATGTACCGGCTAATTCGCACATCCGCTTCGACTACCTCATCTCCTATGCCACGATCCAGACCGCGCGACTCGACGAGAATAAATACTGGAGCCAGTTTTATACCTACGTCCGGTGCACCCCGCCGGCCGGTAACAGCCTGCTCACGGCCGATACCAGGCCACTACTGCACAAGCTATACGGCGACGATCACCACATCTCGATTTTCTTCCAGCCCCTCCAGGAAATACACCTGCACTCCCACTTACGCGAAGAGCTCTCCCCAGGCATCTCCGCGCAGCACCTCATGTTCCTGACCATCATTGCCTATGCGATCATCGCCATGGCCTGGGTGAACTATATCAACATGTTCCTGTCGGGATCGTTAGAGCGTGCCAGGGAGATCGGAATCAAAAAGATCGTAGGCTCTACCCGCGCGCACCTCGTGGTGCAATTTCTCGCGGAGTCTGTTATGATTCACATGGTCAGCATCGCAATCAGCGTGCTGATGCTCTTGTTGATACATCCCTCGGTAGAAGCGTGGCTGGGAGTTGACTTGCCGTTACCCTTTCTGGAAGATACGCGGTATACCTGGATCACGGGTCTCAGCATCGTCGTGGGCTGTGCTGTAACGGGTCTATATCCTGCGCTCATCGTCTCGGCACAACCGATACAAGCGTTGGGCGCCAGAGTAGTACGTTCCTCGCCAGGCACCGGCATGAAAGCCGGCCTGGTATACTTCCAATTCGTGGTGGCATTTGTGGTATTCTCCAGCGCCGTCATAGTAGGCCGCCAGGTGCGATTCATGAAGCATGCCGACCTGGGCGTTGCCCTCGACAACCGCATTGTAGTACGCAGCCCGGGGACGACAGACTCCGCCTATGCCGGCCATGTGCAGGCATACAAAGAACGCCTGCAATCATACCCCTTCATCCGCTCAGTTTCTTTTGCCTCGGCCGTGCCGGGAATGAAGCTGAATGAGTCCGGTTATGTGCGGCGCGTAGCCGGGCCGTCAATCGACGATAACAATGTCTTTAAGCTGCTGGTCGACCAGGACTTCCTTCGCACGTACGATGTCCGGTTGCTGGCAGGTCGCCCTTTCTCAGATGAATTTTCCACCGAGACGCAGGCTGTCATTATTAACGAAGCCGCGCTCAGCATTCTGAAATTCTCCACGCCTGCCGAAGCCCTGCACCACCGCATCCGCTGGCGACGCGAGGAGTATGAGGTCGTGGGTGTATGCTCGAACTACAATCATCACTATCTGCAAACGATCGTCGAGCCTTTAGTCTTGTGCTACAACCCGGCCCCTGGAGGCTTTGTCACACTCCAGGTAAAACCCGGCCACGATGCGGCCGCAATAGCGGGTGCAAAACGCGCGCTGGCCACACTGTTTCCCGACGCGCCGTTTGAATACGAGTTTATCAAAACTTCATACGATAAACAGTATGCTGTGATCGACCGCTTTGAAACCGTCGTCCAGGCCTTTGCGGTCGTTGCCATCGTGATTGCCTGTGCAGGTCTGTTTGCCCTGGCGGCACACCACGTCCTGTATCGTACCCGTGAGATTGCCGTACGCAAGGTCTTTGGCGCACGCACCGCGCAAGTCATTACCTGGCTCACTGCGCAGTACGTACGTATTGTCTTGATCAGCGCTGTGCTGGGAAGCGTCATCACGTTTTATGGCATGCAGCAATGGCTGCAAAACTTTGCTTTTGCCGTCACGCCGGGAGCAGGCGACTTTGTTGGGCCGCTGCTGGCACTCCTCGTCATTACGTTGGCAGCAGTGGCTTATCCCTGTGTCAGAGCCTCGTGGAAAAACCCGGCACGTACGTTGGCGCACCAATAAGAAGGAAAGTAACGCGCATCATCGTGTAGGAGGGGTTGAATCCGATCAAAAAAGCACCGATATTGATCGACCCTATGAATTATCTCAAGATTGCCCTACGACTGCAAGCCCGCTACAAATGGTTTACACTCCTGAACGTCACAGGGCTGGCCTTAGGCATGCTCTGCAGCTTGCTGGTTTTTCTATATGTCAGCAGTCACCTCGAGACCGACCGGCATCATGAAGATGCCGAGCGCCTGTACCGTGTCGTACTGGACATTCATACACCCGCCGGTTCCATCGAGCATGAAGAGGGCACATCGCTGCCCCTGGGCCACACGTTGCAGTCGACGTACAGTGCCGTGGAGGCCGCGGCCTTTTGCATGCGGTTCTATGCCGCGCCGACTATTACCGTCACCACACCGGCCGGAAGCGACCATTACCAGGAGGACGGAATCGCAGCGTACGCCGACAGCACCTATCTCCAACTATTCCATCACGACTTCGTTCAGGGCGATAAATACACGGCGCTGACCCAGCCCAAAAGCGTCGTACTCTCGCAACGCCAGGCGTTCAAATACTTCGGCCGTGCCGATGTCGTTGGTCGTACGCTCAACATCAACCACACCGTCGACCTTACGGTAACGGGCGTCTTCGCCAACGCCGGCGATCGTTCTGATCTGAGCTTTGATGTGTTGGTTTCCCTGCCCACACTCAAAATACTCAGCCCCCAGTATCAGGATCAGAACTACACGTGGATTGGCGGGAGCAAGTGGACCTTTATAAAACTGAAAGCGGGGCAGCAGCCTGCCACACTCGAAGCCCAGTTACCGACCTTCGTTGCAAAACACCTCGGTGCCGATTTCCACCACTGGCAATTCCGCTTGCAGCCTTTGGCTGAAATACACTTCGATCCCCGCTATGATGGTGTCGTCAGCAAGCCGGTATTATGGATCCTGGCAGCGGTAGCCCTCGCATTGACCGGGCTGGTATGCATGAACTACGTCAATTTGTCTATTGCGCAGTCCGGGTCGCGTGCAAAGGAGATTGGTGTACGCAAATATTTGGGCGGCAGCAAACGCCAATTGTTCGTACAGTTTATGATAGAGACAGCCATCGTCGTGGTGGCCGCCGCGGGCCTGGCGTTGATCGCAGCCTACATCACCTTGCCGTTCTTCAACCTTTGGCTGCAGGTGGATCTGACGTTGACGCAGTTGGCATCCCCTGGAAAGATCACCACGATACTGATCTCCTGCCTGTCACTTATATTCCTGGCCGGATACTATCCTGCCGTAGTATTATCTGGTTTTAATCCTATCCGCGCCCTGGCGGGAAAAGCCGGCGCCCTGAACGGTAAACAGCAATGGCTACAACAATCGCTGATCTGCTTTCAATACACCGTCGCGTTGCTCTTTATGGCGGCTACCGCCGTCATGCTGCATCAAATACATTTTCTTCTACAGGAAGATCGTACAGGCGTGCCCGCAGATGCCGTTGTAACGATAGGCTTACCAAAAGCCGACCTATCCCGGCGGCAAGCTTTTCGCGATGCCTTACTTTCTATACCCGGTGTGGAGGGCGCCACGCTGCAACATCACGGTCCACTGGCCGCATCGTTAGACGGAGGGTTTATAAAGTACGACAACCGTTCCACGTGGGAAGACTTCATCGTACGCGACCGTTGGGCCGATGATCACTTTATTGAAACCTATAACCTGCCACTGGTCGCAGGGCGTAACATCGTGGTACAGGATTCCATCACCGAAACCCTTGTCAATGAAGCACTGCTCCAAAAACTGAACATCACAAACCCCCACGACGCCCTGGGAAAACAAATCACGTTGGATAATGCCGGCCTGACGGCGACCATCGTCGGGGTCGTACAAAACTTCCATCACCGATCCCTCCAATATGAAATTGAGCCCGTGGCGATCTATCCGCTTCGGGCGGCCCTTAGTCAAACCGGCATTCGCCTGTCGACCGATCACACCGAGACGACACTCGAAGCGATTACCGTTGCCTGGAAAAATATATTTCCCGATGACGTGCTGCGCGTCTCTTTTCTTGACCAGTCCATCGCTAACCTATACCGCACCGAACGCATCACGGGCAAGCTCATGACCATCCTGGCCATTGTATCCGCGATTGTTTGTAGTATCGGTATACTGGGATTATCGGCCTGGTCGGCGTTGCGTCGCACACGCGAGATCGGCATACGCAAAGTACTGGGCGCTTCCACCGTCGACATCCTCGTGATGCTGGGCCGGCAATACCTGGCACTGATGGTCGTCGCCATGACGCTGGCACTTCCGGTGGCCTATAGCATGATGCATCGTTGGCTCGAAGATTTTGCCTACCATGTGCCGCTTACGTGGACGGCTTTTGTTATACCGGCAATACTTCTGGTCAGCGTGACGCTGGTGTTGGTAGCCGGGCAATCACTGCGAACCGCCCGCGCCAATCCCAGTCATTCGTTGCGGTATGATTAAAAAAGAATTATACCGCAGTCGTGTGTACAATTAAAAAAGTCGACGTACCTTTGCTTTGCAATTACCTCTTGTCTCACCTTATAAATATAGAGGATTATGTTTGCGCTGAAATTACATATCGCCCCGATCCGGCAACGGTAAGCTCTCTTACCGGCATATACTGCCGTGTTTTCTTCCTTTAACAAATTATTATTCTAAAAACCGGCTGTAAGCCTGCCCGTTTGTATGTGCATTGTTTTTTGCGATGTACACAACCGGAAAGGGATTGTCTTGTCCTGTTCGTAACAACGGGACCGGCACCCACTTTGCGCAGGCCCGGGCCTTATATCCCTATGGGCAAACAAAAATTAACGATAAAAGACCTCGCGGTCATCGACTTCCCAACCGATGTGACACGAAGCCTGGCACTAAATATTATGAATCGCCACTTCAAGCACACATCCAACGACGAGAAGTTAAATCTTATCCTTGACGTACTGCAAAACCCCGGTAATTATACCGACCACAGTACGTTGAGCATCCTGGCGCTAAAACTTGTCGCCAAGGTGCCGGTAGTACAACCGTTTAATACCTATACTCTTGCCGACGAACCGGCACACTTCGACATGTTTGGCAGCAAACACATCGAGCTCAGCGCCGTGCAGCAAATGGCCTTGGCGATGCGGCTGCCGATCGCGGTAAAGGGTGCGCTCATGCCGGATGCCCACCAGGGCTATGGCTTGCCGATCGGCGGTGTACTGGCCACAAAACAGGCCGTTATGCCGTACGGCGTCGGTATGGATATTGGCTGTCGCATGGCGCTGACCATCCTCGATGCGCCGGGCAGCTATATCGACCGACATGTATACGAGCTCAAGAAGGCCCTTGGCGCTGAAACACACTTCGGCAACGACGGTGCGCTCGAGACGATGCAAGACCACGCCGTGCTCGACCATCCGGACTTTCAGCTTACGGCATTGCTACGCAAGATGCACGGTAAGGCTGCACGCCAGCTGGGCAGTTCCGGCTCGGGCAATCACTTTGTAGAGTTCGGCACCTTGACAATCGAAGAAGGCAACCGTCTGCAACTGCCGGCGGGTACATATGGTGCACTGCTGTCGCACTCGGGCTCCCGAAGCCTGGGCGCGAACATCGCGCAGGCGTATACCGCCATTGCCATGGACCGCTGCCGCCTGCCACGCGAAGCCAAGTCCCTGGCCTGGCTAGACCTTGACAGCGATGCCGGCCAGGAATATTGGCTGTCGATGAACCTGGCTGGTGCCTATGCGCAAGCTTGTCACGATCGCATTCACGCCAACCTGTGCCGGGCCCTCGGGCTGTCGGCACTGCACACCGTGGAGAACCATCACAACTTTGCCTGGAAGGAAACCTTGCACGACGGCGAGACCTACATCGTCCACCGCAAAGGCGCAACCCCTGCGGCACCCGGCGAGATGGGAATCATTCCCGGCAGCATGACCACACCTGGCTACGTTGTAAGCGGTAAGGGCAACGAAGCATCGCTCAATTCGGCCGCGCACGGCGCCGGTCGTCAACTGTCGCGCCAGCGGGCCAAGAACTCGATCACGATGAGCAGCTTGCGCAAGACGCTACAGCGTGAGAAAGTTACGCTCATCGGCGGCAGCGCAGAAGAAGCACCCGAAGCCTACAAGGACATCGAGCTGGTCATGAGCAGCCAGGCTACGCTGGTAAATGTAGAAGGTATATTTCAACCCCGGGTCGTTCGTATGGCCCGGGACTAAATCACCCGGAACCAACTCTTATTGTTGCAAATAAAAATTCCCAGTTCCCTGGGGATTTTTATTTTGATCATTTTAATGCGGTCCTTGCCACCGAACGCGGCGTTGCAAGCCATTTTAGGATGTATTTGCGTATAAAGGGTAAACCCTCGCCCCCCAAAGCATCCCTCGCCGGATAATTTCTCCAAATTGAACGATGAGGTTTATAAATCAGTCCTGAAAAATCCAGTATCGTGTCTGTTAAATTCCAGGATATAGAATAGATATTCAATAGTTTATCAAGTTTTATCCAATAGATATTCAAGTATTAAATAGGTATTGAATATCCCTTATTAAAAATCTTTTCCTTTAAATTTAAATTATTCAATTGATTGACTGTTATCCACCTTTTCGTAAATTCGATTCAGACACTGTTGCAATTTTGAATGTTGTCGAAAACCCCTCTCGTTACCCTAAAACAAATCAAATATGCCTTTTCTCGAAGGACCATTCGCCTTTACCGGTAAGTTAGACATGCTGAGCGCCTACCGCATGCGCGGCGTCGACAAGATTGTCGTTCGTCGCAAGGGCGGGCCCAGCGCCGAAAAAATAAAAACGAGCCCAAGTTTCAAAAATACGCGCCATACCATGTCGGAGTTTGGTGGTTGCTCGCGCCACGGCAGCTACGTGCGGATGGCGATGCATCAAATCCGGCGTTTGTCAGACTATAATTTCGGCAGCGATATCAATAGTATCATGCGCCAGGTGCAACTGCGCGACGGCACGGGTGAATGGGGACGCCGTCGTATTACGCTTTCCGAACACACGCGCCTGCTCGAAGGGTTTTCAACCACCAAAAAGGCGCCCAGTTTCGACTCTATTGCTCGCACGCCGGTATACTACACCATGGATCGCGCCAATCGCTCAGCGCGTATTGAAATTCCCGAGCTGATGCGTGATATTAATTATTTCCCACAAAATAACCATGCGATGTTTCGCCTCACGGCTACGTTGGGGATTGTGCCGGATGTGAGGTTTGACATGGCTGCTAAAGAGTATCTTCCGCCCACGTGGTATAATAGGTCATATTATTCGATCAGCGCTTCGACAGATTGGAACCCATCGTTGAAGGGAATGAAAAACTCTGTACTGGAATTGGTCATGGATGTACTTCCTCCGGACGACCGGTGGACGTTGATGTTGTCGATCGGTGTTGAATATGGCGCATTTCGGGAGAGTGGAAAGATTGAAGAAGTGCCGAGGTTTGGTGCAGCGAAGATCCTGGCATTACGCGGGAAAGATGACGCGTCCGGGGGTGGCGTTGGAGATGAAGAGATCGAGGATAAAGAAGTGCATGTGGTGGATGAAACGGTGATTGAAGAAGTACCTGTAGTGGACGTCGGGAAGAAGTCGGAAGGGTATCGCCAGCCGGAGGTGCAGTATGTGTATACCATGAAGGCGGCTGCTGCGGAAAGGTCGGAAGTTAAGGTTTATAGTTATGCCATATCAATTGCGGGGCAGGAAGATATAGATTCCGCAACAGACAAGATGCTCACAGCGGGCGCAAGTTTGATCACGCAAGGACGGCGGTCACAAGAGACACGCGTCGCGCCAACACTTGCACCAGTAATCTCAAATAGCCAGCGCAGGCCTAAGTATTCAACGACCGATAAATATTCTTCAATTGCCGCAGGTGTCGCTGCGTGTGCACAACAAAAAAGTTCAGCCACTCACAACGTGTCATATACCCCACTGTCGGAAATTCGAAGTCCATACACAATACAGTTAAGTCGAGATCGGTTGCCGCCTCGGCATGCTTTGCCTCTAAAGCGCGTAATGTCTTTATTAACGCAGCTTTATCATGTGTCACCTGTTTTGGCAATACAAACTCCGGCGACTTATATTTTGCTTCGAAGTCCAGGAAAACATCGTTAATAGGAATCACCTTCTCGTCGATGAAGCGGTTGGGCGCCGCTGTCTGTCCATCTGGCAAGGCTTCGATTGAAATGGAAATGTGCTCAGCCACCTGCCCCGCGTTCCAACCCCCTTCGGAGGGTGTCTGATTGATTTGTGCATCTGTGAACTTACTGAGCGTTTCACAAAAGTCATTCAGCACCTCTTTAATTCGTTTCGGGAGCGATGCGGGCTGTACGGGAACATATCCGGGGCGCAACGGTACAAGACAGCGCATCGTGTCGCAGCCATACTCTTCCAGGCAATATCCATCAGGATCGATGTCTGCGTGCTTCATCAGCGTATCAAAGGTGGTCGTTATCGCTGGAATATTTTCGCGCCATTTACGTACGGGCAAGGCAAGAAAATACCCTTTACGAACAGTAATGGATTTGGTACCCGGTACTGTTTGTTGCGCGTCAGCCAGGCTCGCAGCGGCGTAATACAAGATGCGTCCCTGGGGATCAGCATGCGATACGCCATAAAACGTTTGGGTGGGAATGCCGTCAAGCGTTTTCTTGAGGGTGTCAAAAGTGGCCTGGATGTCTTCGGGAAACGAAGTGGCCTGTAGCATAACAAGTTGAATGTCGTGCGGGAGATGTATGATATCCATAGTGGGGTTCTTTTTGTGTCCTGACAAAGCTCCGAAGAATCACCTGTTCCTGCGCGGTGCAAAAAGGACTATTGCAGGGGGATGATGCGCCTCCGCTGTACAATTCATGCGGCATAGCCATCTTTTTGTATCTTCGATTTTTCCATTCGCATGAAAGCACGTCATACTATTCTGTACACCTATACAGCCCTTCACCGGAGCGACGCCTGCCTGGATAACAAGACGATCGAGCATGGCCTTAGGAATGTTGGCCAGTTATATGACCTGGAACGTGATCCTGGTGAAAAACAAAATTTAGCAGAGAAACTGCCAGCGCAAGCTGAGCGCATGCAACACACGTTGGATGCCGTGGTCGCCGGACAAAAGCTTCAGTAGCCTCGGATATATTCCGCGAAATGTGGTGTCGAAAAACTGTCCGGTGATTGTTCGTTATCGGCCATTATAGAATACACAAATGACCATTTTTGGCGGCCAGGCGCATTTATTTTTTGGCACAATAATTATCCTACGTTTAGGAAATAATTCTGCCGCCATGAAGAAATACCAGCTGGGCGAGTTTGAAGAGATCGTCATGCTGACCGTAGGTGTTCTGTACAATGAAGCCTACGGCGTATCCATTAAGAAGGAAATTGAAACCAGGCTTTCCCGCAAGGTAAGCATGGGGGCCTTACATACGGCCCTGAAGCGTTTGGAGGACAAAGGCTACCTGCGCTCGTTTGAAGGCGAGGCCACCGAAGAACGGGCGGGGCGTCCCAAGAAGTACTTGCAAATTACCGCCCTGGGCAAGCGGGCGATGGAATATACGCGCAGCACGCGCGAGGAGCTTTGGAATGCTATTCCGAAGATTGCCTTTAAGATTTCGGGATAGCATATGAAGCCTACGCCCCGGCCGCCGCATCTCTTTCTGCGTTTCTTTCGCTGGTACTGCAACCCGCAATTGCTCCGCCATATTGAGGGCGATTTGATAGAAATATTTCATGAGCGGGTGACGCAACACGGAGCACGCCGTGCGTCACGGCAGTTTATGATCGACGTGCTGTTACTTTTCCGGCCGGGTATTGTCCGGCCCATCACATTACAACAAACTCTAACTCCTGGCTATATGTGGAAGACCAATATGACACTGGCGTGGCGTAACCTGTTGAAGGGCCGCGGCTATTCCTTTATCAACATCTCGGGGCTGGCCGTCGGTATCGCGGTGGCGATGTTGATCGGACTGTGGGTGACCGACGAGCTTTCATTCGATCATCACTTTACGAACCACGAACGGCTCATGCAGGTCATGATGCGACAGTCGAACCAGGGAAAGACCCATACGGGAGTGGTCATTGCGCCGAATGTTTCCGGACCGCTGCGCACGGAATATCGCGACAAAATAGAGGCGGTAGCACTGGTAGGCCGGAACGTCGACCACATCGTGGCTGACGGCGACAAGAAACTTGTGAGCCAGGGAATTTGGGCCGAAGCCACGCTGCCCGACATGCTGACGTTGGAGATGGTGCATGGCAGCCGCCAGGCATTGCGCGATCCGTCCACGATGTTGATTTGCCGTTCCCTGGCCCAGGCGTTGTACGGCGACATTAACCCGGTAGGCAAACTGTTACGCTTAGACGACAGCCAGGAGCTGACGATCGGCGGCGTATACCAGGACCTTCCAATCAACACGTCTTTTGGCGCCACGCGGCTCATGCTGCCATGGGAGAACGAATTTAATTGGATCACTGACGTGACGACCTGGGATGACCATGTCTGCTCGCTTGTCATACAACTGGCAGATGGCGTCGACAGGGTACAGCTGAGTGACCAAATCAAGACCATCCCTACGGCACACATTCCCGAATGGCATGAAGAAATCATGCTTTACCCCATGGAGCGCCTGCACCTATACGGCGACTTTAATGAAAGCGGCGTGCAGGATGGCGGGCGAATCGAGTTTGTGTAGCTGTTCGGTACGATCGGTATATTTGTACTGTTGCTGGCCTGTATCAACTTCATGAACTTGTCTACGGCACGAAGCGAGAAGCGCGCCAAAGAGGTAGGAATTCGCAAAACGATTGGCTCGGTGCGGCGGCAGCTGATCAGTCAATTTCTGACCGAGTCGGTTGTAACGGCATTTAGTGCGTTGCTGGTGGCATTGATACTTGCGCAGTTGTCGCTACCGTCGTTTAATACCCTGGCCGGTAAACGTATTATACTACCCTGGGGTGATATGAGCTTCTGGATTGCCACGCTGGGCTTCACGTTGCTCACCGGTGTCCTGGCGGGTAGTTACCCGGCATTTTATTTGTCGTCGTTCAAGCCGGTGAAGGTACTGAAAGGCACATTTAATGTCGGTCGTTTGGCCTCGGCGCCGCGGCGGGTGTTGGTCGTGGTGCAGTTTACGGTATCCATCACATTGATCATCTGCACCGTGGTGGTCTTTCAGCAGATCCAATTTACCAAGGACCGCCCGGCGGGGTATAATCGTAACGGATTGATTTCCGTCCCCATTAGCACGCCTGCTCTTGGTAAGCAGTTCGACGCTGTTCGCCACGAGCTGCTGCAGACGGGAGTTGTAGAGAATCTCGCGCAGTCATCGCAGTCGGCTGCCAGGTTCGGCAACAATACCGGTATTGAATGGCGTGGAAAAAATCCCGACGAATTAGTCTTTTTTTTTAACGTCACGATCAGTCCGGAATTTGGTGAAACGATCCAGTGGAAGGTCAAAGAAGGCCGGGACTTCTCGCGTGCGACACCCGCCGACTCGTCTGCCGTCATCGTAAATGTTCGCGCCGCCGAGATCATGAATCTACAACCTTCACCGATCGGCGAAGTCATCAAACACGGCGACCAGGAATATACCATCATCGGTGTAGTCGACAACATGGTAACACAGACACCTTACGAGCCACTGAAGCCCGCCATCTTCTTTATGCGCGGCTGGATGGGCACGATCACGATCCGGCTTAATTCCAAGGTACCCGTGCCAGACGCGCTCGCGAAAATCGCCCCCGTCTTCAACAAGTATAATCCGTCCGCCCCCTTCGACTACCGCTTCGTAGACGACCTTTACGCCGACCAGCTGGATTCCGAACAACGCGTCGGCACGCTGGCTGGTATATTTGCCGGCCTCGCCATCTTCATCTCCTGCCTGGGGCTCTTCGGCCTCTCCTCCTTCGTAGCCGAGCGCCGTACCAAGGAGATCGGCATCCGCAAAGTCCTCGGCGCCACGATCGCCAACCTTTGGCATTTGCTCTCGAAGGAGTTTGTCGTACTGGTGGTCATCTCCTGGCTATTGGCCATTCCGCTCTCAGCATACTACATGTACGACTGGCTGAAGCAATTCCCGTATCGCATCACACTGTCCTGGACCACCTTCGCGGTCGCAGCGCTGGGGGTAATGGCGCTGACGTTGATGACGGTAAGTTACCAGGCAATACGCGCGTCGCTGGCGAAGCCGGTGAATAGCTTGAGGTCGGAATAACAGAGATTGGGTAATGAAGTGGTAGAGTTGAGCTTGGCGATTGCCAGGGATTGCTGGCGCAAGTTTAAGCACCGAGTGTTAGCGCAGGTGCGGAACTTGTGTCTGAAACTGTATGCAGTCTCAGACTGCCGTGGCTTGGAGAAAGTTAAATAGAAATCAAATTAGAATAACATCAATCAACTTCTCCGGCAATCCCGCATAATTCACGGCACTACTATACAAATAATCTTCCGCCGACAAAACAATTCCCGCCTCAACAGGATTCTGATGTACATAGTTTAATCGCTGAAACAACTTTTCATTCGTATTCAATTCAATCGGATGACTCTGCTGCTGCCAAAACTGATAGCGCTCATTATTGATATTACTTGTTCCTGATCTCTCAAAGCACCATAGTAGTAAATCCTTCCGACTTTCCTGTTGATTGTTTTTTATGGCGTTTATTATAGCCAGGGAAGTATACTTTTTAATATCGCGAATGGTCCCTTGCAGCTCGCGTTCACCATGTTGCGAAATGATCAAATGCACATGGCTGCTCATAATGCAATAGGCGTATAGCGCTAATCCTTTATTCTTTTGACAATAACGTAGACTTTCGATAAAGATGTCACGGTATTCTTGACGGGTGAATACGTCAAGCCAGCGGATAACAGTGAACGTTACAAAGTAGACTCCTTCCGGGTCACGGATTTTATATTTAGTGCTCATAGACAACGGTTACAAAGGGTGAATATAAATAATAATGTTTAAGGCCACATTTGTTTCTGTGGTGAATTTTGGGGAAAGCCCGGTCTCGGCAGTCTAAGACTGCCGGCAGTTTCAGGCACAAGTTCCGCACCTGCGCTAACGCTTGGCGCTTAAACTTGCGCCAGCAACACTGGAAGGCTAATCTCTCCCCAAAAACTCAAACTTTTTTCGCACAAGAAGATCATTACCTCTTGGTTGTCGGTTTTGTTCTATTCCCCCGTTCCAGGGGAAAGTAGTTTTGGTGTATTATTTAAACATTAAAACTTTATGAACATGACAAAAGAAACAAAGACAGTTTTGGTTAT
>JAESGK010000315.1_pt1 | contig 23357 bp, 27 predicted proteins | sample 9269681 | NCBI WGS metagenome assembly JAESGK01 (sample SAMN14515347, study PRJNA621673) | algae metagenome | isolation source: Timaviella obliquedivisa GSE-PSE-MK23-08B and co-occurring heterotrophs from... | place: USA: Grand Staircase Escalante National Monument, Utah | collected 2006-08-15
AACGACAACGAAATGCCGCCGGCGCCAAAATCAGATGGATGTTCACTACCGACAAAGCGCGACGCAAAATGAGCCGCGCTTATCCCGTACTTGGCAAAGAGTCTTAATCACTGTGCAGAGGTACTAGGTCTTCCAGTACTCCGGCAGCTTCGCCGCCAGCCATTTGGCCAGCGCCGCGTTCACCGCCACCGGCTGCTCCTGCGCCATCCAGTGGCCGGAGTTCACCACGGCCTCGGTGAGCTGGGCGCAATCGCGGCGCATCGGCTCGGCGAGCCGGGAGGTCATGGTCTCGCAGGTCGTGTCGTAAGCGCCGTGCAGGAACAGCACCGGCATGGCGAGCTTGCCGCCGTTCTTCGACTGCAGCGAATAGGCGCCGTTGGCCTTGTGGTTCATGTACCAGGAGTCGGGCCCGAAGAAGCCGTTGCGCGTCAGCGCCGCGGTATAGGCTTCCATGTCGGCCTCGGTGAGGACGTCGCCGTCGCGTGGCACGTCGGGGCAGGCGCCGCCGCCGAACCATCCGCCGGTCCTGCGGATCGTGGCCGTGCGGCCGGGTTTGCCGACGGCCTTGGGATCGCCCTTGCGGAACAACGCCTTCACCACGTTGCGGATGTTGCCTTCGAAACCCTTGCAGGCCTTGTCGAAGCTTTCCTCATAGAAGACCTGGTAGTCCCACTGGCCGACGGGATACTCCGCCTCGGGATAGATCTTGCGGTCGACCAGCGGCACGACCGAGTCGAGCGTGAAGCCCGACGCGAGATAGGGCACGCAGAGGCTCGCCACGCCCACGGTCTTGTCAGGATGGTGGCTGGCGACGTTCCACACAACCGGGCTGCCCCAATCGTGGCCGATCCAGACGGCCTTTTCGCGACCGAGTGCCGCCAGCAGCTCCAGCATGTCGGCGACGATGAGTTCCTGCGCGAAGTCCTCGTGCCGCGTGTAGGTGGCGGACCGGCCGTAGCCGCGCATGTCGGGGGCCACGCAGCGGAAGCCGAGTGCCGCGAAGGCCGGAAGCTGGTGTCGCCACGACAGCGACAGCTCCGGCCAGCCATGGACGAAGATCAGGAGCGGCGCCTTTTCCGCTCCGCAGGCGAGATAGCCCGTGGTGTGACGGGCGGTCTTGACGGTGTGTTCGGTGATCGGGAATGTCATTTCAAGGAGAACGTCCCATGGAAATCGATACAGGCACAACCGAACTTTTGTGCAGCGTTCGCGACGGCGTGGCGCTGATCACGCTCAACCGGCCCGAGGCGCGCAATGCCATGTCGCCCGCCCTGACGGAGGCGCTGCGCACCCAGATCAAGGCACGCGGCGACGATCCGGACGTCGGCACACTCCTGATCACCGGCGCCGGCACGGCTTTCTGCAGCGGCGGCGACGTCAAGGGCATGGGCGGTCGCGGCCCGCGCGGCCAGATGAGCTACGAGGAACGCCTCGCCGATCTGCGCTGGCGGCAGAGCCATCTCACGGGCGCGCTGGTCGCCGTGCGCAAGCCCACCATCGCCGCCCTGCCCGGTGCGGCGGCGGGTGCCGGGCTCGCCATCGCGCTCGCATGTGACATCCGCATCGCCGCCAAGTCGGCCTTCGGCACCACGGGCTACGTGAAGATCGGCCTGTCGGGCGATTACGGCATCGCCTGGCTGCTGACGCGCACGGTCGGGCCGATGCGGGCGCGGGAGCTGATGCTGACTTCGGAGAAGGTCGACGCCGAGCGCGGAGAGCGCATCGGACTCTTCAATCGCATGGTCGACGACGCCAAGCTTCAGGCCGAGGCTTTCGCCTTCGCAAAGTCGCTGGCGGATGGGCCGCGGGTGGCGCTCAGCCTCATCAAGGACAATCTCGACGACGCCCTGCACATCGACTACCGAACCGCGCACTATCGCGAGGCCGAACGCCTCGTCTCGGCATCGCGCACCGCCGACCACAAGGAAGCGGTCCAGGCGTTCGTGGAGAAGCGGAAGCCCGCGTTCGTCGGGCGTTAGCGCTGGCTCAGACCCGCACCGCCATCTTGCCGCGGTTCTTGCCGTCGAAGAGCCCGATCAGCGCCTCCGGCGCCTTGTCGAGTCCGTCGACGACATCGACGACGGCCTTTATCTTGCCCTCGGCGACCCAGCGCGCGAGGCGCTGCTCGGCCTCGGCGCGGCGGTCGAAGAAGTCCATGACGATGAAGCCTTCCATCCGCAGACGCTTGGTCACGACCAGGCCCGGCACCGTCATCGGCCCCGGCGCGGGCTTGTCGACATCGTATTGCGAGACGTTGCCGCAACAGGCGATGCGGCCGCGCAGATTCATCAGCGACAGCGCGGCGTCGAGGACCGGCCCGCCGGTATTGTCGAAATAGACGTCGATGCCGTCGGGACACGCCGCCGCCAGCGCCCGGCGGACACCGCCCGCCTTGTAGTCGATCGCTGCATCGAAGCCGAGGTCGCGTACCAGCCAGTCGCATTTGTCCTGGCCGCCGGCCGTGCCGACGACGCGGCAGCCCACGAGCTTGGCGATCTGTCCGACCATCGTGCCGACCGCACCCGCCGCCGCCGAGACCAGCACCGTGTCGCCGGGCCTCGGCTGGCCCACGTCCAGCAGGCCGAAATAGGCCGTGAGGCCGGTGATGCTGAGCGGCCCGATCAGCATTTCGAGCGGCGCCTCGGTCGTGCGCCTGGTAAGCCGCCTGGCCGGCAGCGTGGCGTAATCCTGCCAGCCCCAGTCGCCCTCCACGAGATCGCCCTTGGCGAGGCCGGAGGCCCTGGACTCGACCACCTCGCCGATGGCGAAGCCGCTCATCACCTGGCCGGGCTGCAGCGCGTCGCGATAGGTCTTGCCCATCATCCAGGCGCGGTTGGCGGGATCGAGCGAGAGCATGCGCGTGCGCACCAGCGCCTCGCCTTCCTTCGGCACGGGGATCGCCGTCTCGGTCCACTGGAACGTGTCGGCGGCGATCTTGCCCTGGGGCTGCTTGGCGTAGAGCCATTGGCGGTTCATGTGGTCAATCCTTGCTAAGAACAGTATCTCTTACCTATTGATATAACATTGAAATTCGACTCTTGGTGTCGTATATTGACACCAGGAACAGGTCGATGCAAAAGCAAACTCTCGAGACCAGATTATTGAAGCGGATCGAACGCAAGCGGAGCGACGTCTTCCTGCTTGCGGACTTCAAGGACCTCGCAGACTACGACCAAGTCGGGCGAGGCTTGCGCAAGTTGATCCGGAAGGGCCGTCTTATCAAGATCGGCATGGGACTGTACGTGCGCGCCGGCGCGTCGCCTTTCGATGGCAGACCCGCCCCGGTCAAGGGACTGCGAAGCCTAACGGTCGAAGCGCTGGGACGTCTTGGCGTCGAGACCAAACCGACGCGACTGGAACGTGCCTACAACGCCGGCCGAACCACGCAAGTACCGGCGGGTCGCGTTGTCGCCGTCACCAAACGCATACGGCGCAAGATCGGCTTCGATGGCAACTACGTCCGCTTCGAGCGTGCTTGATCCCGCCCTGATCGAGCGCATCGCTGGCGCGCTCGGAATGGACGAGAGCCTGGTCGAAAAAGATTGGCACGCCATTCGAGCAGTCGCCGCGATCTCTTCGGTACGCGTGGCTGGCGCCGCACCGGTATTCTCGGGCGGTACATCGCTCTCCAAGGGTTGGAACCTGATCAAACGTTTCTCCGAGGACATCGATTTCAAGGTAATTGCTGCGAAAACCGCGTCTACCGCGCAAGCCAGGGAACTTTACCGCGACTATCGTGCCGCCGTACTCAACGCCCTCGCCGACGCATGCTTTGTCGTCCAAGGCACGCCACACGTCGGCAACAGCGGTCGGTTCTTTGCTGCGACGTTCTCGTACGAAGCACACTTTCCGATCGACCCGGCGTTGCGCCGGCAGCTGAAAGTCGAGATGAGTTTCGTCGATCCGGCGTTACCTGCCGTCTCGCGACCGTTGCGGTCTTTCATCGCCGAAGCACAATCTGCGGAGCCCGAAGTCGCAGGATTTCAATGCGTCGATCCAGTGGAAACAGCGGCAGATAAGCTGAGCGCCTTGAGCTGGCGCGCGCACGCTCGCAACCGGCAAGATCCCAAAGACGATCCAACCATCGTACGACATCTGCATGACTTGGCAGCCCTCGAAGCTTTGGCATCGGGAGACCATCGGTTCGCGAGCTTGGTTCGCACAACGATCAAGGGCGATGCCGGCCGCGCCAAATCCCAGGACGCGGACTGGACGACGATGCTACTCGACATACCAGAGCGGCTGGCCGGCGACGCCGAATGGCGCCGGGAGTACGAGCGACTCGTCGAAGCCGTCTCCTTCGCACGCAACGATGAGCGGATCGGTTTCGATGCAGCTCTGGACAGCAGCAGAAGGCTCGTCATTCACGTTCTTGAGAGCTGAACTGCGAATTCCAACCCTTTCCCGTCCGACGCATGGCCGGGTTCCCATGCACGACACCTTCAGTCCTTGTAGTTGGCGGCGCGCTTCTGCAGGTTCGACAGGATGGCTTCGAGCTGGTTGGGCGAGCCGATCAGTCTCTGCTGCTCGACCGACTCCATCATCAGGCCCGACGCGGCATCGGTGGCGACCGCGGCATTGAGCAGCCGCTTGTTCGCCCGCATCGCATCGGGGCTCTTGGCGGCGATCTCCCGGGCCGTCTCCAGCGCCGCCGCGCGCGGATTGTCGACCACGCGCGTGATAAATCCCATCTCGCGCGCCTCGGTGCCGTTGAAGACACGGCCGGTGTAGGTGAGTTCTCGCACCACGTCCTCGCGGGCGAGATGGCGCATGAGCTGCGTGCCGGCGAGATCGGGCACGAGGCCCCACTTGATCTCCATCACCGAGAAGCGCGTGTCGGCGGTGGCGTAGCGGACATCCGGGCCCAGCGCGATCTGGAAGCCGCCGCCGAAGGCCACGCCATGGACGGCGGCGATCACCGGCACCGGCAGCTCGCGCCACAGCCAGGCACATTGCTGCGGCCGGTTGGCGATACCGTGGGTGCGCTTGGTGAGATCGCGCACGCCCGGCACCGCGTCGCCTTCCGCTTTCATCGCGGCAAAGCTTGCCATGTCGAGGCCGGCGCAGAAGGCTTTGCCTTCGCCCGACAGTACGACGGCGCGCAGCCCCTTCATGTCGGCGAGCTTCGCACCCGCCTCGATGATGCCCTCGAACATCGCGGGATCGAGCGCGTTCATCTTGTCGGCACGGATCAGGCGGACGTCGGCGACGCCGTCCTTGAGGTCGATCGAGACGCGGTCCTTCATTTGTCCTTCTCCGATTTCATCCATTCGCGCAGCCGGCGCTTCACTTCTTCCGGGTCGATGCGCCGTGGCGGCGCGAGCGACCCGTCGCCCTGCTTGGGCCACATCAGCACGGCGATGCCGCGCTGCACGTCGGCATAAGTGCAATCCTCGGGCAGCCGATCGAGCAGCGCCCGAACCTCGGCTTTGACGTCCGTCATGGGTTCACCATCATCCACAGTCCCTGGCCGACGTATACCGCGCCCAGCGCCAGAATGACGCGCCGCGTCCAATGATAGAACTGCTTGTCCGACATGCGATCGAGAAAACTGCGCGACAGCGTCGTTCCCAGCACGGCGAAGGCCGCGGCAAAGCCCATCACCAGCCACTGCTCGGGATCGCGGCCGGCCGGGCCTTCGATCACGGCGGCGAAATAGATCACCTTGGTGAGGTGACCCAGCACCTGGGCCGCCGCCTTGGTGGCGACGTTGACCTGCCGCGTCATGCCGGTGCGGACATAGAAGATGTCGAGCAACGGGCCGGTGACGCCCGAGACGAGCTGGATGGCGCCGCCGATGGCCCCGGCCAGGAACGCCTGCCCGCCGCGCTCGATGTTGGGCGCGATGCGTTGCGGCACCGCCAGCGCGATGAAGGGCGTCACCCCCACGGCGATCAGGACCATCGACTTGGGCGGCACGAAATCGAAGAACGAGAAGACCACCAGCGAGGCCCCGGCACCTGCGCCAAACTTCAGCACGACACTCCATCTCACATGATGGCGCCACAGCCAGGCACGCCAGCCGTTGGCCGCGATCTGGATGACGCCATGGAACACCATGGCCACCGGCACCGGCAGCAGCATCAGCAAAAAGCCGATCAGCAACATGCCGCCGGCCATGCCGAAGATGCCGGAAACGAAGGAGGTCACGACGGCCACGACCGCCAGCGCCGCCAGGATGGGCAGGGAGAACATCGCCTGCGGGCGTAGCGCGGCGTGCAGACGCTGTCGAGGATGGGCTAGGGTACGCCATGACCGACACAGATCTTTTGTTCACCCCGGCCGCAAAGGCCGCCGCCCTCATCCGCTCGCGCAAGCTTTCGCCTGTCGAGTATGTCGACACCGTCCTGAAAGCGATCGAGCGCGCCAACCCCGCGCTCAACTGCTTTCGCGAGGTCACGGCCGACGCGGCCCGGCGCGATGCGAAGAAAGCCGAGGAGGCCGTCACCAAAGGTGAAAAACTCGGGCCCCTGCACGGCATTCCCATCAGCGTAAAAGACCTGGTCGACGTCGCGGGCGTGCCGACCCGGCACGGCTCGGCGATCTTCGAGGGCAACCCGCCGGCCGCGGCCGACGACGTGCTGGTGCAGCGCCTGCGCGCCGCCGGCGCCATCGTCATCGGCAAGGCAACCTCGCCGGAGTTCGGCGTGAAAGGACTGACCGACGGTCCTGCCTTCGGCATCACGCGCAACCCGTGGAACCTCGAACGCACGCCGGGCGGCTCGAGCGGCGGCAGTGCGGCCGCCGTCGCGGCCGGTCTCGGCCCGCTCTCGCTCGGCACCGACGGCGCGGGCTCGGTGCGCGGCCCGGCCTCGTGCAGCGGGCTGGTCGGACTGAAGGCGACGCTGGGCGCGGTGCCCAACGACACGGGCCGCGACGCGTTCGGCTCCAACATCTACGCCGGACCGCTCGCGCGTACGATCACCGACGCGGTGATCATGCACGCTGTCCTCACCGGACCCAGCGGCAAGGACCCCTGGAGTCTCGGCGGCGGGGACAAGCGTCAGCTCTCGCCCGCATTGATGGGCGAGGACCTGAGTACCATCCGCATCGGCTACATCGAACTCACGGCCAACCCGCGGATCGCCGGCGACGTGCGCACCAACACGCGCGCCTCGCTCGCCGCCTGGGAAGCCATGGGCGCCGCGGTCGAGGAAGTGACCGAGGAGATCGACTGGATCGAATACGAGGGCCGCATCCTCTACCAGGCCAACTTCGCGGTCTTCTGCGCCCAGTACCTGCCGAAGTGGCAGAACCAGATGGATCCGGTGACGCTTGCCTTCATGCAGCGCGGCGAGAAATTCACCCTGGCCGATTTCCGCAACGCCCAGTTCGCGCGCACGACACTGTTCCGCAAGATCCAGTCGCTGCTCGAGCGCTACGATTTCCTGGTGACGCCGACCAACGCGCGCACCGCGCTCGACGTGACGCACGATGCGGCCAACGACGAAGTGATCATCGACGGCGTGAAGTGCGGCATCACGCGGCAGGGCTGGACCTCCTACCAGTACCCTTTCAACCTCACCGGCCACCCCGCCCTCGCCCTGCCCTCGGGCTTCGGCATCGACGGCCTCCCGACCTCCGTCCAGATCGTGGGCAAGTGGGGCGCGGAGACCGACGTGCTGCGGCTGGGCGCGCTGCTCGAACGAGCCCGGCCATGGGCACAGCACCGCCCGCCGGCGCTCTGACAGCGGCTTTCCCGGAACCCGGCGGAATGCTAGCGTCCGCGCACCTAAATAATGAGAACATCCGAAACGGGTGAAAATTGAACAGGGAGGCACTTATGAAATTCACGGCAATTCTCGGAATGGCGACAGCGTTGGTTGTCGGCGGTAGCGGCATTGCAGCAGCCCAGGCACCGGCCAACCTCGACACCAAGAAGTTCAACGTGATCGGCACGTGGAACTTCCTCAACATGTTCAAGAAGGTCGAGGCACCGTTCTGGAACGAGCAACTCGGCGCCGCCTCGGGTGGCAAGCTGACCGGTAACCTCAAGTCGGTCACCGAGCTGAACCTCAAGGGCACAGAGGTGCTGCGGTTGCTCAAGACCGGCGTCTATGACGCCGCGCACGCGCTGCCGATCTACGTCGACGACGGTGGCGCGGTGATCGAGGCGTCGGATCTGTCGGGCGTGGCGGGCAGTATCGCCCAGCAACGCGAGATCCTGAACGCCTGGATGCCCGAGATGCAGAAGATCATGCGCGACCGCTTCGGCTCGCTGATCGTGTCCACTCTCGCATTTCCCCAGCAGGTCTTCTTCTGCCGCGACGAAATCTCCAGCCTGGCCGATCTCAAGGGCAAGAAGATCCGCGTGCAGGGCGTTTCCCAGTCGGATCTGGTCAAGGCGCTGGGCGCTTCCGCGGTGACCATTCCCTTCGGCGAAGTCGTGCCGGCGCTCGAGAAGGGCGTGGTCGATTGTGGCATCACCGGCACGCTGCCGGGATATCAGGCGAAGTGGCCCGAGGTGGTGAAAACCGTCGTCGATTTGTCGCTGGGCTATACGGCCGGCTTCGTGGCCGTGAACCTCAATAGCTGGAACAAGCTCTCCAAGCCGACCCAGGACTTCATGATGGGCCAGTTCAAGAAGCTGGAAGACGCCTCCTGGGCGAGCGTCGAGGCCGACACCAAGGAGGGCATCGCCTGCAACACCGGCAACGGACCCTGCTCCGTTGGCACGGCCGCGAAGCTCAAGCTCTTGACGCCCTCGGAGGCCGACCGGGCCGCCGTCAAGAAGGCCCTCAACGAGGCCGTCCTGCCGGAGTGGGCCAAGCGCTGCGGCGCCGACTGCGCCGCCAAGTGGACCGAGATGGTGGGCAAGCGCTACGGCCTCGTGGCCAAGGCCAACTGAAACTCGCCCGGGCTCCCGCCTCTCGGGAAGCAAACATGGAACGTCTGTGGCGCGGCGCATCGGTCGCCGCCCTCTGGGGAGCATGGGCCGGCGGGGCCATGATCCTGCTGGCGGCCGTCGTCGTCACGGTGGAGGTGATCAGCCGCAAGCTACTGGCCTTCGCCTTCTCGGGCTCCGACGAGATCGCCGCCTATCTCTTCGCCGTCGGCACGTCGTGGTCGCTGGCGCATGTGCTGGTGACGCGCGGGCACGTTCGCATCGATGTCCTCTACGGCAGTCTCGGTGCCCGGGCGAGGGCGGCATTCGACCTCCTCGCGATCGTGGGCCTTGCCATCCTCGTCCTGGCCATCGCCGACCGCGCGGGGGCGATATTCTTCGACAACCTCGCCGGCGCAAACCGGTCGAACACGCCGTTGCGCGTTCCGCTGGCCTGGCCGCAGGCGCCCTGGTTTGCCGGCTTCGTTCTGTTCCTGGCCGTCACCGTGCTGGCGTTCCTGCGCAGCGTCCTGGCGCTGGTGCGGGGCGACCTTGGCACGGCGTCTGCGACGATCGGCGTGCCGTCGCAGGACGAGGAAATAAAGGGCGAGCTCGGTTCTCTGGGGATCGAGACACCGAATGCTGGGGAGAAGCGGTAGACATGCTCGGCACGGCCCTTCTTCTTCTCGTCGCCCTCCTGGCCGTCAGCGTGCCGGTGGCGGCCGTCATGGGTGTCCTCGGGCTGGCGCTCAACCAGTTCTTCTCCTCCATCCCGCTCTATCTGGCGATGGGCGACATCGTGTGGAACGCCAGCTCGGAATACATCCTGATCGCCATCCCGATGTTCGTGATGCTGGGCGAGATCCTGTTGCGGTCGGGCATCGCGCACCGCGTCTATGCCGCGATCGCGACCTGGCTCTCGTGGCTGCCGGGCGGTCTGATGCACGCCAACATCGGCACCTGCGCCATGTTCGCGGCGACGTCGGGTTCGAGCGTGGCCACGGCGGCCACGGTCGGCGTCGTCGCCCTGCCGCAGGTGAAGATCCGCGGCTACGACGAGTCGCTCTTCCTGGGAACGCTGGCGGCCGGCGGCACGCTCGGCATCCTGATTCCGCCGTCGATCAATTTCATTCTCTACGGCCTGCTGACCCAGACATCGGTGCCGCGTCTCTATCTTGCGGGAATGATTCCCGGTCTTCTGCTGACGGGCTTCTTCATGGCCATCGTGCTGGGCTACTGCCTCATCACGCCCTCGAAGGGCGGGACGCCGATGCACAGCAGCTGGAGGGATCGGCTGCGGAGCCTGAAGGATCTGGTGGCGCCGCTGTTCATCTTCGCCGTCGTCGTCGGCTCGATCTACGCCGGCTGGGCGACGCCCACGGAAGCCGCCTCCATGGGAGTCTTCGCGGCGCTCCTGCTGGCGGCATGGGAGCGCGCGCTCTCGTGGCGGATGCTCAAGGCGGTGTTCGAGGGAACGATGCGGACGACGGCGATGATCATGCTGATCATCATCGCCGCGCAGTTCCTGAATTTCGTCCTGGCCAACATCGGCATCACCGACGGCGTGGCCAAGGCCATCGATGCACTCGGCCTCGGCAAAGTCGGCACCATGCTGCTGCTGATCGTGTTCTACCTGATCCTGGGATGCTTCATGGAAACCATCTCGATGATGATCCTCACGACCCCGTTCGTGTTCCCGATCGTGGTCGGCCTGGGCTGGGATCCGATCTGGTGGGGGATCGTGCTGACCATCCTCATCGAGGCGGCCCTGGTGACGCCGCCGGTCGGCCTCAACCTCTACGTCGTGCAGAGCCTGCGCGCGACGGGCGCCATCGCGGACGTGATCAAGGGCGCGTTGCCCTTCGTGGGCGCGATGCTCGCGCTGATCCTGCTGCTCATGGCCTTCCCGGAGATCGCCCTCGGGCTGCCGACCTGGGTGATGGGCCGCGGCTAGATCGACCGCTTGTTGCGAAGCGGCGCAGATCGCGTTCTTCTACACCCCGTAGAAGAAACGGGAGGAATTCATGCGTCTGAACACGATTCTTGCGAGCCTTGTCGGCCTGGCCGTCGCCTCGGGGCCGGCATTTGCCCAATTTCCGGACAAGCCGATCAGGATCATGGCCCCGTACGCGCCAGGCGGAAACATCGACGTCACCTCGCGCATCATCGCCGACAGACTGAAAGACGTGCTGGGTGTCGCCGTGCTGGTCGAGAACAAGGCCGGCGCCAGCGGCATGATCGGCAGCGACATCGTCGCCCGCGCCGCCCCCGACGGCTACACGCTGCTGGTATCGGCCAACTCGCTGGTCGCCGTCCCCGCCATCTACGGCAACGCGCCCTACGACTGGCGCACGGCCTTCACGCCGATCAGCCACATCCAGCGCGTGCCGGCCGTCCTGCTCGTGACGCCCAGTTCGCCGATCAAGACCATGGCCGACTTCATCGCGCTCGGTAAGGACGGCAAGTTCCCGGTGGCCGATTCCGGCATCGGCACCACCAACCACCTGGCGCTCGAGCTGATCGGCGATGCGACCGGCACGAAGTACACGCTGATCCACTACAAGGGGTCGGGCGCCGCCAGCATCGACGTGATCGCGGGCCAGGTGACGGCCCAGGTCGACCAGGTCAACGCCGCCATCGGCCACATCAAGAGCGGCAAGCTGCGCGCCATCGCCATCTCTTCCGACAAGCGCTTGCCCGAGCTGCCCGACGTGCCGACGATGAAGGAATCTGGCGTGAAGGGCCTGGAGAACTTCACCTTCAGCACCTTCACCGGCCTGTTCGGCCCCGCCAAGATGCCGCCCGAGGTGGTGGCCAAGCTCAACGAGGCGATGGTCAAGGTCCTGAAGGATCCGGCCGTCGTGAAACGCTTCGCCGACCTCACCGCCCAAGCCTATCCGACCACGCCACAGGAGACCGCGGCGATGTTCGACGCCGAGGACAGGGCCGTGGTGCCGCTGATCAAGAAGCTCGGAATCAAACCGGAGTAAACCCACCGATGACCTGGTTGCCGCCCGCCCTCGCGCCCATCGTCCTGTTGCTGATCTCCAACGTCTTCATGACGTTTGCCTGGTACGGGCATCTGAAGTTCACCGACAGGCCGCTGTGGCTGGTGGTGGTGGCAAGCTGGGGCATCGCCTTCGTGGAATACTGCTTCGCGGTACCCGCCAACCGCTGGGGGCACACGGTCTATTCCGCCGCCGAGCTGAAAACCATGCAGGAGGTGATCACGCTCACCGTGTTCGCCGCCTTCTCGGTCCTTTATCTCGGCGAGCGCATCACGCTCAACCACCTGGTCGGTTTCGGCCTGATCTGCGCCGGCGCCTTCTTCGTCTTCAAGGCGCCGATTCCGGTGTAGTGTCGGCATCGAAGGAGTATTGGCAAATGGCATCGATCGTTCTGGCGCATGGCGCGTGGTCCGCGGCCTGGGCGTGGAAGAAGATGCGACCCCTCTTCCGGGCCGCCGGGCACGATTTCTTCTCGCCCAGCTACACCGGGCTCGGCGAACGCGCCCATCTCGCCCGGCCCGAAGTCGATCTGGCGACCCACATCCAGGATGTGCTGGCGGTGCTGGAATTCGAGAACCTGACCGACGTCACCCTGCTCGGCCATTCCTACGGCGGCATGGTGGCGACGGGCGTCGCCGACGAGGCGCGCGAGCGCATCGCACGCGTCGTGTACATCGACGCCTTCGCGCCCAACAATGGGCAGAGCCTGTTCGACCTGGTGGGCCCGAAAGCCGAGGGCAACATGCGTGCAGGTGCTGCCAAGGACGGCGACGGCTGGCGGCTGCCCATCAATCCGATGCCGCCCGACACCTCGCCCGAGGACGTGGCCTGGGCCAGTCCGCGCCGACGGCCGCAGCCCATCCGCACCTTCGAGCAGAAGATCGAACTCACCTCCAAGGAACCGCCGCCGCCGCGCCACTATATATATGCAACGCGCAATGGACCGGGCGACGTGTTCCGCCAGTTCAGCACGCGCGCCAAGAGCGAGGCCGGCTGGAAGTCTTACGAACTCGACTGCAGCCATAACCCGCACATCACCTGCCCCGACGCGCTGATGGCGCTGCTGACCCGGATCATGCCGAACACCTGGGCCGATAAATGAGGGCCGATAAGTGAGGGCCGACAAATGAGCGACGCCCTGGTTCACGACGTCCTGGGCCAGCTCGGCCGCCGCAGGCGCGCCGACGATCGGCTCACGCTCGCCGGAAGCAACGATCCTGTATTCGCTACACCGTGGCGCATCGCCGAGACCGGCTCGGCGGCATTGGGCGCGATCGGCCTGGCGGTGTCGGATCTCTGGCGGCTGCGCACCGGCAAGCCGCAGGCGGTGACGATCGATCGCCGCGCCGCCGCGGCGTCGCTACGCTCCAATGCCTATGTCCGCCGCAACGGCGAAAAGCCCGGGTCGTGGGATCCGCTGGCCGGCCACTATCCGACACGCGACGGCCGGACCATGTTCCTGCACACCAACCATCCGCATCATCGCGCCGGCGCGCTCGGCATCTCGGGCGCCAAGGCGGAGACGCGCGAGGCGCTCGCCGAAGCCGTCGCCAAGTGGGACGGGCTCGCCATCGAGGAAGCGATCGCGGCAGGCAATTGCGTCGGCGGCCTCGTGCGCAGCCGAGACGAATGGAACGCCCATCCGCATGGCATCGCCGTCGCCAAGCTGCCGCTGATCGACATGATCAAGATCGGCGAGGCGCCGGCGCGGGCTCTGCCAAAAGGCGAGCGGCCGTTGAGCGGGGTTCGCGTGCTGGATCTCACCCGCGTGCTGGCCGGCCCCACCAGCGGCCGAGTGCTGGCCGAGAATGGCGCCGAGGTCCTGCACATCGCCGCGCAGCACCTGCCCTACCAGACCGAAATCCTGATGGACACCGGACACGGCAAGCGATGCGCCTGGCTCGACCTGCGCGAGCCGGCCGGCGTCGAAACACTGAGCGGCCTGGTGCGCGAGGCCGATGTCTTCACGCAAGGCTATCGTCCGGGCACCCTGGCGGCGCGCGGCTTCTCGCCGGAGCGGCTGGCCGAACTCAGGCCCGGCATCGTCTGCGTCGGCATCTGCGCCTACAGCCACGAAGGCCCGTGGTCGCAGCGCCGCGGCTTCGATTCGATCGTGCAGAACGTCACTGGATTGTCCGCGACGCAAGGCACCTTGGAGAAGCCGCGCAACATGCCGGTGCAGGCCAACGACTATATCGCCGGTTATCTCGCGGCGCTGGGCGCCATGGTCGGCCTCGCCCGCCGCGTGGAAGAAGGCGGCTCCTGGTTGGTCCGCGTCTCGCTGGTCCAGGTCGCGCACTGGATCGCAAGCCTCGGCACCGTCGATGGCAGCAAAGGCGCGGCCGAACTCCGCGACGACGAGCTTGCGAACCTGATCACCGAGAGCGTCGGCCCGTTCGGCCGGCTGAACCATCTCCGCCCGATCGTGCAGTTGAGCGAGACGCCCGCCTTCTATGCCCGCCCCGCCGAACCGCTCGGCAGTTCACCCGCCCGCTGGGCTTGAATTAGCTAAGATGATTAGCTAATCTAGAATCATGCCCACGTACACGATCCACGCCGCCAAGACGAACCTCTCCAAGCTCGTCGCCCGTGCCGAGGCGGGTGAGGAGATCGTGCTCGCGCGCGGCAAGGAGCCGGTGGTAAAAATTGTGCCGGTCGCGCCGAAGCCCAAACGCAAGTTCGGCCGCTTGAAGGGCAAGGGATCGGTCGGTCCGGCGTTCTTCGAGCCGCTGCCTGAGGGCGAACTCAAGCTCTGGGAATGATGCGTGCGACTTCTCCTCGATACGCACGCATTTCTCTGGTGGGTGTTCGCTGATCCCAAACTCTCCCGCCGTGCGCGCATCGCAATCGACAACGACGACGAGAACGAAGTCTTCGTAAGCGCTGCTTCTGCCTGGGAAATTGCCACCAAACATAGGATCGGGAAATTGCCCGATGCGCGAGTCGTTGCGGACTACATCCCCGGCACGGTTGCTGCCGAAGGATTCACTGAGCTGACCATTTCGGTGCGCCACGCCCAACACGCCGGCAATCTCGGCGGACATCACAGAGACCCATTCGATCGCATGCTGATCGCTCAAGCCATGCTCGAAGATCTGACACTCGTGTCGAACGAGCGGACCTTCGATGCCTATGGCGTGAAACGGCTTTGGTAGAGATCAGTGGCCGACAAAGCCGGATCGGGAGCGGATTGGTCGCCGGAAGAAGTCAGGCTGATTGTCGAAGACTACTTCGCGATGCTTCGCGGCGAACAGAGCGGCCGCACCTACAACAAAACTGAACATCGCCGAAACTTGATGGAGCACATTAGCCGAAACGAAGGCTCTGTCGAATTCAAGCATCAGAACATCTCGGCCGTTCTCAGCGAACTCGGCCTCCCCTGGATCAAGGGATACAAGCCACGCCATAACTACCAAGGCGCGCTCCTGGATGCGATCTCCGACTATCTTGCCAAGAACCCCGATCCCATCCCTTTCGTGCCACGACCGATCAGCGGTCTGGCCGAAGCGCCGGAACTCTATCTCGGTCCACCTCCATCACCTCAAGGCGTGGTTTCGGCAAGGCCGCGCGCCCTGGAGAGATTGATCAGAAAATTCGACCCCGCCGCACGCGATCAGCTCAATCGCACTCTCGGTCGCGCCGGCGAAGAGCGCATCTTCGAATACGAGCGTCAGACTCTCGTCAAACTCGACCGGCCGGATCTTGCCAGAAAAGTCCGATGGATTTCCGAAGACGAAGGCGACGGCGCTGGTTATGACATTCACTCGTTCGATCCATCTGGTTCGGAAAGGTTGATCGAAGTGAAAACCACGCGTGGCGGCAATACGACGCCGTTCTACCTGACGCGAAACGAGAACGATGTTGCCGCGGAGCGTCCGGATGCTTTCCGCCTCTATCGTCTTTACGACTTCTCCAGGCGACCCGGCCTCTTCACCTTGACGCCTCCGTTGGAAACAGTATTGCAACTTGAACCGCTGACTTACCGTGCGTCGCTCAAATAGCGAGTTCCTGCCATGCCCGACACCTTCGCCTCGCATACCGTCACCACCCTCGCCGACCTCGAAGCGCTCTACGGACTGCCCGCCGAGGCATCGACCGTGAAGGAAGTGGCGCGGATCACGCCGCACTACCGCGCCTACATGGAAGCCTCGCCGTTCGCCTCGCTCGCGACCTCGGGGCCGGAGGGACTCGACTGCTCGCCGCGCGGCGACAAGCCGGGCTTCGTGCGCGTGCACGACGAGAAGACGCTGATGCTGCCCGACCGGCGCGGCAACAACCGCATCGATTCTCTGCGCAACATCGTGCGCGATCCGCGCGTGGCGCTGCTGTTCCTGATCCCTGGTGTCGGTAACACGCTCCGCGTCAACGGCCGTGCCCGCCTCAGCGTCGAGCCGGCGCTGCTCGAATCGTTCGCCGTCGAGGACAAGGCGCCGCGCTCGGTGATGGTGATGACCGTCGATGCCGTCTACTTCCAGTGCGCCCGCGCCCTGGTGCGCTCCGAGCTGTGGAACCCGGCGCACCATGTCGATGCGAAGAGCCTGCCCAGCGCCGGCCAGATCCTGGCGGCGCTGAGCCAGGACCGCGTCGGCGGCGAGACTTATGATCGCGAGTGGCCGGGTCGCGCTGCCAAGACGATGTGGTGATCCGCGAGCGCGAGCCGGCGGACGACGACGCCATCCGCGAACTGAACGACGCGGCCTTCGGCGGCCCCGACGAATCGAAACTGGTCGGGGATCTGCGCGCGGCCCATCTCGCCGCGGTCGAACTGGTGGCGGTCGAGGGCACGGCGATCGTCGGCCACATCCTGTTCAGCCCCCTCGCCGTGACGCACGGCAAAACGGCGATCCGCGCGCTGTCCCTGGCGCCGATGTCGGTTCAGCCCGGCCAGCAACGGCGCGGGATCGGCAGCGCCCTGGTCCGGGCCGGGCTCGGGATCGCCAAAGCCCGCGACTGGCAGGCCGTGTTCGTGCTCGGCCATCCCGGCTTCTATCCGCGCTTCGGCTTCTCGGCCGCGCTTGCGCGTCCCTTCAAGGCGCCCTTCTCGGGCGAGGCCTTCATGGCGCTCGACCTTGAGCCGGAAGCACTCGCCGGCGGCGACGGCCGCGTCGTCTATCCGCCGCCGTTCGGCATCGCCGCCGACTGACCGTCTTCAGCGCAGGCCGCCCAACTTCTGCCAGAACGGCTTGCCCGACTCGAAGGCGGCTGCCGCCGGCGAGATGCCGGCGTCGCGCAGGCTGCGGGCGTTCATCGCCGCGAGACAGCGCCGCGCCATCGTACGCTCGCGCCACACCGCGATAGTGACGGCGAGGCGGTCGCGGAGTGACGGCGGCGTCACGGCCACGGCCGGCGTCGCGAACAGATCCTGCTCGAGGGTGAGGCGGTTGCGGGACTGAAAGCTCATCTCTGCCTCCTTGGGCTTTATGGGCTCAACTTGGGCGCGGTCCACCGCCCTCTCAATGATATGGCAGGTAATCAGCGGCGGGCGCCGGGTAGGGTCTGCCTTTAGGTTTTTTGGTGCCGGGATCGACGCGGGGGCGCGCTAGTCTCGCCGTCACATATTCGATCGACGGAGACTGAAAACATGCTCCCCTCCCAACGCGCTTTGTTCGACATCCCGCGCGACGTCTGCTTCCTGAACGCCGCCTCCTGGAGCCCGCTGCCGCTGAAAGTGCAGGAGGCCGGCCGCGCCGCGATCGGCCGCAAGGGCCAGCCGTGGAAGCTCGAAGCCGGCTTCCAGTCGCAGCAGTACGAGCGCGCACGCAAGGCCGCGGCCGCCTTGATCGGCGCCGATCCCGTCGACGTGGCGCTGATTCCCTCGGTGGGCTACGGCGTGGCGACCGCGGGCAAGGTGCTGGCGATTCCGCGCGGCAGCCGCGTGCTGGTGCTGAAGGACGATCACACCTCGCCGGTGCTGGAATGGATGAGCCGCGCCGAGGCCGGCGGCTTCACCGTCGAGCAGGTGGCGCAGCCCGCCGACGGCGACTGGACCACATCCGTCATGGCCGCCATCGATCGCGGCGGCGCGGCGCCCCTGGCGCTGGTCTCGATCTCTTCCGTGCACTGGTCCGACGGCGGCGCCCTCGACATGGCGCGAATCGCGGCGGCCGCGAAGAAACAAGGCGCCGCGCTGCTGGTCGATGCCACGCACGATGTCGGCGTGCGCAAGATCGACGTGAAGGTGCTCGATCCCGACTTCCTGATCTTCCCGACCTACAAATGGGTGCTGGGCCCCTACGGCCGCGCCTTCATGTATGCAGCCAAGCGCCGCCAGAACGGCGTGCCGCTGGAACAGACCGCGGGCGCCCGGCGCGCCGTCTCGGCCGAGGACACGCTCTATTTCCGCGACGTCTCCTACACCGACGGCGCCCGGCGCTACGACATGGGCGAGCGCGACCATTTCATCTCGATGGAGATGGCGGCGATCGGCATGGAGATGATGGCGGGTTGGGGCAACGAGCCGATCGTGGCGCGGCTCGCGATGCTCACCGACCGGCTGGCCGACGGCCTCGCCAACACCGGCGTCCAGGTGCTCGACAAGAAGCTGCGCGCGCCGCACGTGCTCAGCCTGAAATTTCCCAAGGGCATGGCGACCGATCTGCCGCAGAAGCTCGCGGCAGAGAATGTCCATGCCGCACCGCGGCTCGGCCGCCTCAGGATCAGCCCGCACGTCTACAACGACGAGCAGGACGTCGATCGCTTCGTCGAGGTGTTCAAGAAAGTAGGTCTCTGAGCGGTCGCACGTGATAGCGTTCGCATCATTGTCATTAGCGAAAGAAACATAGAGCGATGTCCGCGCGCCTGGCCGTCGATATAGGCGGTACGTTCACCGATGTCGTCCTGGAGACGGCCGTTCCCGGACAAAAATCTCGGGCCCATTCCATCAAACTGCTGACCACGCCCGACGCGCCCGAGCGCGCGGTGCTGGACGGCGTGCGCGCCATCCTGGCCGAGGCCAAGGTGGTGGCGGCCGACGTCACCCTGGTGGTCCATGGCACGACGCTCGCCACCAACGCGCTGATCGAGCGCAAGGGTGCGCGCACGGCGCTGCTCACCACCGAGGGCTTCCGCGATTCGGTCGAGATGGCGTGGGAGCACCGCTTCGAGCAGTACGACATCTATATGGAGCGGCCCGAGCCGCTGGTGCCGCGCGACCTGCGCTTCGGCATTCCCGAGCGCGTGGCGGCCGACGGTGCGGTGCTGCTGGCGCTCGACGAGAAAGCCGTGCGGGCCGTCGCCATCGAATTGCGCCAGCGCAAGATCGAGGCGGTTGCCGTCTGCTTCCTGCACAGCTTCACCCACGAGGCGCACGAGCGGCGCGCCGGCCAGATCCTGGCCGAGGAGCTGCCGGGGGTCGCCATCTCGCTCTCCTGCGAGGTCTGCCCCGAGATCCGCGAGTACGAACGCACCTCGACCACCATCGCCAACGCCTATGTGCTGCCACGCATGGCGGGCTATCTCGGCCAGCTCGAAACCGACCTCAGGAAGGAAGGCATCGCGGGGCCCCTGCTGCTGATGATGTCGTCGGGCGGCATCACCACGGTCGACACGGCGCGGCGCTATCCGGTGCGGCTGGTCGAATCGGGCCCGGCCGGCGGCGCCATCCTGGCGCTCACGGTCGCGGCGGAAAACGGGATCGCCAAGGCGGTCGCCTTCGACATGGGCGGCACCACCGCCAAGCTCACGCTGCTCGACGACCTCGAGCTGCAGCGTTCGCGCCAGTTCGAGGTCGCGCGCGCCTATCGCTTCGTGCAGGGCAGCGGCTTGCCCGTGCGCATCCCGGTGATCGAACTGGTCGAGATCGGCGCCGGCGGCGGCTCGATCGCCCGGCTCGACGCGCTGGGCCGCATCCAGGTCGGCCCAGATTCGGCCGGCAGCGTCCCCGGCCCAGCCTGCTACGGCAACGGCGGCACCGAGCCCACCGTGACCGACGCCGACACGGCGCTCGGCCGCCTCGACCCCGCCCGCTTCGCCGGCGGCGCGCTGCCGCTCTATCCGGAGAAAGCAAAGGCTGCTCTGCAGGCGCTCGCCAGCGCTCTGAAGACGGATGCCCAGGGCGCGGCGGCCGGCGTGGCCGAGATCGTCGACGAGACCATGGCGAGCGCCGCCCGCGTGCATGCCGTCGAGAACGGCAAGGACACCGCCGAGCGCACGCTGATCGCCTTCGGCGGCGCGGCACCGCTGCATGCCGCCCGCCTCGCGCGCAAGCTCGGCATGAAGAAGGTCGTCGTGCCGGTGGGTGCCGGTGTCGGCTCCGCCTTCGGCTTCCTGCGCGCCCCCATCGCCTACGAGGTCGTGCGCACGCGCCACGTTCGGCTCGACATGTTCGACGCCAAGATGCTGAACGAATTGTTCGCCGCCATGCGCGCCGAGGCCGAGGCCGTGGTGCGGCCGGCCGCGCCCGGCGAGGAGCTGGTGGAGCAGCGTCACGCCTTCATGCGCTACCGCGGCCAGGGCCACGAGATCGCGGTGCCGCTGCCCAACAGCGCCTTCGCCCCCGATGCCGCGCCCGAGCTGCGAAAGCGTTTCGAAGCGACCTATGAAATGGTGTTCGGCCGCGCCATCCCCAAGCTCGAGGTCGAGGCGCTGACCTGGACACTCTCGATCGCCACCGCGCGGCCACTGCCCAAGCCCGCCAAAGATCCGGCCAGGATCGCGGCGCCGGCACCCAGCGGCCATCGCCAGGTGCTGGATCCGGCGAGCGGCCGGCGGGAGAAGGCCGCGATCCACGAGCGCAACGCACTCACGCCCGGCATGTCGCTCGACGGGCCGGCGCTGATCGTCGAGGATGGCACCACCACCGTCGTGCCGCAGGGTTTTAGCGCCCGTATCAATGCCGTCGGCCAGATCGTCCTGGAGGACATCGTATGAGCACGCCCCCTAATTCCTCATTGGGCGATATCCGCCTGCAAGTGATGTGGAACCGGCTGCTGTCGGTGGTCGAGGAACAGGCACGCGCCCTGGTCCGCACCGCCTTCTCGACCAGCGCCCGCGAGGCCGGCGACATCTCGGCCGGCGTGTTCGATCTCAAGGGCCAGATGCTGGCGCAGGCCGTCACCGGCACGCCGGGCCATGTGAATTCAATGGCGCGCAGCGTCATCCACTTCATCCGCGAATTCCCGGTCGAGACCATGAAGCCGGGCGACGCCTATGTGACAAACGATCCGTGGAAAGGCACTGGCCATCTCTACGACATCGTCGTCACCTCGCCCGCCTTCCACGACGGCAGACTGGTGGCGCTGTTCTCCTGCACCACGCACGTCGTCGACATCGGCGGACTGGGGCAATCGCCCGACGGACGGCAGGTGTTCCACGAGGGCCTGTTCCTGCCACTGCTTCAATTGATGCGCGAGGGCACGATCGACGAGAGCGTGATGCGCATCGTGCGTGCCAACGTGCGCGAGCCGGTGCAGGTCGAGGGCGACATCCATGCGCTGATCGGCTGCAACGGTATCGGCGAGCGCCGCCTTTCCAACATGATGGCCGAGCACGGCATTTCCTCGCTCGACGAGCTGGGCACGCACATCATCGAGAAGAGCCGCGCCGGCATGATGGCCGCCATCTCCAAACTGCCGCGCGGCACCTGGAAGGGCCATATGAGGATCGACGGCTACGACGCGCCGATCGACCTGCATGCCGCGGTCTCGATCCACGCCGACTACATCGCCGTCGACTATGCCGGCACCTCGGGCTCGTCGATCTACGGCATCAATTCGCCGATGTGCTACACCGAGGCCTACACCGCCTTCGGCATCAAGTGCGTCGTGGCGCCGACCATTCCCAACAATGCCGGCACGCTCGATTCGATCCTGGTGACGGCGCCCGAGAACACCATCGTCAACGCGCTGTTTCCGGCGGCGGTGAACGCCCGCAGCACCATCGGCCACATGCTGCCCGACGTCTGCTTCGACGCGCTCCACCAGGTGATCCCGGGCCAGGTGCCGGCCGAGGGCACCTCCAATCTCTGGAACCTGAAGCTCGGCGCCGGCCACGGCATGACCGGCACGGGAATGACGGGCAAGGGCGGCAACAGCCGGCCGTTCATGGTGACGACCTTCCATTCCGGCGGCACCGGCGCGCGGCCGACGCTGGACGGGCTCTCGGCCACGCCCTTCCCCTCGGGCGTGCGCAACGTGCCGGTCGAGATCACCGAGACCATCGCGCCCGTCGTGGTGTGGAAGAAGGAATACCGCCAGGACTCCGGCGGCGCCGGCCAGCATCGCGGCGGCCTCGGCCAGGTGATGGAAGTCGAACATCGCGAGGGCGCACCCTTTGGCATCTTCGCCACCTTCGAGCGGGTAAAACATCCCGCCCGCGGCCGCGACGGCGGCAAGTCGGGTGGCAACGGCCGGCTCTCGCTCGCCTCGGGCCAGGAACTCAGGGCCAAGGGCTTCCAGACCATCCCGGCCGGCGAGCGGCTGGTGGTCGAGATGCCGGGTGGTGGCGGCTTCGGCGACCCCGCCAAGCGCGACCGCGCCAAGGTCGAGCGCGACGTGCGGTTGGGGTTGGTCAGCAAGGAACAGGCGAAAGCGGACTATGACGTCGAGGGGGACGACTGATCTCGCCCTTGTAGGCCGCGCCGGCGATTGGCATATTATGCCAGTCCACAAGGGGGTCATGCCATGCCGACGCGCAATGTGGTCCTGACCGACCACCAAGCCGATCTGGTCGAGAAGCTGGTGGAGTCCGGTCGCTATCAGAATGCCAGCGAAGTCCTGCGCGAGGGACTTCGCCTGGTCGAATCGCGCGAAGCCGAGGACGGCGCGCGCCTGAAAGCCCTACGCGACGCGGTTCAGGTCGGGATCGATGACTTGAACAATGGCCGCTACAAAGAGTTCGAGTCCTTCGCCGACCTGGACGCCTATCTCGGTAAGATCGCCGACAAGGCGATTGCCCCGCGCCGCGCCGGTCGGAAGCGGAAGTGACATCGGCAAGCCAAGTATGGAAAGTACGGCTGTCGGACGCGGCCGAAGCCGACTTCGAGGCCATTCTATCGTGGACCGCCGAGCGGTTCGGCGAAGAACAGGCCCACCTTTATAAGCACATCTTGCGAAGCGCCATCGCAAGTCTGCGCGAAGGCCCTTCCATCGCAGGCGCAAAACCTCGTCCCGACATCGCTACGGGCCTGCATTCCTTGCACGCTGCCCGGGAGCGGAATCGTGCCCGTCATCTTGTCCTCTTCCATATCGAAGCAGAGACGCGGATCGAGATCGTTCGTATTCTTCACGATTCCATGGATCTGCAACGACATCTGACGCTCGACGACGAAAAGTGAAGGCGCCAGGTGGACGTTCACTTGACCGGCCATTTCCTATATAGTAGGAAATAGCCGTTTCGAGTACGACTTCCGAGATATCTAAGCTGTCATCCCAAACGAAGTGAGGGATCTTCAAGGCCACCCCAAAGGTCCCCCTGAACTCACAAACGAAGTGCAACACCAGATTAGGGTGTTGCGATGGGAAGACATTACGGCCACCTCACCCTCGAGGAGAGGTGCACGATTGCCCAGCTTCAGCAAGCCGGCCAGT
>JAESGK010000318.1_pt1 | contig 23330 bp, 13 predicted proteins | sample 9269681 | NCBI WGS metagenome assembly JAESGK01 (sample SAMN14515347, study PRJNA621673) | algae metagenome | isolation source: Timaviella obliquedivisa GSE-PSE-MK23-08B and co-occurring heterotrophs from... | place: USA: Grand Staircase Escalante National Monument, Utah | collected 2006-08-15
ACCCAAGATTTCAGTATTCATGATAGTTATACATTAAAATTTTTCCGGGTTCACCAACGCATACAGCAAGTAGCAGAACACGGCAATGGCGATGAAAAACAGGAACATCATCATAGGTTAAATGTTTTCGAAGTAATCGACCGACTTGTAGAGCAGCGCGAAGCACACCAGGCCCGCCAATAAAAGAATGATTGTGATCATATCCGTATAGTTATGGTTTATGGTTACAGGGTTACACGCCGCTGGCGTACAGCTGGCGCGCATACTCCAGCCGTAATTCCCGGGGCATAAAGGGCTCGATCGACTTGTGTGCCGCCGGGCGCAGATCGATCGAACGCGACAGGGTATAGAGGTATACATTCACGATGCCGTTGCGCACCGTCTGATTACCTTCCTTAAAAAGCTTACAGGCCACCACCAGGAAACGCTCCAGTTTCCGGAACTTATTCTCTTCGCACAGCTGTACTGATGCCTCTGCGAAATGCTGGATAGATGTATAGTACTGGCGGGCAAGTTGAGCGCTGTCGCTGCAGGCGGGGACTTCGCCGTCCAGCATGACCAACGCGGTTTTTTCAGTAATCATAAGTTAATCATTTACAGTTGAACCCCTTAGGCCAAAGATTGTGCGAGTTTTTTAACTAATTGATAACCAGATTATTGAATTAGATAGGCCCTGTTTAACCCTTCGGATTCCGAAGGGTACGTGCAGAAACGGAAGGGTAGTTACCGGTCCGGAGGCCGTTGTAGGCCTGTAAGACCGTGTGGCACGACAGTTGCCAGAGAGGCAAATGTATCAAATGATGTTAAACGAAAGCATGGACGACGAAGACGAGCGATTTATCATTGAAGTAGCTTCTGAAAAACACCTCATATATGCCGCGCTGATTTCTGCCACGATGGAAGAAAGCGCCAAAGCACGGGGCACCGGCATTGCCAAACGACCGCCGGAAGTTATCGCTCACTATATCAAACAAGGTCACGCACTCATCGCCTTGGACCACAACGGTGCCTGGGCCGGGTTTTGTTATCTCAGTACGTATGACGATGGAGCCTTTGTATCCAACTCCGGATTAATTGTAGCCCCTGCCTTTCGCGAGCACGGCCTGGCCCGCCACCTGAAGGAAAAGCTACTAACGCTCTGCCGCGAAAAGTATCCACATGCGGCTGTAGTAGGCATCACCACCAGTCCGGCCGTCATGAAGATCAACACGGTCCTGGGCTTTTACCCAACCTCCTTTGCCGACCTCCCCCGCGACGAAAAATTCTGGAAGGGCTGCGAGTCCTGTGTAAACTGCGACATCCTCAAACGCACCAACCGTAGGTTCTGCCTATGTACGGCCATGCGCTACGACCCACCGGTAAATAATGTAGTAGCAACGGGTGTGGGGGGTGAGTTGGTTCAGATGTCACATGTGGACCACATGTAGTATCACTTTTGACAGGTTGTTTTGAAACAAATTCCGTTAATTTGTTTCGGGAGGTTCGGAAAATTTTCGAGGAGGTATTCAGGCGAGTCGACGGGAGTCAGCCGGGGCGCGAAACCGGGCCCGGGCAAAACCCTTTTTTGCCTGGGGTACTTCGAGTATACTTCCAGTGATCCACATAGATGTCCTATAGATGTCCTACGGATGATCCACGGATGTCCTTACCCTTAAAAGGAGTAGGACATCCGTGGATCATTCATAGGTCCCGGGAAGGGAGAGGGTGGGGCAGAAGGGCATTATTCCGGCACGGCCCGGCAACCGTACGGCCCGTGGCCAGCCGCCGGCACGGTGTGGAATCGATTTAAAGGGCCTTTTGTAGAAATAAAGTCTTTTTGAAAACCTGTTGCATGAGTTTTACCCCTACCTTCGTTCTGTGAAAATCGGCTGTTATATCGTCGCCTTGCTGTTTGCCGTGCTGACATGCTTCCCATGCTCGGACGGCGATCTTTGCGCGCATGACGCTCCCGACGATCACGCCGTTACCATTTCCCGGCATCACGCCGATGCCGGCGCAGCCGACATCTGCTCGCCGTTGTGTGCCTGCAGTTGTTGCAGCACCCACGTACAACTGCCGGTTGCTTTTTCCTTTGAATCCCATACACCCTTGCTGATGGCACATCGGTCGAGCCTTAACCTGCCTTTCGTGCAGGCCATTGACTATGCCATCTGGCAACCGCCCAGATTAGCCTGATCCTCTACACGGCAGCTTGTTCATGCTGCTCGTCTTACTAATCCCTATATCACTTTCCGGTATACCGTTGCAGCGCAACGGCAGGATCGTATGTATCTCGCTGTACACAGGCGACGGGGATATCTATACCATGCTTTATATCGTGCCTTGTAAAACGTTATGATAGACAAGATCATCTATTTTTCCATTCGCAATAAGCTTATCATCGGCCTGCTCACGTTCGGGCTGGTGGCCTGGGGCGTCTACGCGCTCTCGCGGCTGCCCGTAGACGCCGTGCCGGACATTACCAATAACCAGGTGCAGGTTATCACCCTGTCGCCGTCGCTGGCGGCGCAGGAAGTAGAGCGGCTCATCACCTTTCCCATCGAGCAAAGCATGTCGGTTATCCCCAACATCGCCGAAGTTCGGTCCATGTCACGCTTTGGCCTGTCGGTGGTAACAGTCGTCTTCCACGACGATGTGGATATATACTGGGGCCGGCAACAGGTCGGCGAAAAGCTGGTCGAAGCCCGCACCGACATTCCCGAAGAGATCGGTGTGCCCGAAATGGCGCCGGTGTCGACCGGCCTGGGCGAAATATACCAGTACGTGCTGCACGCCGTGCCGGGCTATGAAGAGAAGTACGATGCCATGGAGCTGCGCAGCATCCAGGATTGGATCGTGCGCCGCCAGCTGCTCGGCACGCCGGGCGTTGCCGAAGTCAACAGCTTTGGCGGCCTACTCAAGCAATACGAGATCGCCCTCAATCCCGACAAGCTGCGCAGCCATAACCTCAGCATCGGCGACATACTCGATGCGCTGGCCCGCAACAACCAGAATACAGGCGGCGCCTATATCGATAAAAAGCCATACGCCTATTTCATCCGAAGCGAAGGCCTCATCGGATCACAGGAAGACATCGGCAAGATTGTCGTCACCACAACCTCGGCAAACCTGCCGGTGCTGATGCGCGACGTAGCAGAAGTACGCCTCGGAGCGGCCAGTCGCTATGGCGCCCTGACATGGGATGCCGAGGGGGAAAGAGTAGGGGCCATTGTCATGATGCTGAAAGGCGAGAACTCCAACACCGTCGTCAGGCGCATACGCGCAAAGATGGAGCAGATCCGTAAGACACTCCCGGAAGGTGTGGAGATAGAAGTATTCCTCGACCGCAGCGAGTTTGTCGGCCGGGCAGTACACACGGTCACCAAAAACCTGATAGAGGGGGCGTTGATCGTCATCTTTGTGCTGGTGCTTTTCCTGGGCAACCTGCGGGCTGGATTGATCGTCGCGTCGGTCATTCCGCTGGCCATGCTGTTTGCCATTGCGCTGATGTATGCCTTTGGTGTGTCGGGCAACCTCATGAGCCTGGGCGCGATCGACTTCGGGATCATCGTCGACGGTGCCGTCATCATTGTCGAAGCGACGCTGCACCACCTGGCCTTGCGCAACACCGCCCGCCTGACACAAACCCAACTGGACGAAGAAGTATATACTTCCGCCCGCAAGATCCGCAGTGCGGCGGCGTTTGGGGAGATCATCATCCTGATCGTATACCTGCCCATCCTGGCGCTGGTGGGCATTGAAGGCAAGATGTTCCGGCCCATGGCCCAGACGGTAAGCTTTGCGATCCTGGGGGCGTTTATCCTGTCGCTTACGTATGTGCCCATGATGTCGGCCTTGTGCCTCAGCAAGGAAGTATCGCACAAGCGTACCGTGGCCGACCGCATCATGGATTTTTTCCAGCGTATCTATGCGCCCGTCATCCGCGGCGCGCTCGATCGAAAGCGCCTGGTGGTCGCGGTGGCCGCAGGGATGTTGATCGCATCGATCATCGCCTTCTTGCGCCTGGGGGGTGAATTTATACCCACGCTGGAAGAAGGCGATTTTGCTCTGGAGACCCGGTTGCTGACGGGCAGCTCGCTTACCCATACCGTAGATAAAGTAACACAAGCCTCTGATATACTCTTAAAGCAATTCCCGGAAGTCAAACGCGTGGTGGGTAAGATCGGTGCTGCCGAAATCCCAACCGATCCCATGCCCATGGAAGCGTGCGACCTGACGATCATCCTGCGCGACAAAAGTGAATGGACCTCGGCGGCCACGCGCGAGGAGCTGGCGGCGAAGATGGCCGAAGCCCTGGAGGCCGTACCGGGTGTAAACTTCGGATTCTCACAGCCCATTCAGCTACGCTTTAACGAACTGATCTCGGGTGTGCGTCAGGATGTCGGCATCAAAATCTTTGGCGAAGACCTCGACCAGCTCACGCGCCTGTCGCAGCAGATCGGCGGCATCGTGGGTACCGTTGATGGCGCGGTGGATCCCTACCTGGAGAAGATCACCGGCCTGCCGCAGATCGTTGTCAAGATCAACCGCGATGCGCTGGCGCGTTTTGGTATCAGCGTAGAGGCGGTGAACGAAACGGTCAGTGCCGCGTTCGCGGGCAAGACGGCCGGGTTGGTATACGAGAACGAGCGACGGTTTGACTTGGTGGTGCGTCTTGCCGAGCAAAGCCGGCAGGGCATTGAAGACGTGCAGGACCTGTACGTCAGCGGCCCCAACGGTCTACAGGTACCGCTGCAGCAGCTCGCCGACGTGCGCTTTGAAGAAGGCCCCAACCAAATTCAGCGCGAAGATGCCAAACGCCGCATCATCGTCGGCTTTAACGTGCGCGGTCGCGACATCGCGAGCGTGGTGAAAGAGGTACAGGAAAAGATTGCTGCAAAAGTGAAGTTCCCGCCGAACTACTACGTAACGTATGGTGGCCAGTTTGAGAATCTTCAGGAAGCGCAACGCAGACTGTCGGTCGCCGTGCCGGTGGCGTTGCTGCTGATCTTTCTGTTGTTATACTTCACCTTCGGCTCGGTGCGGCAGTCGCTGCTCATCTTTACGGCTATACCCCTGGCGGCGATCGGCGGTGTCTTTGCGTTGGTATTACGGGGCATGCCCTTTAGCATTTCGGCCGGCATCGGCTTCATCGCCTTGTTTGGTGTAGCGGTGTTAAACGGCATCGTGCTCATCGCGCAGTTCAATCGTTCACGCCAGGAGGGCATGACGGACTTGCGCGAGATCGTATTGCACGGTACGGCTGAACGCCTGCGGCCGGTGTTGATGACGGCGCTGGTGGCCTCACTGGGTTTCCTGCCCATGGCGCTGTCAGGATCTGCCGGCGCGGAAGTACAAAAGCCATTGGCGACCGTCGTCATTGGCGGATTGGTCACCTCTACCTTGCTCACACTGGTAGTGTTGCCTGTGTTATATAGTTACGTAGAACGAAAGCAAACGAAATCATCGATATGAGATTCTCGCAAAGAATAATAATAATGCTGGCGTGCGTGGTATGGCTGCCCCTGGTAACGCAGGCGCAGACAACGACGATTACCCTCGAACAAGCCGTACAGCAGAGCCTGCAGCAAAACCAAAACGTACAGGCCGCCCGGTACGACGTAGAGGCGCGGCAAACCTTAAAACGCACTGCGTCGGATATCGGCAAGCTGTCGGTAACAGGCATGGTGGGGCAATACAACAGTTATGTACGGTCTGATAACAACATTACGGTTTCTCAATCCATTCCGTTTCCGACGGTCTTCGGTGCACGTGCGTCCCTGGGGCAAGCGCAGATAAAGGGCAGTGAGTTGAAACTGGCGGCGACGGAAGATGAATTGGTATTTCAGGTAAAATCCACATGGTACCACCTGGCATACTTACACGCACTGCATACGTGGTATATCCGCCAGGACAGCCTGTATAAAAAGCTGGCCGACGCGAGCAACGTACGCCAACGCACGGGCGAAGCAAACCTGCTGGAAAAGGCGACGGCGGAAAGCCGCTACGGCCAATCGCAGACGGCCCTGCGTCAAAACGAAGCAGACCTCGCCGTCTACCGCGAGCGTTTACAAATGTTGTTGAACAGCAGCGCGCGGGTAGATGTACCGCCGGCGGCACTCGCGCCCCGGCCCACACCGTTGGCCGACACCGCCACGGTGCGCAACAACCCGCAGCTGCAGTGGTATCGTCAGCAGGTTGCCATTGCAGAAAAGGAACGTGCCGTCGAAAAGAACCAGTTGGCGCCGGACCTGCTTCTCGGGTATTTCAACCAGACCCTGATCGGCACGCCCGTGGGCGAGAACACCACGGCGCTGACGACCAAAAGCGACCGCTTTCAGGGGGTTATGGTCGGCATCAGTGTGCCGCTATGGTATCGTCCGCAAGCGGCCCGCGCGAAAGCAGCCGAATATACCCGCCTGGCGGCCGAAAGTCGCTACACGCAAGAACAACGCAACTATACCGGCGAGCTCACGGCGCTTTCGCAAGAGGTGACCAAGCTGCGCGATGCGTTGGACTACTATGCCGGCGGTGCGCTGCCACACGCTGAGCTCATTCTCAAACAGGCCAACCTGGCTTTTCGCAGTGGTGAGATCGGCTATGTGGAGTTGGTGCAGTCGTTGCAAACGGCCGCCGACGTGCAACACGGCTACCTGGGCACGCTCAATCAATACAACCAGGCGGTTATCAAACTGGAATATTTACTGGCAATAGATTAACACGATCAAGACCATCATGACATTCACCATACGAACCAATCATTTTCTTTTTATCCTCGCGGCTGTCGCCGGTAGCCTTACCGGCTGTCGTGACAAAGCGCCCGCGGAAGAACCCGCGCACGAGCACGAAGAGGCCGAAGGCACGGTCGAGCTCTCCACACTACAGTATAAATCCGTGGGCGTTGTACTGGGGGGCATCGAATCCCGGCAGCTCAGCGGCCAACTCCATGTCAATGGCGTGCTCGATGTGCCCCCGCAGAACCAGGTGAGCATATCCATTCCCTATGGTGGCATTCTGAAATATACCGACCTGCTACAAGGCATGTGGGTTAATAAGGGGCAGGTCATTGCCCGTATGGAGCATCCCGACTATATTCAGATGCAGCAGGAATACCTGGATGCCGCCAGCCAGCTGTCGTATCTGGAAAAAGAGTATAAACGCCAGGAGGAGCTGAGCCGCGAGAATGTAAGTGCCGCCAAGACCTTTGAAAAGACTACGGCCGATTATCACTCCTTGCGCGTTCGGGTAGAGGCACTGCGCCAGAAATTGACCTTGCTGAACATTCGCGCGGCGAACCTGACAACGGAAACGTTGCAATCTTCCATCCCGGTGATCTCACCCATCAGCGGCTATGTAACCGAGGTCAACGCTAACATCGGCAAGTTTGTACAGCCCAACGAAGTGATCTTCGAGATTGTCGACACACGTCACCTGCACGTCGAGCTGATGGTATTCGAGAAAGATGTGCCCAAGCTACGCGAAAACCAGAAAGTACGGTTTATACTCGCCAATGAGTCGACATCGCGCGAAGCCGAAGTACACCTCATTGGGCGCGAGATCAGCGCCGAGCGCACCGTGCGTGTGCATTGTCACCTGCTGAAAGAAGACAAAGACCTGTTGCCGGGCATGTACGTTAAAGCGACCATTGAAACTACCGGTGGTCAGACCGATGCGTTGCCGGCGGAGGCCGTCGTGAGCGCAGCCGGTAAACACTATATTTTTCTACAGACCGTAGAAGAGGAAGGTGCATCGACAAACCCTGCTGAAGAACATGCGGATAAGGAGGAGCATGAGCAAATTCACTTCCTGGCCGTCGAGGTGGGTACGGGTGTGAGCGACGATGGTTTTACAGAAATCCTCTTGCCGGAAGATTTTGACCGCAACACGCGCAACATTGTGTTGAAAGGTGCCTACGACCTGTTGTCGAAAATGAACAACAGCGAAGAGGAAGGACACCATCATTAAATAGGTTTGGCGGTACGGTTTTTTACGGCATTCGGTTGAACATTAAGTTGAACATTAAACCGAACGCATATGCATATCATATTGGGAGCTACCGGCCACATTGGGTCGGTGTTGATCAAACTGCTGGCGGAACGGGGCGAGCAGGTCACAGGCGTGACACATAACCGTGATAATGTAAAACAGATCGAAGCCGCCGGCGCAAAAGCTGCGGTCGTAGACGTGCAGGATACGAATGCGCTACGCGCACTTTTTAAAAAAGGCACGCGTCTTTACTTACTCAATCCTCCGGGCAACTTTGCAGCCGATTCACTGGCCGAGGAAAAACAGTCGATCAGCTCGATCCTGTCGGCATTGAAAGATTCGCCTATTGAAAAGATCGTGGCCGAATCGACCTATGGCGCGCAGCCAGGCGACCAGCTCGGCGACCTGGATGTATTATACGGCATGGAGCAGGCGTTGGCCATGACCCCACGTTATGTTTCCATTCTGCGGGGTTCGTATTACATGAGTAACTTCGATATGGACCTGGACACAGCCCGCTCAGAAGGTAAGATCTATACACTTTTCCCCGTCGACTTTAAGATTCCGATGGTCGCGCCTGCGGATATTGCGCAGTTCGCCGCCGACCTCTTGCTGGAAGCCAAAGAAAATACGGGCCTACACTACATCACGGGTCCACAGGACTATACACCGCGTGACGTAGCCAATGCTTTCAGTAAAGCCCTCGGTCGCCCGGTAGAAGCGGTCGAGATAGAACGTCCCAAATGGCAAGAGTTCCTCATGAAGGCCGGCTTCTCCGAAGCGTCCGCCACGTCTATGGCCAACATGACGGCCGTTACATTGGAGCAGGATTTTGAAGTAGGCAAGGCGCCAAAACGTGGTAGCACTACTATAGAAGAATATATTGATCATCTAGTGAAAAAGCAGGAGCATGAGCTTGCGTGACCTGCGTGAGCAATGTCTTAGTAGTGTAAGTATAAACAACACCCGGCACAAGTCCTGGTCCTGACAGGTCGGGACCAGGACTTGTGCCTGAAACAAATGCGTTTCAGGCAATTTAGCACGGACAGGCCGTTTTGCAACGGTCACCCTCACGATCTACATCCCCGACCGTCCTTTTTTATCCTATCGACGCCCGGTGTCTGGCGATGTCTGGGCATGGAAACGTGTACCCGCGCCGGGTGTCGGTTTTACGGTATATTCTTGTGAATTCTCCCGCAGTATAAGGTATATATTCCCATGCTCCTGGATATACTTCCCATATTCAGAATAAATCGTATTACGTCAGGATAATTTCTGGAAAAACGTGCGTCTGCGTTTTCTCTACTTTCAATGCATCATAGTAGACCTAATTAAACCTAAGATTGCATGAGAAAGTATTTTACCAAACGCCTGATGGCGGCGTTGGCGCTTTTGGCGTCGGCGTTGCTGTATCAGCAGGCCGTGGCACAGGTGACCGTTTCCGGAAAGGTAGTTTCCGAAGATAACGAGTCACTGCCGGGCGTGAGCGTGATGTTGAAAGGAACATCACTGGGAACGACGACAGATGCCGGTGGACGCTTTACGATAGCGGTACCGGGATCCGAATCGGTGTTGATCCTCAGCTTTGTCGGCTATGTAAGCGAAGAAGTACCGGTGGGCAATCAAACCACCCTGGATGTTCGGTTGATGCCCGACCTGCAGGCGCTGCAGGAGGTTGTCGTGATCGGGTATGGCACGCAGAAGAAAGAGAATGTTACCACGGCCATTGCTAGTGTCAAGGAGAAGGATTTCACCACGGGAGCCATGCGCGATGCCTCCGAGCTCATCAAGGGTAAGGTGGCCGGTCTGGTGATTGACAACGGCTCCGGCGACCCCGGCGAAGTGCCCAACATCTCGCTGCGCGGTGTCGCCACCATCAGCGGGTCGACCACGCCGTTGATCCTGATCAACGGTGTACCCGGTGATTTTAATACCGTAGCGCCGGCAGACATCGTATCGATCGAAGTATTAAAGGATGCATCGGCGGCAGCCATCTACGGTACACGGGGCGCCAACGGGGTGATTCTGATCACGACCCGCGGTGGCGAGCGCGACCGGGCGCCGTCGCTGGCGTATACCCATTACTCCGCTGTTTCCAACATCGCCCGCAAGCCCGAATTCCTTACGGCCGGCGAATACCTCCAGCGTGCCGAGACCTTCGATTTCGTGAGTGACTACGTAAATGAAGCGGAACAGCATGGCGGCATCGGCGATACCGATTGGCTGGACCTGATCACCCGCACAGCGTATACGCAAAATCACAACCTGTCGCTGCAGGGCGGCGGGGCATCGTCTACCTACGCCCTGGCCGTGAACTATATTTCGCAGGATGGTATCTTCCTGAAATCAGGCAACGAAGAGTTCCGGGTATCGCTGGACCTGAATCAATATTTACTCGACGATAAAGTTAAACTAAACATCAACGTGCTACGGGGGGTGCAGAAACGTGAAGCCATGGGCGACGGTAATTCGTTCAATACGCTCATTTACCGCAACGCCCTGATCCGGAACCCGCTGCTCCATGTAAAAGATGAAGAAGGCAACTGGATCGACTTTCCCAAGTACCAATACTACAACCCGCTGGCGATGATCGAAGAGGCGGGGGGCGACATCGACAATTCGTGGACACGTCTTACGTCTAACCTCACGGTAGAGCCGATCGCTGGCTGGAAGACAAACCTGATGCTCGCCCAGGAGATAAAGGAGGAGCTTATGGGGTATGCAGAAACCAAAAAACATTACTCCACCACCCGTAACGGTCGCAATGGTTTTGCCTCGCGCAGCGACGACCACAACAAAACCAACTACCTGGAGCTGACCTCCCAGTACGCACACACCCTGGGCGACCACAATGTCACCTTGCTGGGCGGCTATAGCTATCAATACAATGTGAACGAAGGGGGGTGGGTAAACAACTACGACTTTCCAACCGACAAATACTCCTACAGCAACCTGGAGGCCGGCAACGCCATGCGCGACGGCCTGGCCCGCATGGCCAGCTATAAGAACGATAACACGTTGATCGGCTTTTTTGGCCGGGCGGCGTATACCTTCCGTGACAAATTCAATGTGCTGGCCAGCGTACGGCGCGAGGGTTCGTCCAAGTTTGGAGCCAACTACAAGTGGGGTACCTTCCCCTCGGCATCGGCCAGCTGGCTGATCAACAAAGAACCCTTCCTGGCCAATGTAAATGGCCTCACCTTGCTCAAGCTACGGGCGGGCTACGGTGTGACCGGTGTCATTCCGAGAGATTCCTACCAATCGAAGACGGCGCTGAATTACGATGGCAGCTTCTTCTATAATAATGGCAAGTGGGTACCGCCCTTGCAAAATGCCTGGAATCCTAATCCCGACCTGCGGTGGGAGAAGTCACAAGAAGTTAACGTGGGTGTCGACTTCGAGCTGTTTAACCGGCGCATCACGGGGAGTGTAGACGGCTATGTAAAAAAGACCAAAGACTTGCTGTATGAGTACCGGGTGCCGCAACCGCCTAACCTGGCCGAACGTACGCTGGCCAACGTCGGCAAAATGGAGAACCGCGGCATTGAAGTATTGTTGCGCGGCACACCGGTGCGGTCCAATAACTTCGAGTGGAGCTCGATGGTCACGATGTCGCGCAACAAGAACGAGCTGCAGAGCTTGTCCAACGATCTATACCAGATCGAGGGCGACTACATCAACACCGGCGATGCGGGCGATCCTATCTCCATGACCACGCACCGTGTCGAAGTGGGGCAACCCCTTGGTAATTTCTGGGGCTTAAAATCAGTCGACATCAGCGACGATGGTTTGTGGGTGATCGAGTTGCCCGGCGGCGAGCGCAAGGTGATGGACGACAACGTCATGTCACAAGACCCCAACCGCCAGATCCTCGGCAACGGCATTCCCAAATTCCGGTTGGGCTGGACAAACACTTTTCGCTATAAGAACTTCGACCTGAGCGTGGTCATGAACGGCGCCTTCGGGTTCCAGATCCTGAATTTCCAGCGCATGTTCTACGAGAACCCCAACATCAACTACAACGTGCTGGAGTCCGCCTTCGACAATGTTTATGGCAAGCGGCTGCTGACCTACACCCGCCAGGCCTATGTGAGCTATTACATCGAAGACGGGGACTACCTCAAACTGGACAATGCGACGCTGGGCTATAACTTCAACGTGGCACAGCTCAAGTTTATCCGCGCCGTGCGCCTGTATGTATCAGGTTCCAACCTGGCAACCATTACGGGGTATAAAGGCGTCGACCCGGAAATCCGTCGCGACGACCTGATGTTCCAGGGCAACGACAACCGCGACAAATTCCCGTCGATCCGCACCTACACCGTAGGCGTAAATGTAAACTTCTAACAGCAACAGACATGACGACACACACGATAAAACGCTATCTCTCCGTGTTGGTATTTACCGCCGGAATGTTTTCCTGTACCAACCTGGACGAGAATCTCTATGATCTCATTACAGCCGAAGAAACCGAGCTCACGGCCGACGACCTGAACACCATCATCGCCCCGGCCTTCACACGCTTTCAGGCGGTATACTGGGGCTGGAACGGTCTCTTTGATGTATACGAAGAATCATCCGACCTCATCGTGACGCCGTACCGCATAGGCAACGGCTGGGGCGATCTTTACCTCGACCTGCACAAACATCAATGGGGGCCTTTCATCGAGCATGCCAACAATCTTTGGATTACGGTATACAATGGCATTACCTATTCCAATAAAGCCATGCTGACCATCGAGACGATACCCAATGTAGAGGGCAAAGAGTTTGCGCTGGCGGAGCTGCGGGCCTTGCGGGCCATCTATTACTACATCCTGTTCGATAACTTCCGCGGTGTACCGCTGGTGACGACGTTTGATTTACCCAAGGGATACCTGCCCGAACACAACACCGCGAAGGAAGTATACGACTTTATCGAAAGCGAGTTGACGGAGGTTATGCCGCTGCTCACCGAAACGGTTGATCGATCCACGTATGGCCGCGTAACCCGGTGGGCTGCCAGGATGACGCTGGCCAAGCTGTATCTGAACTCCGAGGTATATTTCGGCACGGCCCGCTGGGCCGACGCCCTGATACAGGTAGAAGACGTCATCAACAGCGGCAACTTCGCGTTGCAGGGAAGCTACGCCGACAACTTCAAAGTCGCCAACGACGCGGTCAGCAACAAAGAGCAAATCTTTACCATTCCCTTCGACGATATCAACGCCCCCGGCTCGTATTATCCGTATAAAACCCTGCACGCCCTGAGTCAGCCGACCTTCAATATGCGCGGGTCCCCCTGGGGTGGCAGCTGCGGCATTCCCCAATTTATCGATACCTACGATGAAGACGACAGCCGCTTCACCGACTGTTGGCTTGGCGGCCCGCAGTATACCAGCAGTGGCGAGCCCATCCTGTTTAATGGCGAGCATTTTACTTACATCAATTCCGTCACCAGCGCGGACGGCGCGGAGTATAACGAGGGATTCCGGTTTGTTAAATATGAGATTGCCGGGCTTGATGGAAAAGGCAACGACGTTCCGTTCTACCGCTACGCCGATGCACTCATGATCCAGGCTGAATGTTTGCTGCGCAGTGGTGGCGCCGCGGGCGCGGATCAGGCGGCGGCCATCGTGACGGAAATCCGCCGCCGGGCTTTCCGGAACAATCCTGACAAGGCAGTGGTGACGGGGGCGGAATTGCTAGAGGGGAGCCGGTATAATTACGGGCCGTATGAGGCGGGTGCCATCACGGAGGAAGAAGGCGGCGAGGATGTCATCTATGGCCGGTTCCTCGACGAGCTGGCGTGGGAGTTTGTGGGAGAGCATCACCGCAAGCAGGACCTCATTCGCTTTAAGACGACGGAGGAGGACAAATCCGTGTACATCGCCAAGTCGTGGTTGACGCACAAGCCGAGTGCGAAGTTTCGGGAAGTCTATCCTATACCCCAGCCGCAGCGGGAGACGAATTCCAAGTTGGGGCAGAATGATGGGTATTGAGCGAATGATGTAGAGTAGGGATATCTGGCGCGAGTGCAAGACTCGCGTCAGTTGCCCTGCAATTGCCAGAGATTGGCCTGTAACACCCCCTGGGATCGATACCAGATATTCTTTTAGTTGTTTAAAATAGAGTCATTTGGGAATAAATCGTATTAGTAGTAGGTAATGGCGTACAATCCTGGGGGGTGTTCATGCCCTATTTTTGTCTATAGGTATTTTAACTATATTCATCATGATCACATGGAAAGGAGTGTTTCCTGCGGTAACGACGAAGTTTACGGCAGATGACAAACTGGATTTTAAGGCGTTTGAGAAAAACGTAGAGGCGCAATTGAAGGCCGGCGTGCACGGCATCATCATTGGCGGAACGTTGGGGGAGTCCAGTGTGCTGTCGCCGGCAGAAAAGCAGGAGCTGTTGAAGTTCACGGTGCAGACCGTGGGGGGACGGGTGCCCGTTGTTCTCAACATCGCAGAAGGCGCGACACGCGACGCCGTGCAGATTGCCGAGAGCGCGCAGAAGAACGGCCTGGACGGCCTCATGCTGTTGCCACCCATGCGGTATAAATCCGACCACCGCGAGACCGTCACATACTTTAAGACCATTGCCAGGGCCACCGACCTGCAGATCATGATCTATAATAATCCCGTCGACTACAAAGTAGACGTGACGCTGGATATGTTCGAAGACCTGGCCGAAAGTAAAAACATCGACGCTGTAAAAGAATCGACACGCGACGTAGTGAATATCACGCGCATGGTGAATCGCTTTGGCGACCGCTTCAGCATCATGAGTGGAGTGGATACACTGGCGATGGAGAGCCTGGTCGTGGGCGCCAATGGCTGGGTAGCCGGGCTGGTGTGCGCCTTTCCCGAAGAGACAGTCGCAATTTATAACCTGGTGAAGGAAGGCCGTATCCAGGAGGCCGTGGAGATAAACCGCTGGTTTATGCCGCTGTTGGAGCTGGATACATTTGCCAAGCTCGTGCAATATATTAAGCTGGCCGAAGCCGAAGTGGGCCTGGGCACGGAGACGGTACGGGCACCGCGACTGATATTGGCAGGCGGGGAGCGTACCGAGGTATTAACGATCATCCGCGAGGCGCTGAAGAAACGACCCGTGCTGCCGCGCAGCAATGGCCAGTCCGTTAGACCTACTGCGATTACTCAATGATGGGCCCGCAACAGCTTGATAACGTCCTGCAGCAGGCCGCGCAGGCGTTTGACGTGTACCGCGCCGTGAGTGGTGCCCGCAAGGCGGCATTCCTGGAGGCGATTGCCACCGGGATAGAAGCGATCACCGACGAACTGGTGCCCCTGGCGCAAGCGGAGACACACTTGCCCGAAGCACGTCTACGCGGCGAGATCGGACGCACGACGGGTCAGCTACGCGCCTTTGCCGCGTTGGTAGCCGAAGGACATTGGATGCAGGCAACCATCGATACCGCGCGGCCGGAGCGCAAGCCCCTGGCGAAGCCCGACCTGCGCAAAATGCTGGTGCCCCTTGGGCCGGTGGCAGTCTTTGGCGCGAGCAACTTCCCCTTTGCCTTTTCCACGGCGGGGGGCGATACAGCGTCGGCCCTGGCAGCGGGATGTTCCGTGATTGTAAAGAGTCACCCGGCGCATCCGCGTACGTCCGCACGGGTGGCAGCGGTAGTCACCACGGTGGCCAGGGCGACCGGTATGCCGGCCGATGTATTCCAACACATCGAAGACTCCAGCATCGAGGTAGGGCAACAACTCGTAATACACCCCCTGACGCAAGCCGTGGCCTTTACGGGCTCACAGCAAGGCGGCATGGCATTGTATCATCTCGCCGCGCAACGACCTGATCCCATACCGGTGTTTGCCGAGATGGGCAGTGTCAATCCCGTCGTCGTATTGCCGGAGATAGTAAAGACGAACACGGCGTTGCCGGCGATACTGGCCGCATCCATCGTACAGGGCGTCGGACAGTTTTGTACCAACCCCGGGTTGATGTTTATTTTACGTAGCGATGGGCTGGGTGGTTTTCTGACGGCGCTGGGTGATGCCATTCACAACAGTGCGCCGGGCACGATGCTCCACACCGGCATTGCTAAAAACTATAGTCTAAAAAAAGCCAATGCCACGGCACAGGCCGGTGTAGAAGTCCTCGGGACCGCGATGAATGCACACGACAACACCCAGGGTGTGCCGACGGTGGCACGGGTACACGCGCGTGACTTTATCCGTAATCCGGCGCTGCACGAAGAAGTATTTGGACCTTTCTCCCTCGTGGTCACCTGCGATAGTATAGACGAGCTGCGGGAAGCGCTGGCCGTACTGCCGGGGCAGCTCACCACGTCGCTGTTTGGAACGACCGTCGAATTAGAACAACACGCAGCGCTGGTGACAGCGTTGCAAAAGCGGTGTGGACGGATGATCTTTAACGGTGTGCCCACCGGCGTAGAGGTGTGCAAAGCCATGCAGCACGGCGGCCCGTTTCCGGCTACCACCGACGCGCGGTTTACATCCGTGGGTACAGATGCACTCTACCGGTTTGTGCGTCCGTTCAGTTACCAGGATGCGCCGGAAGCCCTGTTGCCGCCGGAGCTGCGCAACGATAACCCGCAGCGGATCCTCCGATGTATAGACAATAAATGGACTACTGAATCGGTCCTGGTATGAACCTGATCCTTATCTTGTAGAAGCGACCATGAAGAAGACATTTTTTTGTATCGATGCCCACACCTGCGGCAACCCGGTACGGTTGGTGGCCGGCGGCGGACCGGCCCTGGAAGGAAAAAACATGAGCGAGAAGCGACAGCACTTCCTGCGCGAATACGACTGGATACGCAAAGGATTGATGTTCGAGCCACGCGGTCACGACATGATGAGCGGCAGTATACTGTACCCGCCGTGCGACCCGCAAAACGATGTGGCCGTACTGTTCATTGAGACCAGCGGCTGTTTGCCGATGTGCGGACACGGTACCATCGGCACGGTAACGATTGCCATCGAAGAGGGACTTGTGGTACCCAAACAACCGGGTGTATTGAATGTCGAGGTGCCTGCCGGGCTGATCCGTATTGAGTATACCCAGCGTGAAAGCGACAACAAGGTAACGTCGGTCAAAATCCGGAACATCAAATCCTTCCTGGCGGCCGAGAATCTCACGGCCGAATGCCCGGACCTCGGCGAGCTGCGGCTCGACGTATCATACGGAGGAAACTTCTACGCCATCGTCGATGTGCAGGAGAACTTCCCGGGCCTGGAACATTTCCGCGCCGAGCAGCTCATCGGCTGGAGCCGCGCGCTGCGCAAGAACATCAACGCGAAGTATACCTTCGTCCATCCCGAAAACCCCACCATCAACGGCTGTAGTCATATCCTGTGGGCGGGGCAGGTGATCGACCCTGCATCCACGGCACGCAATGCGGTGTTTTACGGCGACAAGGCCATCGACCGCTCGCCGTGTGGCACCGGCACGTCGGCACGCCTGGCGCAATGGTATGCCAAAGGAAAGTTGAAACCAGGCGAGCCTTTTATCCACGAAAGCATCATCGGGTCGAAGTTTATCGGCAGGGTAGAAGAGGGCACTACGCTGGCGGGCAAGCCTGCCATTGTGCCGAGCATCGAAGGATGGGCCGTGGTGACCGGGTATAATACCATCATCATGGACGACAACGATCCCTATAAACACGGCTTCCAGGTAATCTAACAGCGCGACAGAGCGGCATGAAACATATAGCAGTAATCGGCGGCGGTGTAATCGGACTCAGCACCGCATATTATTTACAACAGGCGGGGCATCGTGTTACCGTCTTTGAGAAAGGCAGGCTTGACGACACCTGCTCCATCGGCAATGCGGGCATGGTCGTGCCCAGTCACATCGTGCCGCTGGCCGCGCCGGGCATGATTGCCAAAGGCATCCGGTGGATGTTTAATGCCAGGAGCCCTTTCTATGTACGCCCGCGCCTAAGCGGCGACCTGATCAAGTGGGGCCTGAAGTTTTATAATCACGCCAACGCCGATCACGTACACCGTTCCGCACCGTTGCTGAAGGAAATCAGCCTGATGAGCAAGGACCTGTTCCGCCAGCTGAAGCAAGCGGGCGAGTTCGATTTCGGCTACGAAGAACGTGGCTTGCTGATGCTATTCCAGACAGCTGAAACGGAAAAGGAAGAGATCGAAGCTGCCCACCTGGCCAACCGCCACGGCGTGAAAGCAGAAATACTGACCCTGGCCGATGTGCAGAAACTGGAACCCGATGTACGCGTAACAGCCCGCGGCGGAGTGTACTTTCCAGGGGATGCGCAATTGATACCACAGCAGTTAGTGGCCGGCCTGGCTGCGCACCTGCAGCAAAACGGGGTCACGATCCGTACCAACCAGGGCGTAGAAACGATCCGCACGGAGAATGACCGCATTGTACACATCGTAACAGGCGGTATGCCGCAAGCTTTTGACGAGTATATTATCGCTACAGGCGCGTGGTCCGGCGAAGTATGCGCTCAACTCAACTTGGGCCTGCCCATGCAATCGGGCAAAGGCTATAGCTTTACCTTGCAAGATGTCGCCAGGAACATTCGCATCCCCACGCTATTGCTGGAAGGCCGCGTGGCCGTAACGCCCATGGGGAATACGCTGCGCTTTGGAGGAACCATGGAAATTGCCGGCACCGACCGATCGGTGAACATGAACCGCGTGCAGGGCATTGTCGAAACGATTCCGAAATACTACCCCGACATGAACGTCGGTATACCGGACGTCAAAACGGTGTGGAGCGGCCTGCGTCCGTGCTCACCCGATGGCTTGCCCTACATCGGCCGCTCGCGGCGGTATAAAAACCTGGTATTGGCCACGGGCCACTCCATGATGGGGGTGAGCCTGGCACCGGCTACGGGCAAGCTGGTGAGTGAGATCGTAGACGGAAAACCGACCAGCATGGACATCACCGCATTTGATCCCGAACGATTCGACTGACGTTTTTTTTCTATGAAATACTGGTTGCTGATCTCTGCATTTGTCGTTTTATTCCTGGCAACGTACGCCCAGGGCACCGTAGAAGATTACCGCCGCGCCGTGGCCAGCCGCAAGGCCTACCGCGACCAGGTGTGGCATGCCCCCGATAAGTTTACCTGGCTGGAGCGCGACGCGACGTTCTGGTATATCGATCAATCCGCGCAGGGCCGTACGTATATCGTGGCCGATGTGGCGAAGAAAACACAAAAACCGATGTTCGATCACGCCGCCATGGCGCGGTCACTCTCGGCCCGGTTGCGCAAAACGATCCTCGCCACCAACCTGCCGCTAAAGGTATTGGTACTGGCGGCCGATAAAAAATCCGTCACGTTTGAGGCGGACAGCGCCCGTGTAGAGTGCCAGTTGCCGGCGTGCAGATGCGCGGTAAAGGAGGTGATCAAACCACCGGAAAAAGGCGGGTACTGGAATGATCCCTTCGATGAGCGCGACGGGAAGCCGGCGCGGTCGCCCGATAGCGCATGGGTAGCATTTATCCGCGATGACAATGTTTTTATCCGGTCGCGTAAAACGCAGGAGACCTTCCAACTGAGCTACGATGGCAGCGGCGGTAACTTTTATGCATCGCATATGACCTGGTCGCCGGACAGCAAGAAGCTGGTGGCGTACACGGTGCGGCCGGGGCAGCAGCGCACCATGTACCTGCTGGAATCGACCCCTTCCGACCAACTGCAGCCGCGGTTGCAGCAGCGCAACTATCTCAAGCCGGGTGACGCCCTGCCGCACAAACGGCCGCAGCTGTTCCTGATCGACAGTAAAACCCATGTGCCGGTGTCGGACAGCTTGTTCCAGCATCAATATGCGCTGGAGGAAATCCGCTGGAGCAAGGACAGCCGCTATTTTACCTTTGAATATAACGCACGCGGCCACCAGGTATACCGGGTGCTGCGGGTGGACGGGCAAACCGGCCAGGTGCGCACGGCGGTGGACGAGCGCAGCGATACGTTTATAGACTACAGCGGCAAGCGGTTCCGCCACGACCTGGCCGATGGCACTCAGCTGTTCTGGGCGTCCGAGCGCAGCGGCTGGAACCACCTGTATCGCTACGATGTGGCTACCGGCAAGGTGATCAATGCCGTGACCTCCGGCCACTGGGTACTGCGCGAGGTAGTATATGTGGACGAAGCGCGGCAGCGGATCATCTTCAGTGCCCTGGGCATGGACCCGGCACACGACCCCTACCAGGCGCAATATGCGGTCGTGAACTTCGATGGCACGGGGCTGCGCCGGTTGACTTCGTCGGACGCCAATCACGTGGCGTCTTTTTCCAAGGACTATACATACTTTGTCGACCGTGCTTCCCGGGCCGACCTGCCGCCGGTAAGCCGGGTGTACGACACCGAAACGGGCAAGGAAGTGATGCCCGTGCAACAGGCCGACATCACGGCGTTACAGCAGGCAGGCTGGCGCATGCCCGAAGTGTTTTCGGCCAGGGGGCGCGACGGGCAGACGGACATCTGGGGCGTCATTATACGGCCCTCGAAGATGGAGGAGAACAGGTCGTATCCGGTGATCGAAATGATCTATGCGGGGCCGCAGGACTTTTATGTGAACAAGTCGTTCAACAAAGACTATATGGGGCTGCACGTGCTGGCGGAGCTCGGCTTTGTGGTGGTGCAGCTCGACGGTATGGGTACCTCGTGGCGGTCGAAGGCCTTTCACGATGTATGCTGGAAAAATCTGAAGGACGCGGGCTTTGAAGACCGGATTGCCTGGATACAGGCCGCGGCAAAAAAATATACATACATTGATGCCCGGCGCGTCGGCGTGTTCGGAGGCTCTGCCGGCGGACAGAATGCTGCGGGGGCGGTGATCTTCCACCCGGAGTTTTACCGCGCGGCGGTGGCGTCGTGCGGGTGTCATGACAACCGCCTGGACAAGATGTGGTGGAATGAGCAGTGGATGGGGTATCCCATCGGTCCGCAATATGCGGCCTCGTCCAATGTCGTTCATGCCGGCAAGCTCGGGGGCAAGCTGCTGCTGATCGTGGGCGAGCTGGACGACAACGTAGACCCTGCATCGACCTACCAACTGGCGGATGCGCTGATCAAAGCGAAGAAGGACTTTGAGCTGGTGACGGTGCCCGGCATGGGCCACTCGGGCGGCGGTGAATTTGGCGAGCGCAAGCGGTGGGACTTCTTTGTGCGGCACCTGTTGCAGCATGAGCCGCCCGTCTGGGAAGATTCTTATCCCGGAAAGTGATGCACCGCCCGCTTCGGAGGTAATATCCTACCGGCAGTTGATAATATCGACCAAAATTGTCGCGCTGTTTCGCGGTAAGTTTGGAATACCATCGTTTAAATTTTAAGCGTTTGTATTATGATGAAAGGTAGCAGTATATTTTTTCTTGTATGGCTCGGCGCCTTTGCGGTGGCCGGGCAGTCGGCGCCGCTGCAGGCGGGCGATTATCCCATCCAGCCGGTATTGTTCAACGCGGTAAAACTGCAAGACCATTTCTGGGCGCCGCGCATCAAAACCAACCATGAAGTAACCATCCCCTTTACCCTGGGGAAATGCGAGTCGACGGGACGGATTAAAAACTTCGAGATCGCCGCGGGGCTGAAGACCGGCGTCTTTGGTACGGAATTCCCTTTTGATGATACCGATGTTTACAAGATCATCGAGGGTGCCAGCTATTCGCTGCAGATCTTTAAAGACCCCGCGCTGGAAGCGAAAGTCGATACGCTCGTGGCGCTGATCGGCAAAGCTCAGGAGCCCGACGGCTATATCTATACCAACCGCACCATCATGGGCGCCAAAGGCCATGAATGGGCCGGTACCAAACGGTGGGAGAAAGAAGCCGACCTTAGCCACGAGCTGTACAACATCGGTCACCTCATCGAAGCAGGTGTCGCGCATTACCATGCCACCGGCAAACGGGCGTTGCTCGATATCTCCATCAAAGCCGCCGACCGCGTATGCGCCGACTTCGGTCCGGACAAACTGCATACCTACTCCGGTCATCAGATCATCGAGCTGGCCATGGCCAAGCTGTACAAGGTAACGGGTGACAAGAAATACCTGGAGATGGGTAAGTTCCTGCTCGACGTCCGTGGACCGGGCGGCGATGCCTACAACCAGGCCCACAAAAGCGTGGTGGACCAACACGAGGCTGTGGGCCACGCCGTACGGGCAGCCTATATGTATGCCGGCATGGCCGACATCGCGGCCCTGACATCCGATGCACGGTATATCAAAGCGATCGACGATATCTGGGAAGATGCAGTGTATAAAAAAATGTATGTCACCGGCGGCATCGGCTCGACGGGTAACGGCGAGGCTTTTGGCGCGGCCTATGAGCTGCCCAACATGTCGGCGTATAACGAGACGTGTGCGTCCATTGCCAATGTGTATTGGAACTACCGCCTGTTCCTCCTGCATGGTGACGCCAAATACTACGACGTGCTGGAACGCACGTTATACAATGCCTTCCTGTCGGGCGTATCGCTGACGGGCGACCGGTTCTTTTATCCGAATCCGTTGGAGTCGCACGGGCAGCACCAGCGCAGCCCCTGGTTTAGCTGTGCATGCTGTCCCAGCAACGTGACGCGTTTTGTTCCCTCGATAGGCGGCTACTTCTATGCACAGAAAGATCAATCGCTTTACGTAAATCTATACGGCGAAAGCACCGCCGATTTTATGGTGGGCAAGACGCCGGTTACGCTGAAGCAAAAGACAAACTACCCGTGGGAGGGGGATATCCAAATTGACGTGGCGCCGGCCCAGACCGCGACGTTTGCCATTCGCGTGCGTATTCCCGGCTGGGCGCAAGACACGCCCATGGCGGGTGACCTCTACAGCTTCCGCGATAAAACTACCGCGCAACCGCAGGTATCGGTAAACGGCAAGGCCGTACCGTTAACGACCGACAAGGGATATGCAGTGCTAAACCGAAAGTGGAAGAAAGGCGATGTCATCCGTATCACGCTGCCCATGCCTGTACGGCGCGTAGTGGGCAATACACACATTGCAGCCGACCAGGATAAATATGCCTACCAGCGTGGCCCGCTGGTATACTGTGCCGAGTGGCCCGACTATGCGGAGAAGAAAGTACTAAACATCGTCGTGCCCGACGATGCCAGGGTGCAAGCCGTTTATACTCCCGACCTGTTTAACGGTGTGTACCGGCTCCAGACAAAAGGCCAGGCCACGGCCCGGGCTTCTGAAACGGAGATTAAGACACAACCGGTAGATGTAACGCTCATACCTTATTTTGCCTGGGCCCATCGGGGGGCAGGAGAGATGACCGTTTGGATTCCAGGCAAAACCGGGGCAGCACAACCTACGCCCGCGCCGACGATCGCTTCGAAGAGCAAGCTGTCGGCTTCACACAAAGCGCGTACGCTGATGGCCCTGAACGATCAGATGGTGCCCCGCAGCTCC
>JAESGK010000319.1_pt1 | contig 23322 bp, 22 predicted proteins | sample 9269681 | NCBI WGS metagenome assembly JAESGK01 (sample SAMN14515347, study PRJNA621673) | algae metagenome | isolation source: Timaviella obliquedivisa GSE-PSE-MK23-08B and co-occurring heterotrophs from... | place: USA: Grand Staircase Escalante National Monument, Utah | collected 2006-08-15
CCACCACAGCCAACCCTGCCAGCGATCCGGGCAGCCATCATCACCATGCTCGAACGGCCGCCTCCGACGCGATGTCCGCATTGTCGATGCCGGCTCAGTCCTAAAAATCTGCCAAAGTAGTGCTAGGTCCAATCGACATTCCAGATTCATTTCAGTCGTGCGGCGCGATTGCCTGCCACTGGTTTGTCATCCAGCGGCGATTGGAGCCTCGGCAGATTTTACGCCGTGTGGCGCGGTGGGAGCAACGGGCGATCGGCGGAGCTTGTCGGGGTTGCGCAGCCGATCGTTCGTCGCGGTGAAGTTGGCGGCGTAGGCCGCAGGCGTCAGGTAGCCCGGCGGCGAATGCGGACGCTGGTCGTTGTAGTCGGCAATCCAAACCGCGATCTTCGCGCGGGCGTCGTCGAGGTCGAAGAACAGCGTCTCATTGAGAAGCTCGTCGCGCATGCGACCGCTGAAGCTGATCCTCACGCCGGGCCAGCGCGGCGATGCGCCGCTAGCCCCGGACCTGCTCAAAGGCCCCTCGCCGCGCCGCGTGCCCGCCGATAAAGCTTATGATGCAAACGTACTTCGCGACCTCATCGCCAGCATGGGCGCCGAGGCCGTCATTCCCTGCAATCCGACCAGAAAGCAACTCATCCCCTACGCGTTCGAGGCTTACAAGCGGCGCAACACAATCGAGCGATGCTTCAACAATTTCAATCACTTCAGGCGGATCCCCACACGCTTCGACCGCAGGGCCGCTCACTTCCTCGCCTTCCTGCAGATCGCAGCAGCAATGATCTGGATGCGCTGAATATCGATTCAGCCCAGGGGCGGAGGTTTCCAGCCGCCCCGCCCGCCTGCAGGCGCCGCGACCTGACCGGGGAGGGCCAGCGTCGCAACGAAACACGCAGCCAGCATCAGGCCTGAGCCGATGAGGCAGGCCTGGAGCCCGCCCCATTGGTAGAGCAGCCCCGAGAGCAGCGTGCCGCCGAAGCGGCCGAGCGCATTCGCGGCGTAGTAGAAGCCGACATCCTCTGCGGATTTCTCCGAGCCGGCATAGGCCAGAATGAGATACGAGTGGAGCGAGGAGTTCACCGCGAAGGCGAAGCCGAACAGGCTCAGCCCCGCGACGAGCACGAGATCGGGACGCAGGCCGGCCCCGCCGGCGATCAACCCCGCGATGGCGAAGGGAATGAGCGCCAGACCGAGCGCCCAGAGCCGCGCCGCCGGAACCTCGTTGGAAAGCCCGTCTGGGCTGCGCCTGACGAAGGCCGGCGCAGCCGCCTGAACCAGCCCGTAGCCGATGGTCCAGAGCGCCAGAAACGTGCCGACCATGGTGAAGGTCCAGCCCGAGGCGTAGAGGAAGACCGGCACGCCGACGACGAACCAGACGTCGCGCGCCCCGAACAGGGCGACGCGGGCGATGGCGAGCAGGTTGACGCCCCGGTTCTTGGCGAAGAGTTCGCGGGCGGATTTGCTCGCCTTGGCCTTGCCCATCATCGCCGGCAGGGACGTCAGCACCCCGACGAGGATCAGCGCGAGCATGGCGGCCATCGCCCAGAGCGCGCCGCGGAAGCCCAAAAACTCCAACAAAAGACCGCCGAGGAAGAAGCCGACGCCCTTCATCGCGTTCTTCGAGCCGGTGAACCAGGCGACCCAGCGGAACAGCCGGCCTTCCGAATCTTCCGCCTTCGCGGCGGCTTCAGCCACCTTGATCGCCGATTTCGAGGCCGTCTTGGTCAGGTCCTTGGCGACGCCGCAGATGCCTTGCGCCAGCACGACCCAGGCGACGGAGGCCGCCGCAGTCCAGTCCGGCGACAGGCCCGACAGCAGCAGGAAGCCGAGGATCTGCGTGACGAGGCCGACGGCCAGCATCCGCGTGATGCCGTAGCGGGCCGCGAGCCAGCCGCCGATCAGATTGGCGGCGATGCCTGCCGCCTCGTAGAGCAGGAACAGGAAGGCCAGCGTGAAGGGCGAATAGCCGAGCCGGAAGAAGTGCAGCAGCACGAGCATGCGCAGCGCGCCGTCGGTCAGGGTGAAACCCCAATAGGCGGCCGTGACGATGGCGTAGTTGCGCGCTCCCGATGTCACGTTCAGATGCCTACGCTGTCGATATGGCAGGCCAGGTCGATCATGCGGCAGGCATAGCCCATCTCGTTGTCGTACCAGGCATAGACCTTGAGCAGCGTGCCGTCGGTCACCAGCGTCGAGAGGCCATCGACGATGGCGGAGCGCGTATCGCCCTGGTAGTCGATCGAGACCAGCGGGCGCGGCTCATAGCCGAGGATACCGGCGAGCGGACCCTTCGCCGCAGCCTCGAACAGCGCGTTGACCTCGGCTGCCGTCGTCGCGCGCTCCAGTTCGAAGACGCAGTCGGTCAACGAGGCGTTGAGGACGGGTGCGCGCACGGCGTGGCCGTCGAGCTTGCCCTTCAGCTCGGGGTAGATCAGCGCGATGGCGGTGGCGCTGCCGGTCGTGGTCGGCTGCAGCGAAAGCATCGCCGAGCGGGCGCGGCGCAGGTCCTTGTGGGGCGCATCGACCACGACATTGGTGTTGGTCGGGTCGTGGATCGTGGTGATCTGGCCGTGGCGGATGCGCAAATTCTCGTGGACGACCTTCACCACCGGGGCGAGGCAGTTGGTCGTGCAGGAGGCGGCGGTCACGATGGGATGCTTCGCCGGCTCATAGAGATGCTCGTTGACGCCGACGACGACGTTGAGCACCGACGGATCCTTGACCGGCGCGGCCACGATGACGCGCTTCGCGCCGCGCTTCAGATGGCCCTCGATCGTCGCGGGGGTGATGAACCTGCCGGTGCATTCCAGTACGACGTCGACGCCGAGGTCGCCCCAGGGGATATCGCCGGGCTCGGGCTTGGCCGAGAAGCCGAGCCGGCGGTCGTCGATCCGGATCGCGTCCTCGCCGTCATGGCCTATATCGGCGCGCCAGCGGCCCTGCATGCTGTCGAATGTGAGCAGATGCGCGGTCGCGGCCGCGCCGCCCTTGATCTCGTTGAGATGCACGACATCGAGTCGATTGCCGGCGCGCGGGTCGTCGCCTGCCCGATGCGCCGCGCCCAAAGCCGCCCGCAGCGCCAGCCGCCCGATCCGCCCCATGCCGTTGATGCCGACCCGCATGTTCCATTCTCCCATCCGATGATGCCGATCGCTGCATCGCCCGGACGACGACCACATGTCAACATGTCGGTTGACTCCGACATATCATCGGTAGCATAAACATGTCGATCATAACCGACATAACGAGATCAGATCATGGAAACGGCTCCCCTCAAGGTCCTGTTCATCTGCAAGGGCAATCATGCGCGTTCGCTCATGGCGCAGGCGATCCTCGCCAAGCTCGCGCCGCGAAAATTCGAAGGCTACAGCGCCGGCAGCCAGCCGCAAAGCGCGGTCAACCCCTTCGCCGAGCGCCTGCTCGCCTCGTTGCGCCACGACCTGACGGGGTTGAAACCGAAGAGCTGGCTTGATTTCGCCGGGCCCGATGCGCCGGAGATGGATTTCATCTTCACCCTGTCCGAAACCGCCGCTAACGAGGCGCCGCCGGCCTGGCCCGGCGCGCCCGTCACCGCTCTGTGGACGCTGCCGGACCCTGCCGCCTTCGTCGGCGACGACGTGCAGAAGGCGCTTGCCTTCGCCGACGCCTACCGCATGCTGCACAACCGCATCTCGGTCTTTTCGAGCCTGCCGCTCGCCACGCTCCAGGGCATGGCGCTGAAGCAGCATCTCGATACGATCGGGAAGGACCAGACCCGCAGCGACATCGCCCCGCAGGACCACGCCGCGTGACGCAAAGCCTCGATTCGCCGGACGCCGTCGCGCTGCTGGCCGCGCTCGCGCAGCCGACGCGGCTGGAGATCTTCCGGCTGCTGATGCGCTACCGCCCGCATGGGCTGGCGGCCGGCGATATCGGCCGCCTGCTGGCGGTGGCGCACAACACGCTCTCGACGCATCTGTCTGCGCTGGAGCAGGTTGGGTTGCTGGCCTCGCGGCGCGAAGGCCGGCACATCATCTTCGCGGCGCAGGCCGGCCGGGCCGACGCGCTGCTCGCCTTCCTCGGCGAGGCCTGCTGCAGCGAGCGGCCTGCGGCCTGCGGCGCGGGCGAGGCCATCCTGCCGGCGCGGCGAGAGCCGGTGGTCGGGGCGGACCCATTGCGGGTCCTCGTGGTCTGCACGGGCAATTCCGCGCGCTCGATCATGGCGGAGGCCGTGCTCAACCGCGAGGGCCTCGGCCGCATCCAGGCCTTCTCCGCCGGCAGCAGGCCGCAGGAGGCGCCCCATCCGCTGGCGCTCGGCCTGCTCGGCGACCTCGGCTACGACGTCTCGGGCATGCGCTCCAAATCATGGGACGAGTTCCTGGGGCCAGCCGCGCCGCCGCTCGACCTCGTGGTCACAGTCTGCGACGACGCCACAGAAGCCGCCTGCCCGGCTTTTCCCGGCGTGCCGCTGCGGGTGCATTGGGGGCTCGACGATCCCGCCTCGGCTTCGGGCCCGCAGGCGGCGCGGCGCGCAGCCTTCCTGAAGAGCTATCGCGACCTTACCGCCCGCGTCAGCGCCTTCGTCAACCTGCCTTTCGAGGCGATGTCGCTGCGCGAACTCGCGCCGGTGCTCGGGGCGATCGGCCGCATGGAGGGCGCGACGGAGAAGTCGCTGCAGCAGGCGGCCTGAGCGAAAGCGCCGGAACAACTGTCATCCGTGGCCACTACCCTCGACCCGCTCTTCAACCTGCATGGGTCAGTTCCGTGGCGGTCACCATCTATCACAACCCGGCTTGCGCCACATCTCGCAACGTCCTTGCCATGATCCGGCAATCCGGCGAGGAGCCCACCATCATCGAGTATCTGAAATCGCCTCCGGGCCGGGACACGCTGGTCGGACTGATTGCTGCGATGAAGCTGCGGCCGCGCGATGTGCTGCGCGAGCGCGGCACGCCCTATGCCGAACTCGGCCTCGGCGATATCAGTCTGAGCGACGATGAGCTTCTCGACGCGATGATGGCGCACCCGATCCTGATCAACCGGCCGATCGTCGTCACCGAAAAGGGAGTGCGGCTTTGCCGTCCTTCCGAGACGGTGCTCGGCCTCCTCGAAAATCCGGTCGCGCGCTTCGTCAAGGAAGACGGCGAGATTGTCGAGTACACCGCAGCGCCCGCCTGATACGACCCGCCTCACCATCATCGCCTTCGACCGACGCGGCCTCCTTCCGCGCCGCGTTCTCGCTTCGGACATTCCCATGCTCGCCTTCGCCATCTTCGCAGCCACGCTCGTCCTCGTCATCTGGCAGCCTAGAGGCTTGGGCATCGGCTGGTCGGCGCTCGGCGGAGCCGCCGTCGCACTGGCCGTCGGCGTCGTCGGCTGGACGGATGTCGGCACAGTCTGGCATATCGTCTGGGACGCGACCTTCACCTTCGTCGCGCTCATCGTCATTTCGCTCATCCTTGACGAGGCCGGCTTCTTCTCCTGGGCGGCGCTGCATGTCGCGCGCTGGGGCGGCGGCGACGGGCGGCGGCTTTTTCCGCTCGTCGTGCTGCTGGGCGCGGTCATCGCCGCCTTCTTCGCCAATGACGGCGCGGCCCTGCTGCTGACGCCGATCGTGCTGGCGATCCTGCTGCGGCTGAACTTCCCGCCCGCCGGCGCGATGGCCTTCATCGTCGCCTGCGGCTTCGTCGCAGACACGACATCGCTGCCGCTGGTGATCTCCAACCTCGTCAACATCGTCACGGCCAACTACTTCCAGGTCTCGTTCGGCCGCTATGCCGCGGTGATGGCGCCGGTCAACCTGGTCTCGCTGGCGGCGACGCTGCTGGTGCTCTGGCTCTATTTCCGCCGCGACATCCCCGAGCGCTACGCCGTCGCGGAACTCGAGACCCCGCAAAGCGCGATCAGGGACGCGGCCGTCTTCCGCGCCGCCTTCCCGCTTCTCGCCGTCCTGCTCGTCGCCTATTTCGCGACCGCCCCGCTCGGCATCCCGATCGCGTTCGTGACCGGCGTGGCGGCGCTGCTGCTGATGGCGGTCGCCGGCCGCTGGCTCGCGGGCGGCCGGGGCGCCGTCGTGCCGCTCGGCAAGGTCCTGCGCGAGGCGCCCTGGCAGATCGTGCTGTTCTCGATCGGGATGTATCTCGTGGTCTATGGGCTCGGGAATGCCGGTCTGACCGAGATCGCGGCCGGCGTCCTCATCTGGCTCGCGGACAAAGGAACATTCGTCGCGACGCTCGGAACCGGCCTCGTCGTCGCCGTGCTCGCCTCGGTGATGAACAACATGCCGGCGACGCTGGTCGGCGCGCTCGCCATAGACCGCGCCAATGTCGCGCCGCTGACCAAAGAGCTGATGGTCTACGCCAACGTCATCGGCAACGATCTCGGGCCGAAGTTCACGCCGATCGGCTCGCTGGCGACCCTGCTCTGGCTGCATGTGCTGGCCGGCAAGGGCCAGACCATCACCTGGGGCCAGTACATGAAGGTGGGGCTCATTATCACGCCGCCGGTGCTGCTGGCGACGCTGGTGGCGCTCTGGCTCTGGCTGCCCGTTATTTCGTGACCCGCTGCGGCGACGCGACGGGATATCGCGACAGGGCAAAGAGCGCGACCGCCGCCGCGCCCGACAGGACGATCAGCAGCAGGGTGCTCGGCGTGAGCCCCGCGCGCTCGACCATGACCGCGAAGGCGAGCGGCGCGGCCGCCCTGACCACCAGGCCCGGCGCGGAGAGCTTGCCCAGCATCGCGCCGTAGCCGGCAGGCCCGAACAGCCGCAGCGGAACCGTGCCGCGCACGATCGAACTCAGCCCCATGCTGACGCCGTAGGCGATGGCGAAAAGCCCCGCCAGAGTGGCCGTCATGCCGCCGACGAGCAGCAGCGCGAAGCCCAGCGGCATCAGCGCGGCCGAAACCCAGGCCGTTGTCACCGGCTCCAGGGTCGTGCCGAACAGCATCTCGACGAGCCGCCCGGCGACCTGCGAGGGGCCGACCATCGCCCCGATGCCGACCGCAAGCGCGGCGCTCAGCCCCAGGCCCTGCAGCATGGTCAGCATATGCACCGACATCGCCGAGACGACGAAGCCCTGCAGCGAGAAGGCCAGCGCCAGCAGCAGGAAGGCGCGCCTGCGGGCGGAGCCGACGAGGTAGCCGTCCTCTGCGATGCCGTCCCCCGACGCCGCCTTCGGCGCGGCGCGGCCGGCCGCGCGCGGCAGCAGCAGCACATGCAGGGGCAGACAGATGACGAGATAGCCCAAGGCGTAGATCTGGTAGATCGTCCGCCAGTCATAGGCTGCGAGCAGCGCTGTCGTCAGCGGCCAGAACAGGGTCGAGGCGAAACCGCCTATCAGGGTGAGCTTGCTGATCGCGCGGCGCGCGCCCGGTCCATGCGCCTGCGTCAGCGCGGTGAAAGCGGCGTCGTAGAGCACCAGCGTCGAGACGATCTCGAGCGCGATCATGGCGGCGTAGAAGCTCACCGGCTCGCGCGCCTGCGACAGCGCAAACAGCGAAGCCGCCGCCAGGACGGAGCCGAGGCTCATCATGGCGCGCGTGCCATGGCGGTCGATCAGCCCGCCCGCGAAGGGCGCGGCGAGCCCGCCCGCCAGCAGGCCGACCGCGAAAGCGCCATAGGTCCATTCAGGCGCCCAGCCGAGGCTTCTGGTCATTTCCGGGGCGAGCACGGCGAAGGCGTAGTAGAGCGCGCCATAGCCGGCGACCTGGGTGACGCCGAGCGCGACGATGAGAGCCAGACCGCCGGGCGGGACGGCCTTGGGAAGCGGAGGCGAGGTCGTCATCAGCCGGTCACGCGCTCGTCGATGCGGGCGGTCGTCCCGCAGCCGCAGCCGGCCTTGCCGGCCGCCTTGGCGCTGGCGTCGTCGGCGCAGCAGGCCCCGGACGCGACCGGAGCCGGTCCGCCGCAGCAGCTCGACGCCGCCGCCGTCGTCGCGCCCCCCGGCGTCGCGCTGCACACGCCTGTCTCGGGCAGGACGAGTTCGACGCGCCTTGCCGCCTCGTGGTCGCCGGCGATCTCCGCCACGATCGACCGGACCTGCTCATGGCCGGTGGCGAGCAGGAAGGTCGGCGCGCGGCCATAGGATTTCATGCCGGCGATGTAGAAGCCCGGCTCGGGATGGCCGAGTTCGGACGCGCCATGCGGGCGCACGCTGCCGCAGGAGTGCTCGTTGGGGTCGATCAGCGGCGCGAGCGCCGGCGTGCATTCCAGCGCCGGATCGAGCTGGATTCGCAACTCGCGCAGGAAACCGAGTTCGGGCCGGAAGCCGGTGGCGACCACGAGTTCGTCTGCTGCGACGGCGCGGCCGTCATCCGCGATCAGGCGCAGCCCGGCCGGCTGCATCTCGATCCGCTCAAGGCGATAACCGGTCTGCACGGCGATGCGCCCGCTTTCGACCAGACCGGCGACCCGCGTCCCGAGTTCACCCCGCGCCGCAAGCTGATCGGCCGCGCCGCCGCCGAAGGCTTTGGCGAGGTTCGCCCCGCGATAGAGCCAGACGATGCCGGTGTCGGGGGCGATGTCCTGCAGATCAGCCAGCGCGATCAGCGTGCCGATCGCCGAATGCCCGCCGCCGAGGACCGCGATACTACGCCCGGCATAGCGGCCGCGGGCCGCGCCAAGCACATCGGGCATGCCATGGCTGACCCGCCCGCGCGCCTCCGCTTCGCCAATGGCCGGCAATCCGCCTGAGCCTGCCGGATTGGGCGAGAACCAGGTGCCGGACGCGTCGATCACCGCATCGGCCATGACCGTCCTGTCGCCTGCGCCATTGCGATAGCGCAGGGCAAACGGCGCGTGCTCGCGCCCGGCCGTGCGGACCTTGTCTACGCCCACCCGCGAGACCGCGACGACCTCGGCGTCGAGACGGATCGCAGAACGCAACGCCGTCCGCTCGGCCAGCGGCGCCAGATACTGCCCGACGAGGTCGCCCCCGGTCGGATAGGCGTCCGGCGCGGGCCGGTTCCAGCCGGTTGCGGCGAGCAGTCGCCCCGCGGCCGCGTCGATGTTGAAGGCCCAGGGCGAGAACATCGGCACATGCGCCCATTGCCGCACGGCATGGCCGACGGACGGGCCACGCTCCAGCACGAGCGGCGTCAGGCCGCGTTCGATGGCGTGTGCGGCTGCCGCCAGACCCACCGGCCCGGCTCCGATGATCGCGATCGTCCTGCTCTCGGGAAAGGTCTTGCTCATGGCTTAATCCTGCATATCCGGAAACATGGAAATATTCGGCAAATTCAGGCCGCGTCCGAGGCCGCCGTCCGGCAGCGCTCCTCGACGCAGCACTCGTCGACGAGAAATCCGACCAGCGCGTTCATCAGGTCGAAATTGGCGCGGCAGATCAGCGTGCGGCTCTGCCGCTCCTGCGTGACGAGGCCTGCATGGATCAGCGCCTTCAGATGAAAGGAGAGGGTCGACTGCGCGATGGCGAGGCGCTGCTGGCATTCGCCGACCGAAAGGCCGCCATGCCCGGCCTTGACCAGCGCGCGAAAGAGCGAAAGCCGGGTCGGATTGCCCAGCGCCTCAAGCCGTGAAGCCGCGTCGTTCGTGTCCATGACGCCACGATGGCCGCTGCCGCCCGGGTCGTCAACCCATATTTCCGGTTTTATCGAATTAATTGCGATGCCGGTATCCCGACCGATATCGACCGAACCCGGCCCGGGCCGGCGACCGGCTTGCGGGGCCGTCGCGATCGGCCTATCGGCTGAAGGGAGCGGCGCGGCGCGCCGGGCCATCGCGACGGGGACATGCTGGACAAGGCCGACACCACAAGCGCCCAGCCGACGGCGCGCGCGGGCTCCTCAAAGGCCGGCGCGGCGAATATGGAGCGCATCCTCGATGCCGCGCTGGCGCTGTTTGCGCGCTATGGGTTGCGCGGCACGCGCGTCGAGCAGATCGCGGCCGCAGCCGGGCTCTCCAAGACCAATCTGCTCTATTATGTCGGCAGCAAGGACGCGCTGTATCGCGCGGTCTTGTCGCGCACGCTGATGATGTGGCTCGCCCCCTTGCGCGAGCTCGATGCGGCGGTCGACCCGGAGAAGGCGCTGTCGGACTATATCATCCGGAAGCTGGAGGCCTCGCGCGACCACCCGGACGCCTCGCGGCTCTGGGCGATGGAGATCATGCAGGGCGCGCAGCTCGTCTCGACCATCCTCGAGACGGAACTGGCGGAACTGGTGACGCGCACCGTCGCGGTGCTGGAGCGCTGGATGGACCAAGGCGCGCTGGTCAGGATGGAGCCGCGCCATCTGCTCTTCATGATCTGGGCGACGACGCAGCATTACGCCGATTTCGCCGTGCAGATCAGGACGCTGACCGGCAGCGGGCTCGACGATGAGGCGTTCTTCGCCCAGAGCTGCGAGGCGGTGACGGGCACGATCCTGCGCGGGGTTCTGGTGCGGTCGTAACACCCTGCCGTCACAACACTGCCGTCATCCCGGACGCAGCGAAGCGGAGCTCCGGGATCCATCGTAAAGTACGACAGCGCTCAATGATGGATCCCGGAGCGGCGCGGCTCCGCCGCTTGTCCGGGATGACGTGGCGGTTAATCCGACGCCGTGAAGAGCCCTTGTATCGCAGGAGTCATGTCCGGCCCGCCTCTCGGCGTGAAGGCTGAGTGTCGGCCGCAACGCCGGACTCACTCCGCCGCCGCCACACCCGGATTGTTGGGATGCTCCATCCAGGTCCGGTGGCCGCCGACCGGCGTCCCGGTGCGAGGATCGACGCCCTCGGTCAGCGGCACGAGCGTGATGCAGTCCTCGACCGGGCAGACGATGGTGCAGAGGTTGCAGCCGACACATTGCGCGTCGATCACCTCGAAATGGCGCTTGCCGTCCTTCTCGCGCGTGATCGCCTGATGCGAGGTGTCCTCGCAGGCGATGTGGCAGCGGCCGCACTTGATGCAGAGATCCTGGTCGATCCGCGCCTTGGCGACATAGTCGAGATTGAGGTGCTGCCATTCGGTGAAGCGCGGCACGGCCAGCCCGACGAAATCATCGACCGAGGTATAGCCCTTCTCGTCCATCCAGGCCGAAAGCCCGCTGGTCAGCTCGTCGATGATCTTGAAGCCGTAGACCATCGCCGCCGTGCAAACCTGCACCGTGCCGCAGCCGAGCGCCATGTATTCGGCCGCGTCGCGCCAGGTGGTGATGCCGCCGATGCCGGAGATCGGCAGCCCGGCGGTGGCCGGGTCGCGCGCGATCTGGCCGACCATGTTGAGCGCGATCGGCTTCACCGAGGGGCCGCAATAGCCGCCATGGCTCGCCTGTCCGTCGATCGGCGGCCAGGGCGTCATCGCGTCGAGATCGACGCCCATCACCGAGGTGATGGTGTTGATCAGCGTGACCGCATCGGCCCCGCCCTGCTTTGCGGCGCGGGCGGGAAAGCGGATGTCGGTGATGTTGGGCGTCAGCTTGACGAAGACCGACATGCGCGTGTGCGCCTTGCACCAGCGCGTCACCATCTCGATGTACTCCGGCACCTGGCCCACCGCCGCGCCCATGCCGCGCTCCGACATGCCGTGCGGGCAGCCGAAATTGAGTTCGATGCCGTCGGCCCCGGTCGCCTCGACGCGGGGCAGGATCGCCTTCCAGGCCTCCTCGACGCAGGGCACCATCAGCGAGACGATCATGGCGCGGTCCGGCCAGTCGCGCTTGACCTGCGCGATCTCGCGCAGGTTGATCTCCAGCGGCCGGTCGGTGATCAGCTCGATGTTGTTCAAGCCGAGCACGCGCCGGTCGGGCCCATGCCAGGCCCCGTAGCGCGGCCCCGACACGTTTACGATCGGCGGGCCGTCTTCTCCAAGAGTCTTCCAGACCACGCCGCCCCAGCCGGCGCGGAAGGCGCGCTCGACATTATAGGCCTTGTCGGTCGGCGGCGCGGAGGCGAGCCAGAACGGGTTCGGCGCCTTGACGCCGCAGAAGGAGACGGAGAGGTCTGCCATCGTCTTGTCTCCCTCAAACCGTGGCGCGAGCGGCGAGCGCCCGGTCGATCGACAACGCCGCCTGCTTGCCGTCCTCGACGGCCGCGACGGTGAGATCCTGTCCGCCCGCGATGCAGTCTCCGCCGGCCCAGACGCCATCGAGCGATGTCCGCCGCTCGGCGTCGACCTTGACGCGCCCGTTTTCCAGCACGAGCGCGGGAATCCCGCCCGGTGCCTGGCCGATCGCCTTGAAGGCCTGGTCGCAGGGCAAGGTCAGCGTCTCGCCCGTGCCGGCGAGGCGGCCGTCCTGAAATCGCGTGTATTCGAAAGTCACGCCGGTCACGCGCCCGGCGCTGGCGACCAGCGCTTTGGGCTGCAGCCAGTGGCGGATCAGCACGCCGTTGGTCTGGGCCAGTTCCTGCTCGTAGCGCGAGGCTGCCATCGACTCCGGCCCGCGCCGGTAGACGATGGTGACGTCTTCGGCTCCGAGCCGCCTCGCCTGCGTCGCCATGTCGATCGCGGTCATGCCGCCGCCGATCACCACGACGCGCCGGCCGATGGCGATCTCGCCGGGGTCTTTCGCCTGCCGCAGCCGCGCGATGAAGGCGACCGCGTCCTCGATGCCGTCGAGCGCCTCATCGGGGAGGCCGAGCGCGTTCACCGCGCTCAGGCCCAAAGCGAGGAAGACGGCGTCGTGGTCCGCCTGCAACCCGGCCAGCGTGATATCGCGGCCGAGCGCGACGCCGGTCCTCAGCGCGATGCCGCCGACGCCGAGGATGAAATCGGCCTCGCGCGCGGCGAAATCGTTCGGCGTCTTGTAGGCGGCGATGCCGTATTCGTTCAGCCCGGCAGGTTTTTCGCGCGCCTCGTAAAGCGTGACCTCATGGCCGAGCGTCGCCAGCCTGTGAGCGCAGGCGAGCCCCGCCGGCCCCGCGCCGACGACCGCGACCTTGCGGCCGGTGGATGCCCCCTGACGATAGGGCTGGCGGCCCGTCGCCATGAGCGCGTCGGTGGCGTGGCGCTGGAGCAGGCCGATCTTCACCGGCGCGCCTTCGGCCGCCTCGCGCACGCAGGCCTGCTCGCAGAGCGTCTCGGTCGGGCAGACGCGGGCGCACATGCCGCCCATGATGTTGGCGTCGAGGATGGTCTTGGCCGCGACAAGCGGATTTCCGGCGGCGATCTGGCGGATGAAGAGCGGGATGTCGATGCCGGTCGGGCAGGCCGTCACGCAAGGCGCATCCCAGCAGAACAGGCAACGATCGGCGGCGACGCGCGCCTCATGGCGGTCGAGCGGCGGGTGGATGTCGGCGAAATTGGCTTCAAGCGTTGCCGGCGGCAGGCGCCGCGCCGCGATGTCGGGCTCCGCGACAGTGATGGCGACATGGTCCTGCGACATGGGGCAGCTCCCGCTTCCGGACGGCCGCGCTCACGCCGTCGCAGTCAATAGTGCCTTCAACCTGGACGCATTCCAAGTTTGACCATCTGATCAAACCAGACGCCACGCCGTCAATGGGGCTGCGCCTGTTCTCTCGGCGGCGGCGGCTCAAAACGCAGGCAACGCAGCCCGTCGCAACTGCGAGGCCGGCGCGGGATGGCGCTTTTCGGCAGTCGGGCTGGCGCAAAGCTGGGCTTGCGCGGCGTTTTTCCATTTGGTCAAATTCGGCCATGGAAAAGCCGCCCGAAACGGCGCGCGGGCGATGGGAGCGATTGACGGGTCATGGATTCTGTTGCCGATATCGCGAGGCCGGCCAGCGGCGTCGAACGGGATGCGGCGAGGGACATGGCCATGGACGCAAGCATGACCTCTCCGGGCGCGACAGCCTCCCCCAAAGCGGCGCGTGTCGTCGATATCGCGGACCTGTCGCTCGTCTTCGAGACCGGCGACGGGCCTGTCCACGCGCTGTCGAATGTCGATCTGGCGGTCGAGGCCGGCGAGTTCGTCTCCTTCATCGGCCCATCGGGCTGCGGCAAGACCACGCTTTTGCGCGTCATCGCCGATCTGGAGCAGCCGACAGGCGGACATCTGGCCGTCAACGGGATGTCGGCGGAACAGGCGCGGCTGGCGCGACAATACGGCTATGTCTTCCAGGCCCCGGCGCTCTATCCGTGGCGGACGATCGCGCGCAACGTCACGCTGCCGCTGGAGGTGTTCAGGCTGCCCAAGGCAGAGCGCGAGAGGCGGGCTCAGGCCTATCTCGACCTCGTCGGGCTGACGGATTTCGCTGGCAAATATCCTTGGCAGCTCTCGGGCGGCATGCAGCAGCGCGCCTCGATCGCGCGCGCTCTCTCGTTCGAGCCGAAGCTTTTGCTGATGGACGAGCCGTTCGGGGCGCTCGACGAGATCGTCCGCGACAATCTCAACCTGCAACTGCTCAGGCTCTGGGAGCGGACGCGCAAGACCGTGCTGTTCGTCACGCATTCGATCCCGGAGGCGGTGTTCCTGTCGACGCGGATCGTGGTGATGTCGCCGCGTCCGGGCCGGATCATCGACGTCATCCCTTGCGATTTTCCGCGCGACCGCACGCTCGACATCCGCGAGACGCCGGAGTTCCTGAAAGTCGCCCATCGCGTCCGCGAGGGCCTGCGCGCCGGGCATTCCTATGACGAGTGAGGCCGCCTATGACGAGTGAGGGCCGCCTCGTCCGCATCCTGCCGGTCGCGACGGTGCTCGCCGTGCTGCTCGCGCTCTGGTACGGCGCGGCGCTGCCTATGAATTCGGCCCTGCCGAGCTTTCCGCAGGGCGGAACGCTGCCCGAGCGCTTCCTCGCCGCCTGGTCGCTGGAGCGCCCGGTGCTGCCGGCCCCGCACCAGATCGTCAAGGCGCTCTGGACCGCGACGGTCGAGACGCCGGTCTCATCGCCGCGCAGCCTCGTCTTCCACGGCGCGATCACCGTCTCCTCGACGCTGCTGGGTTTCGCGCTCGGCGCGGTGCTGGGCATCGCGCTCGCCATCGGCATCGTCCATTCGCGCGTGCTGGCGGCCAGCCTCGTGCCCTGGCTCGTCGCCTCGCAGACGATTCCCATCCTGGCGATCGCGCCGATCGTGGTGGTGGCGCTCGGCGCTGTCGGCGTCACCGGGCTCGTTCCGAAGGCGCTGATCTCGATGTATCTCTCCTTCTTCCCGGTCGCGATCGGCATGGTGAAGGGCCTGACCTCGCCGGAGCCGATGCTGCTCGACCTGATGCGGACCTATTCCGCCGGTCGCCTGCAGACCCTGCTGCGCCTGAGGCTGCCGGCCGCCCTGCCCTATCTCTTCGCCTCGCTGAAGGTCGCGGTCGCGATCAGCCTTGTCGGCGCGATCGTCGGCGAATTGCCGACCGGCGGCTCGGCCGGCATCGGCGCCCGGCTGCTTTCGGGCTCCTATTACGGCCAGACCATCCAGATCTGGGCGGCGCTGTTTGCGGCTGCGATCATCGCGGCCGTCCTCGTGCAATGCGTGGCGCTGAGCGAGCGGCTCACCGCGCGGGCCATGGGAGCGCGGTCGTGAGCGCGAGCCTTGCCGGGAGCCCGCCCGCGCGGGGCAAATTCGGCCTGCCGGCGAGCCTCGCAATACCGCTTCTCGCCTTCGCGATCCTGATCGGCTGGGCGCATGCCACGCCTGGCGCGGTTCCCGCCCTCTTCTGGGTCGCGACGCTCGCAGCCTGGGCCTTGTCGTGGTGGCTCAATCACCGGATCGCTGAGCGGCTGCGCGGCCGGCGCGGCATGCTGCCGCCGCTGATCTTCGGTCTCGTGCTGTTTGCGCTGTGGGAGATCGCCTGCGTCGGCGGCGGCATCCCCTTCGTGCTGATGCCTCCGCCCTCGGCCATCTTGGCGAAGCTGTTCGCCAGCGGCGGGACGCTCCTGCCGGACTTCGTCCAGACGGTGCTGAAATCGGCGCTGCCCGGCTGGGCGCTGGGCGGGCTTGCCGGCTTCGCGGTGGCGCTCGCCTGCGACCGCAGCCCGTTCCTGCGCCGGGGCGTCCTGCCGATCGCCGATTTCGTCTCGGCGCTGCCGATCATCGGCATCGCGCCGATCATGGTGATGTGGTTCGGCTTCGACTGGCATTCCAAGGTTGCCGTCGTGGTGGCGATGACCTTCTTCCCGATGCTGATCAACACGCTGGCGGGCCTGTCGGCCGCCGGACATCAGGAGCGCGACCTGATGCGCAGCTACGGCGCGGACTGGGGGACGACGCTTTTGCGCCTGCGGCTGCCGATGGCGCTGCCCTTCATCTTCAACGCGCTCAAGATCAATGCGACGCTGGCGCTGATCGGCGCGATCGTGGCCGAGTTCTTCGGCACGCCGACCGTCGGCATGGGTTTTCGCATCTCGACCGAGATCGGCCGCATGGGCCTCGACATGGTCTGGGCCGAGATCGTCGTCGCCGCGCTCGCCGGCTCATTGTTCTACGGCGCACTGACGCTGCTGGAGCGCGCGGCGACCTTCTGGCATCCTTCGTTCAGAGCACGCTGAAAACCGGCCGACCAACCATAACCACAACAGGGGACAAGACCATGAGAACGACCATACTCGCCACTGCCGCCGCGCTCCTGCTCGGCGCCGCTACCGCGCAGGCGCAGGAGAAGGTCACGCTGCAACTGAAATGGGTTGTGCAGGCCCAGTTCGCCGGCTATCTCGTCGCCAAGGACAAGGGCTTCTACAAGGAGGCCGGGCTCGACGTCACGATCAAGCCGGGCGGCCCCGACATCGCCCCGCCGCAGGTCATCGCCGGCGGCGGGGCCGACGTGGTCGTCGAATGGATGCCGGCCGCGCTCGCCGCCCGCGAGAAGGGCGTCGCGCTCGTCAACATCGCCCAGCCCTTCAAGCGCTCGGGCATGATGCTGACCTGCCGGGCCGAAACGGGCATCAAGGCCCCGACCGATCTGAAGGACCGCACGCTCGGCGTCTGGTTCTTCGGCAACGAGTATCCGTTCATGTCGTGGATGGCCAAGCTCGGCTACAAGACCGACGGCTCGGCGGGCGGCGTGAAGGTGCTGAAGCAGGGCTTCAACGTTGACCCGCTGCTGCAGAAGCAGGCCGACTGCGTCTCCACCATGACCTACAACGAATACTGGCAGGTCATCGACGGCGGGCTTACGGCCGACAAGCTCGTCGCCTTCAAATACGAGGACCAGGGCGTCGCCACCATGGAGGACGGGCTCTACGCGCTCGAATCCAGGCTCGCGGACCCGGCCTTCTCCGCCCGCATGGCGAAGTTCGTCAAGGCCTCGCTGAAGGGCTGGGAGTATGCCCGCGCCAACCCGGCCGAGGCCGTCAAGATCGTGCTCAACAACGATTCGACCGGCGCACAGACCGAGAAGCACCAGGCCCGCATGCTCGGCGAAATCAACAAGCTGACCGACGGCTCCAACGGCAAGCTCGACACCGCCGATTACGAGCGCACGGTGAAGACCCTGCTCGGCGGCGGCGGCGAGACGCCGGTGATCTCGAAGGCGCCGACGGGCGCATGGACCCATGCGGTGATCGACGCCGCGCTGAAGTGAGACACAACTCTGCTCGGCGTCAATAAAACGCGGCGTCATCCCGGACAAGCTGCGGAGCAGCGCAGCTCCGGGATCCATCGCAAGGCGCGGCGGCGCTCGATGATGGATCCCGGAGCTCCGCTTCGCTGCGTCCGGGATGACGTGGTGGTTGCGATAGCGGGAAGCGCCAAGACAAGATGCCTTGAGATTTAACAGCCGGAGCCTGCCCATGACCCTCCTCATCCGCGGCGGAACCATCGTCAACCACGACGCCTCGCGCCGGGCCGACGTGCTGGTCGAGGGCGGCGCCATCGTCGCGATCGGCGAGGGGCTGGAGGCTCCGGCCGGCTGCGAGATCGTCGACGCCGGCGGGGCGTTCGTCCTGCCCGGCGGCATCGATCCGCATACCCATTGCGAGCTCGCCTTCATGGGCTCGGTCTCGGCCGATGATTTCGAATGGGCGACCAAGGCGGCGCTCACAGGCGGCACGACGATGATCGTCGATTTCTGCATCCCCGCGCCCGGCGGCTCGATGAAGTCAGCCTATGCCGACTGGCGCGCGCGGGCCGCCAAGGCCGCCTGCGACTACGGCTTCCACATGGCGGTGACGAGCTGGTCCGAGAGCATCTTCGACGAGATGGCGACCGTCGTCGATGAATACGGCATCAACTCGTTCAAGCACTTCATGGCCTACAAAGGCGCGCTGATGGTCGACGACGAGGTGCTGCTGCGCTCGTTCCAGCGCTGCGCCGCGCTCGGGGCCATGCCGATGGTCCATGCCGAGAACGGCGACGTCGTCGCGCAACTGCAGGAGAAATACATCGCGGACGGCGTCACCGGGCCGGAGGGGCACGCCCTGTCGCGCCCGCCCGTGGTCGAGGGCGAGGCCGCCAACCGCGCCATCATGATCGCCGACATGGCGGGCTCGCAGCTTTACATCGTCCATGTCAGTTGCCGCGAGGCGCATGAGGCGATTTCGCGCGCCCGCGCCAAAGGCCAGCGCGTCTATGGCGAGCCGCTGATCCAGCATCTCGTGCTCGACGACAGCGAATACTACAATCCCGACTGGGACCATGCGGCGCGGCGCGTGATGTCGCCGCCGTTCCGGCCGAAGGTCCATCAGGAGTCACTCTGGGCCGGGCTGCAATCGGGCTCGCTGCAGGTGGTCGCCACAGACCATTGCGCCTTCACCGACGCGCAAAAGCGCCTCGGCCGCCACGATTTCCGCATCATCCCCAACGGCACGGGCGGGCTGGAGGACCGGCTGCCGGTGCTCTGGAGCGAGGGCGTCGCCACCGGGCGGCTGACGCGCGAGGAGTTCGTCGCCGCGACTTCGGCCAATATCGCGCGCATCCTCAACATTTTTCCGCGCAAGGGGGCGGTCGCAATCGGCTCCGACGCCGACCTCGTCATCATCGACCCGGCCGCGACCAAGACGATCGCCGCCGCCGGCCAGACCAGCCGGATCGAATACAACGTCTTCGAGGGCAAGGCCTGCCAGGGCGCGCCGGTCGCGACGATCGCGGGCGGCACGCTCGCCTGGACGCCCGGGCAATTGCGGGCGCAGGCCGGCGGCGGCGCCTATGTCAGGCGCCCCGCCTTCCCCGCCACCCATGTCGCCAACACGACCTGGCGATCGCTCAACGCTGCCCGCGGGGTCGCCCGCACCGAGGTGACGCCGTGACCGAGACCAATCTGACAATCGACCCGCAGCGCCTCTGGGACACGCTGATGGAGACCGCCCGGATCGGCGGCACGGCCAAGGGCGGCATCAGGCGGCTGACGCTGACGGAAGAGGACAGGCTGGTCCGCGACTGGTTCAGGGCGCAATGCGAGGCTCTGGGCTGCACGGTCGCGGTCGACGATGTCGGAACCATGTTCGCGCGAAGGCCGGGCAAGGACCCGGATGCGTTGCCGATCGCGATGGGCTCGCATCTCGACACGCAGCCGACCGGCGGCAAATTCGACGGGGTGCTCGGCGTGCTGGCCGGGCTCGAGGTGCTGCGCACGCTGCACGCGATGGACTACCAGACCAACGCGCCGCTGGAGCTGGTCAACTGGACCAATGAGGAAGGCAGCCGCTTTGCGCCGGCCATGCTGGCGTCGGGCGTCTATGCCGGCGCCTTTTCGCGAGACGAGGCTTATGCAAAACAGGACCGCGACGGCGTCAGCTTCGCCGAGGCGCTCGATTCGATCGGCTATCGCGGACGGGAGACTGTCGGCCAGCGCAAATTCGGGGCGATGTTCGAGCTGCATATCGAGCAGGGCCCGATCCTCGAGAACGAGGGCAAGATGATCGGCGTCGTCACCGGCGTGCAGGGCATCCGCTGGTACGAGGTCACCGTCACCGGCCAGGACGCCCATACCGGGGCGACGCCGATGTATCTGCGCAAGAACGCCCTGCTGGGCGCGGCGCGCGTCATTGAGGCGGTCGACGCCATCGCCCATGCCCATGCGCCCGACGCGGTCGGCACGGTGGGCTTAATCGAGAACCGGCCCAACAGCCGCAACGTCATCCCCGGCGAGGTCTTCTTCACCGTCGATCTCCGCCACAAGGACGAGGCGGTGGTCGATCTCATGGAGGCGGAGTTCCGCGCCGCGCTGGAGCGCTGCCTGACTCCGCTCGGCCTGACCTGGCAGGAGGCGATGATCTGGCGTTCGCCGGCGGTCGCCTTCGCGCCGGAGCTGATCGCCTGCGTGCGCGAGGGCGCAGCAGCGGCCGGCTACGAGACGCGCGATCTCGTTTCCGGCGCGGGCCACGACGCGGCCTATATCGCCCGCGTCGCGCCGACCACGATGATCTTCGTGCCCTGTGCCGGCGGCGTCAGCCACAACGAGGCGGAGTCGTCGAGCTTCGACGAATGCGCGGCGGGAGCGCAGGTGCTGCTTGAGGCCGTGCTGGCCCATGACCGCCGCCTGGGCGGGTGAGCGGCGGAGGGTAGCCCGTCAGCGCTCGGGATCGAGCCTGTCGATCAGCGCCGGCAACTCCGCCACCGTGCCGATGACATGGTCCGCCCCTGCCGCGATCAGCCTGGCCGCGACGCGCTCATGCAGCGCCTGCCGGTCGGCGGGCGAGAGCGCCGCGAGTTCGTCTTGCGTCAGGCCCGCCTCGTTGCCCGACAGGGTGAGGCCGACCGTGAGGCAGCCGGCGGCGACCCCCTCGGCGATGCCAGGCTCCGTGTCGTCGACCTTGATGACGGCCGAGGCCGGGTGGACCATCAGATCGAGGAAGCATTTGTACATGCCGATCGCGGTCGGGCGGCCGAGCGGCAGATCGTCGGCGCAGACGAGATTGTCAGGCGCATAGCCCTGCGCGGCGGCGAGCGGCAGGACGCGCTCCATGATCGAGCGGGTGTAGCCCGTTGTCGAGCCGATCCTCATGCCCCTGGCGCGGACGTATTGCGCCGCATCGAGCGCGCCCGGGATCAAGGCGCAGTATTGGCTCACGACCTCCTCGTTCAGCGGCACGAAGAGCGCGTAGACCGCGTCGATCGCGGCCTCGTCGGGCGCGCTCCCTTGCGCCTCCCGCCATCGCGCGGCGACATGCGGCTCGGCCAGCATCGCGGCGATATGGGCGCGCTTGGGCAGGCCCATCGGCTTCCTGGCATCGGCGATCGTGACGCTCACGCCGAATTTGCCGAAGGTCTCGACAAAGGCCCCCATCGGCGCAAAGGAGCCGAAATCGATCATCGTGCCGGCCCAGTCGAAGACCACTGCCTTGAACCTGTTCATGTCGAAATCATCCCTGCCGCCCGTAGAGTTCGTCGATGGTTTCCTCGCCGATGCCGAAGGCGGTCGAGGCGCCGCAGCCAGACGTCACGATCACGATCCTGACCGCGTCGGAGGGCTTGTCGGTGAAGCGCCAGCGGCCCGGCGCCGACGCATAGGTGCCGATCCAGCGCTCGGTGACGGCCGCGCCCGGCAGATCGAGAACCGCCTCGAACTCGTCCAGGATCAGGCGATCGACCGCGTCTGAACCGAAGGGGTCGGGCGTCGTCGCATAGTGATGGCTGTCGCCGACGACAAGCGAGCCGTCGGCCGATTGCGTCACGATCAGGTGGACGCCGTTCTCGCGCTGCGCCGCCATCTCCGCATCGAGCCGGCGCTTCAGCGGCTCGGCTTGCGGCAGTTCGGCATAGCCGAGATAGCGGCCGAGCCCGAGATCGGACATCACCGCCGTCTTGAGCGAGACCGGGGCCGCGGGCCGCACCCGCAGCATCTGCAGCTTGCAGCGCGTGACGCCGAAAGCTGCGATGCGCTCGGGGAACAACGCGGTGTAATCGTCCCCGGGGCAGACGATCACAGTCTCGGCCTCGATCACGCCGCCATCGGCGGTGATCAGCCTCGGCGCCTCGACCGCGACGACGCTGGTCGACCAGCGGAAATCGACGCCGCAGTTCTGCGCCAGCCAGCGCGCCACCAGCGGAATGGCCTGGCGCGATTCCACCCGCACGTCGTGCGGGCTGTAGAGGCAGAGGCGCGCGGCTTGCGGCCGCAGGCAGGGCACATAGGCCAGCGCCTGCGCCGCCGTCAGCCGCATGCAGCCCTCGCCCATTTCGGTCGCCAGGAAGGCCTCGATCACGGCCTCCGATTCCGGCAGGCGGCCGGCGAGCACGAGCCCGCGCTGCAGGATGTCGATGCCGGCGGCCGGCGCGATCTCGACCCAGATGTCGCGGGCGCGCCGGGCGAGGCTCCAGCAATCGCCGGCGCCCTGCCCCGTCACCGTGACGAAGCCGAAATTGCGCACCGAGGCGCCATTGGCCTGCGCGTCGCGGTCGACCACCACGACGCGCTTGCCGCGCCTTGCAGCCGCCAGCGCATGGCCGAGACCGACGATGCCCGCGCCGACGATCGCCAGATCATAAGCCACGCTCAGCCCTCGCGATGAATCTGGAAACCGGCGAAGGACTGGCTCACCGGCATGATCTCGAGGCTGTTGACGTTGACATGGGCCGGCAGGCTCGCGACCCAGAAGATCGTCTCGGCGATATCGTCCGATTGCAACGGATTGGCCCCGGCATAGACGGCGTCATAGGCGGCCTTGTCGCCGCGGTTGCGCACCAGCGTGAATTCGCTCTCGCACAGGCCGGGCTCGATCGAGGTGATGCGCACGCCCTTGCCGTGAAGGTCGGCGCGCAGGCCGAGCGAGAACTGGCGCAGGAAGGCCTTGGTGCCGCCATAGACGTTGCCGCCCGGATATGGGTAGTGCGCCGCAATCGAGGCGATGTTGATGATCGCCCCTCGCCGCTCGATCAAGCCTGGCAAAAGATGGTGCGTCAGCGTCACCAGCCCGGTGACATTGGTGCCGATCATCGTCCTCCAGTCGGAAAGCTGCGTCTGCGGCGCGGGCTTGGTTCCCAGCGCGAGGCCTGCATTGTTGAGCAGGACGTCGATCTGCCTGAACGCGTCGGGCAGCGCGCCCAGAGCCGCGATCATCGCCGCCTCGTCGGTGATGTCGAAGCAGGCGCCGTGGAAGGCCTCGCCGAGTTCCGCCTTCAGCGCGTCGAGCCGGTCCGCCCGGCGGCCGGTGCCGATCACCTTCCAGCCGGCCGAGACGAAGCGCCTTGCGCTGGCCGCGCCGAACCCCGCCGTGGCGCCGGAAACCAGAATCGTCTTCGTCATGCTGTCCTCGTCAGGCTGCGGATGATCGCAACCTCCGCTTTGCAGGACAACGCCCCCGGATGACAAGGCGATGAAACGCGCGCCCCGCGCTGCCCCGCCGAAACGCCGGCCGGACCCAGGGGCCGCGCTTGCCGCGACGAGCGAACCGCCTCGCAACGCAGACGAAGCTGCTCTTCAAGGCGATGGGACATCGCACCGGCAATCGACGGCTCGCTAAGAGCCCGATTCAGAAGTTCATGCGTGTTGGCAGTGTCTTGCGATGCGTCGCGTGAGCATGCGGATGCTGGCGATGTGGGCGAAGGCGGTGGCGCTTTCGATGGATTTCTCCCAGTCCTTGGC
>JAESGK010000323.1_pt1 | contig 22919 bp, 21 predicted proteins | sample 9269681 | NCBI WGS metagenome assembly JAESGK01 (sample SAMN14515347, study PRJNA621673) | algae metagenome | isolation source: Timaviella obliquedivisa GSE-PSE-MK23-08B and co-occurring heterotrophs from... | place: USA: Grand Staircase Escalante National Monument, Utah | collected 2006-08-15
GAGCTTCGGCTGAGGGCCGCGACTCCCGATGTGCAGATGGGGCAAGACAAATTTCTTAAACTGTTCTAAGGTCAAATTCGTTGGAATCCTTTGTCTGGATTGAGATTGAGCCATTATTACTCCTACCGACTGTCAAACTAATTAGACTAAAGTCTTTTTTGTTTGAGTCGATGGAATGGCTTCTCCTTAAAGGCTTTCAGACAAAATTACCCAGATGGGAAAACCCGCAACCAGTTGTTAGAGAATGTCAATGTGTTTAATCTGCACCTCGTGACCGAAAAAATGGGATGCAAGCCCTGTCCTTCTAGGACGGCTTTTTCTTGGATTTCAGACGACGGATGCATTCTCTAAGGACATCGTTCTGGGTTCGGTCGGTGTCCTTGCAATACTCTAAAAGAATTGCATACTCTTCATCAGAGCATCTAACAGTTAGCTTTTTCATGCCGTCATTTTGCCGTCAATTATGCTATGATATTAGCATGAAAGCCAGATATCAGTACCGATTCTATCCGACCGACCGACAGCGCCAGAGTTTAGCTCAGGTATTTGGTTGTGTGCGGGTGGTTTGGAACGATGCCTTAGCTATCTGTAAGCAGTCTGAAAAGCTACCAAGTAATAACGACTTGCAAAAGTTGGTTATCACTCAAGCCAAAAAGATGGTTGAGCGGGAATGGTTGGCAACCGTTTCTAATGTTCCGTTGCAGCAGTCTGTGGCTGATTTAGGGGTTGCATACAAGAACTTTTTCGACTCGCTTAAGGGCAAACGAAAAGGAAAAAAGGTAGGGAGTCCCAAGTTCAAAAAGAAGGTTGGGAGGCAGTCTGCACGGTTCAGGATTGGTGGGTTCTCAATCAAAGGGGATTCAGTCTATCTTGCCAAGATTGGCGACGTGTCGCCTATTTGGTCTAGAGAATTGCCCTCAGAGCCTAGCTCTGTCACGGTGATCAAAGATGCTGCAAACCGCTATTTTCTGAGCTTTGTTGTAGAGATCGAGCCTGTTCAAGTCGAGGCTAAAAGCCACAGTATTGGTATTGATTTGGGCATCAAAACTTTCGCCGCCATGAGCAATGGTGAAATGGTGAAGAGTCCCGACTACTCCAAGCTAGACCAGCGTTTGAGACGCAAGCAGAAGCAGCTTGCCCGTCAAGCAAAAGGCTCTAATCGGAGAGAGAAGACTCGGTTGCAGATTGCCAAATTGCATAATGAAATTGCCGATACCCGCAAGGATTTCTTGCACAAACTATCAACCCGCGTGGTTAACGAAAACCAAGTAATCACGCTGGAAGATTTGAATGTGTCCGGAATGGTTAAGAATCGCAGACTATCCAGAGCGATTAGTATGCAGGGTTGGCGAGAGTTTCGGGTGTTGTGTGAGGCAAAGTCTGAAAAGTTTGGTCGCGTCTTCAACGTTATCAGCCGTTGGGAACCCACGTCTCAAATCTGCTCAGATTGTGGCTACAAATGGGGCAAGCTGGATCTTTCGATTCGGTCTGTACTTTGTCTCAATTGTGGGTCAGAACACGACAGAGACGAGAATGCAGCCAAAAATATAAACAAAGTCGGGATAGGGCATTGCCACGACTCTAAACGGACACGGATCGACCGTAAGCCTACTCAGATAGCAAGTTGAAATGATGTGTCAAGAATCCCCGTGCGTTCACGCCAGGGAGTATGTCAAAAAATGCTCTTTTTTAGATGGGCAGATTTTGAATGCGATCGCAACGGAAGCCATACAAAAGTAGGAAAATTTTAGGACAACTTGTTTTGGTTGAAAAAGTTAACGAATTTTAGTAAAAAGACTATGGCGCGATCGCAATTGATAATGCTTAGGTTTTGGCTAAGAGTGGGATGTGTTATAGGATTGGTGATTGTTCTGGCGATCGCCTTTCAGCACTTTAATCTGCAAACACTCCTGCAAAGTGTCTTATTGTGGGTCAAGAGTTTGGGTTCAGTAGGCATTATTGCGTTTATGGTGATTTATAATCTGGCAACCGTTTTTTTTATTCCGGGGTCACTACTCACGTTGGGAGGTGGCGCATTGTATGGGGTATTTTGGGGTTCAGTTTATGTGATAATTGCCGCAACATTAGGCGCAATCATTGCTTTTTTGACTGGGCGTTATTTTGCTAGAAGCTGGGTCAATCGAAAACTTCAGAAGTATCCTAAATTTCAGGCAATTGACAAAGCTGTTGCTAAGGAGGGGTTGAAAATTGTGTTCTTGACCCGGCTTTCTCCTGTCTTTCCTTTCAACTTGCTGAACTATGCGTTTGGCATCACCTGTGTTTCCTTCAAGGATTATGCGATCGGGTCAGTAGGCATGATTCCCGGTAGCGTGATGTATGTTTACATGGGTTCTTTAGTGGGAGACCTTTCCTTGTTGGGAATGCCACAGGAGATCAGTCCTCAAGCACAAGCAGCCCAGTGGTTGATCAAAATTGTGGGTTTTCTTGCCACTGTTGCAGTGACTTTCTACATCACCCACATGGCTAAAAATGCCTTAAACCAAACCATCACATCCACAACCAACCATGACACCCTCTATTAGACAAGAACCTGCCCTTCAACCGTTGGATGAATATAACCAATCGCTCATGGCTCATGTTCATCCGCCAGATTGGGTCAATCCTCAGCCTGCTGCTTGCTATGACCTGGTTGTGATTGGGGCTGGCACAGCCGGACTGGTTGTGGCGGCTGGTGCGGCTGGACTAGGATTGGGCTTAAAGGTTGCTCTGATTGAAAAGAGTTTAATGGGGGGCGATTGCCTCAATGTCGGCTGTGTGCCCTCCAAATGCGTGATTCGCTCCTCGCGGGTCGTTGCAGATATGCGAGACGCAGCCCCTTTTGGCATTCAGCCACCGGATCACATTAAGGTTAACTTTGCGAACGTGATGCAGCGGATGCGACGGATTCGGGCGGGCATCAGTCATCATGATTCAGTCGATCGATTCAACAAGTTGGGCATTGATGTATTTTTGGGCAGTGCTGAGTTTGTCAGTAGCGAGGCGATCGCCGTCAAGGGTAGCAAACTCCGCTTTAAAAAAGCCGTGATCGCCACAGGCGCTCGTGCCGTCCGACCTAGCGTTCCTGGGTTGGCGGAAGCGGGCTATTTGACCAATGAAACCGTCTTCTCACTCACTGAATGCCCCAAACGGTTCGCTGTCATTGGAGGAGGACCGATCGGCTGCGAACTGGCGCAAGCCTTCCATCGACTGGGCAGTGAAGTCATTTTGTTCCATAAGCATGGACATTTGCTCGATCGCGAAGATGCTGATGCCGCCGAGATTGTGCAACAGCAGTGTTTGCGAGAAAACCTTCACCTCATCTTGAATTGCACGCTCGAAAAAGTCGATCAAACAGCAGCGGGCAAAATTATTTACTATCGCCAAAATGATGTGCTTAAAACTGTGGTAGTAGACGAGATTTTGGTTGGGGCTGGACGAACTCCCAACGTTGAAGGGTTGAACTTAGAAGCCGTGAGAGTTGCGTATGATTTTCGTCAAGGTGTCTTCGTCAATGATTATCTCCAGACGACGAACCCGCGCATTTATGCGGCTGGAGACATCTGCATGAACTGGAAATTTACCCATGCTGCTGATGCTGCCGCCCGCATCGTCATTAAAAACGCCTTGTTTTCTCCCTTTGGGTTAGGGCGCAGCAAACTCAGCGATTTAATTATGCCCTGGGTCACTTATACTGATCCAGAGATCGCTCACGTTGGCTTATCTGAGCAGGAGGCACAAGCAAAAGGATTTAATACCAATACCATCAAAATTCCGTTCTCGACGGTCGATCGCGCTTTGGCAGATGGGGAGTCGGAAGGATTTGTCAAAATCTTGCACAAGCGCGGCTCAGATCAGATCTTAGGAGCAACAATTGTAGCGCGTCATGCTGGAGAAATGATTAGTGAGATTACTTTAGCGATCGCCACTAAACAGGGACTCAGTGCCCTATCTGGAGTGATTCATCCCTATCCCACTCAGGCAGAAGCCATTAAGAAAGCGGCAGATGCCTATCGACGAACGCTGTTAACGCCTCGCACAAAATCCCTTTTGAAAGTCTTGACGAAGTTTAGTTAAAAAGTCTTTTACCCTTGTGGATGCATCTAATTTGAACTCAATTTTGGTGATCATTCCGGTGCTAAATGAGGCAGCAACGATCGGGAAAGTCATTCAATCGCTGCAATCAATTGGGTTGCAGCAAATTCGCGTGGTGGATAATGGTAGCCGCGATCGCAGTGCCGCAATTGCATTCAAAGCAGGGGCAGAAGTCTTGCATGAACCCATACCCGGATACGGGCGAGCCTGTTGGTTGGGCTTACAAGAGATCCCAGATTTCATCCAATGGATCTTGTTTTGCGATGGGGATGGCAGTGATGATTTGAGTGCGCTCCATCATTTTTTAGCGTTGTGTGATTCTCCTTTGGAACAACAGAGTGATCACTATGACTTAATTCTGGGTAACCGGATGGCGACCGCGACCGGACGGGCAGCAATGACCCCTGTGCAACGATTTGGCAATGGTTTAGCGACGACCTTAATCTGGATCGGCTGGGGATATCGTTACCGAGATTTGGGACCCCTGCGGTTGATCCGTCGTTCTGCGCTCGACCAAATTAATATGCAAGATCGGGGCTTTGGTTGGACGGTGGAAATGCAAGTGCGGGCGATCGAGTGTGGCTTGAGTATCTGTGAGTTACCCGTTCACTACCAATGTCGGCAAGGCGGCAAGTCAAAAATATCGGGTACCATTCGCGGCAGCATTAGAGCAGGTGTCGTGATTCTCAGCACTTTGGGATATTTATATGGACGGCGCTTGATGAAGGCAATCAAAAAAGGGAGCGTCATTCCATGCTGAATTCAAAACTGTCGGATTTAGTCCTGTGCCTCAGCGCCGCATTATTGATTCTGGGCGCAATCATAATTAGTCCCAACGGCAATGTGGTTGATGGTGCAACGCTGCACAAATTCTGGATGGGTGCAGGTGTAATGGGCGCGGGATTTATCCTATCGTGGGGGTTACGGTCTATTCCAGGGATCTGGTTTTGGGGAGTGGCGATCGCCGCTCGTCTGCTACTGTTACCGATGGAACCGAGTGACGATGTTTGGCGCTATCTTTGGGAAGGACATATTCAGACCCTAGGATTCAGTCCCTATCACGTTGCACCCAACGCCGCCGAACTAGAACCCTACCGCACCATTTGGTGGTCGCAGATCAATCATGCTGATGTTACAGCCATATATCCACCGATCGCGCAACTGGGTTTTCGAGGATTAGCCACAATTGCGCCCAATCTATATCTTTTCAAAGTTGCTTTTACTGTGGCAGACCTATTCATTTGCGGGTTGCTAAGTCGTCACTTTGGCAATGGGCGATCGTCCCTCTATGCCTGGAATCCGATGATTATCTATTCGTTTGCCGGAGGTGCGCATTACGACAGTTGGTTTATTTTACCGTTAGTTGCAGCTTGGTTAATTTTTGATCGTCAGCCGTCTCGCCGTCCGTTAGATTGGTTCTGGAGTGCGTTATTAGTGGGCATTAGCATGGCAGTGAAATGGATGTCGCTGCCGATGTTGGGTTTTTTAGTATGGCGTTCACGAACTGTTTCTGAAGGAGAATCGCTCGGTCAATTCAAACTTTGGCAAGCTGTTTGTGGTGGCATAGTCGGTGTTCTCCCCATGGTTTTAGCGGCTCTGCCGTTTTGCCGAACGGGGACTTGCCCGTTGATTCCCACAAGTTCCGTGTTCGTATCTCACGGACGCAGTGCAGAATTTCTTCCCTATTTCATTGCAAAAGTGTGGGAATCATCCTTGCAAACCAATTCGATCTATTTATTCCCGTTGGCGTTATTTATCCTTTGGATCACTTTGCAAACCACTCGTTTTCAGCAGTTTGCCGAATGGTATTGGTTTGGCTTGTTGCTCTTAACCCCGATCGTCCATTTTTGGTACTTCACCTGGATAATACCTTTTGCCGTTCCCAGTCAGAACTGGGGGGTACGATTCGTCAGTCTTTCTGCCTTTGTCTATTTTGTGTTACGCTCTCGTCTCCCCGACTGGCGATTGATGGAATCCGAACGCCTCTTCTTGTGGTTGCCCTTTGTTCTGGGGTGGCTGTGGACAATGTGGTATACCTCCCGCCAGTCGATCGATTATTCTGAAGAACGCTGATGCATCTCCAATGATCACCAGCGTTCTCTACTTTAGCCGTATAGACTACTAGACAAACAAACTGTCAGTAATGCTACCAGCGTTAGTATTTCGCAATACCGCAAGTTCATCTTCACCTGTCCGAATCACAGTGTTGCTACGGCTTTGCTCAATCACCAAATCAGTAAACTCTAAATTGATCAAACGGAATCGATCGCCTGTTCCAAAATCTAAAATAGTGTTGCTCCCCTCACCCGCAGCCAGCGCAAACACATCACTGCCGCGACCTCCTGCCAAACGATTAAACCCCGCTCCACCATCCAGAAAGTCATCACCGCTGCCGCCGCGCAGAACATCATCCCCTTCACCCCCGTTCAATTCATCATCCCCTTGCATACCATATAAAAGATCATTGCCAGCATTGCCAATGATCAGATCATCTTGCTTTGTTCCCAGTAGCTCGTCATTACCATCATTGCCGTTGATCGTGTTGAACAACCGAATGCGCGCAACTTGGTATCCCTCAGCCGTAAAATCGCCACTTGCAAATAGCGGATCACTGAGGATTGCGCCGCCTGGGATAAAGCCTCCCGCTAGGGTAACAACCCCATTTTCGATCGTGCCTGTATCAGGGGTTTGCTGTCCAAAAAAGGCGGTATTGGCTGGAATCTCATCGTTTACCTCGGTTCCTGCATCTAGAACATTGCGCCCTAGAATAACGAAATCTGCCCCCACAAAATTACCCTGCTCATCAAAAACTTGGTGGGCGCGCTCATTGCCATTGGCGACAAAAAAGTCGTTGCTGGGCAATAGCATTGCGGCATAGTTGAAGTAAGCATTTTGGCGGTTACTGCCATCCACCGTAACGGTAAATCGAGTCGTTTCTTGGGGCGCGATCGGACCATTTGCCCCGGCAATGACCCCCTGAGTTGTCCCAAATCCTGCTTGGTTAAATTCTTGAGTAATGGCTTCAGTAGTGCCATCCTCGGCAATCCGCTCTACCCCTTGAGAAGCCGGACGACCACGATCGTAGGTATCAAAGTTACCATCGTGCAAGCCAAACCAAAACGGTGTGAGCGAGGTTCCAGCGGTTGGCGCTAGATTCTCAATTGAAATTGTGATTTGTGTCTCAGTCATGGGGAACTCCGCAATTTTGTCTGGTCGGTAGTACCCTCAAAGCATCGTGGGCAAAACTGAGGCAATCCTGAAGTAACCCTGAAGTAAATCTGAGATCTGCCTAAAGCTTTTCTCAGGCAAATTCATCAAACATTTAGCGGCATTTCATCTAATCCTCATTTAGAGCGCATATCACCTGTGTCATTAACGACTTCGACAGCAGAGGCTTGTTTTACTCATACAATTCTCAGCAAAAATTTACCTAGAGATCAGGCTGCTACGAAGGAAATGCTCCATAACTAATGCAGTACCTATCCCTGCAAGTGGTTTGCTATGTTAAGACCTATCTCGTTGTGTCTAATGGGTGCGATCGCCCTACTCACGGGCTGTACCAATATACCGCCTCTGGCTCAGAATGAAAGTCAAACTGCCCAGGTGGCATCGACTACTCCGCTGCCTTATGAAGGCTACAGAAGCGTTTTACGCACCTACGTCAGCGCGGATGGGTTAGTGGATTATCCAGCCCTACAAGCAAACCCTCAGATGTTAAAAGGCTTTATCCAACAGATAGGCTCTGTTTCTCCTGAAACCTACGCAGCTTGGAGTGAGAATGAGAAAATTGCATTTTTGATTAATGCCTACAATGCCATCACGCTAGAATCCATCATCAATCAGAACCCTTTAAAAGGGAGCATCAAGGATATTTTTGGAGTTTGGAATTTCAATAAGCATATTGTGATGGGGCGATCGCTCACGTTGGACACCATTGAACACGAGATATTGCGAAAAGACTTTCAGGAACCGCGCATTCATGCCGCACTAGTGTGTGCTGCTATCAGTTGCCCCTCACTCCGGCAAGAACCCTACACAGGCGAAAATCTGGATCAGCAATTGGATGATCAGGTTCGTAAATGGCTATCGAGTTCCCACGGCGTACAAATCGATCGGACTCAAAATCGAGTGGCAATTTCCTCCATATTTGACTGGTTTGGTAAAGATTGGCAAGCACAGTATGCGATAGAAGGAAAGTTTGTCGGTAGCGCAAAAGAACGAGCAGTTCTGAACTTTATCAGCAACTACATTAGTCGTGAAGATAAAGAATACTTAGCACAGGGAAATTACAAACTGAATTACTTGAATTATGACTGGTCACTCAACCGTCAGTAACCACTAATTTTAACGTTTGTCTCTCTTTCTACCTGACATTATAGCGGCGGCGGATGCTGCTAAAGGACTCTATGAAAAAGCCAAATCGAACACTCCAAAATCGAATGTTCCAAAGGATATCTGGGTTAGGAATTAGTGCGATCGCCTGTTTCACAGTTACCGCTCCTGTCCTAGCTCAAAGTGCTAGCAACTCAACAGGATTTAATCCGCAAGATTTACTTCGACACGCCCTGCAATGGATTGAAAGCCTAGGAATAGTTGGCGGTATTGCTTTTATCGCCATTTACATTGCGGCAACGGTGGCATTTCTGCCTGGATCAATTCTGACTTTGGGGGCTGGTGTGGTCTTTGGAGTGTTTCTGGGTGCTGTTTACGTCTTTATTGGGGCAACGATCGGTGCTATTGCTGCTTTTTTAGTTGGGCGCTATCTGGCACGAGGCTGGATTAGCAAAAAGATTGTAGGCAATCAAAAGTTTGCCGCGATCGACAAAGCGGTGGCTAAAGAAGGGTTCAAAATTGTGCTACTCACTCGACTTTCTCCTATTTTTCCATTCAATCTGCTGAACTATGCCTTTGGCATCACGGGCGTTTCGCTCAAAGACTACGCCCTGGGGTCGATTGGCATGATCCCTGGCACTGTGATGTATGTCTATATCGGCTCTCTGGCAGGTGACCTCGCCAGAATCGGGACTGAAAGTCAACCGACCAATCCTACTGTTCAATGGGCAATTCGTATCATTGGCTTCATTGCAACGGTTGCAGTCACTCTCTATGTCACCCGCATTGCTCACAAAGCCTTAGCAGAGGCAGTTAACGAGTAAATCTAAAATCTACAGTCACAACCTCCCGCAAAGCCGGAGACTTGATGTCATGTAACACGCTCTCTGCCCGGATTAACATATTAAGTGCTGGCTGCCTGACATAAGTAGGTGAAAGTCAATAGCAGCGGGCAGAAGGAAAAGGGTAGAGAGACATGAGAAGCTCGAGTTACCACACAACAGCTATCTGCAATGAGCTACTCTACCCAACTGTATGGTCAATTATTTGACTTGCTGCGTCAATACTGCCGTGCTCAGGATTTGCGTATCCCCACGAGACCCGATGAGCTACGCTCACACTCAAGGATGAAAATGGGTGAAAATAGAGCTAGAGATCCTTCGGGTCTCGTGGGCAAAGAGGTCGTTGCGCATCTGGTGCTGAGAGCCTGACCACGAGACGGATCTAGATGCCTGATGAGCACACTCGATTGTGGAACCCATCAATGAATGGGAAGCACGCAAGACAGATTCTATGATAGAGGGCATCCTGCCATCTCAATACGATTTTGGGAGAAGAAGGATGGAAATCACTTATCGCTATTGTGCAGGCTTGGATGTGCACAAGAAGACCGTGACAGCCTGTTGTCTGATACCGGGAGGGAACTCGAAGGAAGAACGGCAGATTCGCACCTTTTTAACGATGAGCCGAGACTTACTGGCGCTCTCTGACTGGCTCAGTCCACATGGCATGACTCATGTGGCAATGGAAAGATACTGGCGAATACTGGAAGCCCGTGTACAACTTATTGAAGGCTAACTTCGCGATATTAGTGGTCAATGCTCAACACATCAAGAACGTCCCTGGGCGGAAGACGGATATCAAAGATGCCGAATGGCTCGCTGAGCTACTCCAGCATGGATTATTGCGAGGTAGTTTTATTCCACTGCTACCTCAGCGAGATTTACGGGATCTAACTCGGCAGCGAACAAACCTGGTGCGAGAGAAGGCGACGGTGATCAATCGGTTGCAGAAGGTGTTGGAATGAGTCTAACCTCAAGCTTGTCAGCATCGTCAGCGGTGTCAGTGGGGTTTCATCTCGACAGATTTTGGCGGCATTGATCAAGGGGCAACAGAATGCTGAGGTGTGAGCGGATTTGGCGAGAGGGCGGTTGCGTCAAAAGCGGGAGCAGTTAGTGGCAGCCCTGCAAGGAAACGTGCGTGAGCACCATTGCTTTTTGCTTGCCAGTCATCTCAGCCACATTGATTTTTAGAGGAACAGATCGGGCTGTTTGACGAGCAGATTGTGAGCCAACTCCAACTTACCCCAAGTGCTGATCCAGTAGCTCCTGAATCATCAACGCCTACTAACCTGATCCCCCCTGAGCCATCTAGGGACGATTCTCTAAGAAGAGAAAAACTGCTTGAATCCCATAATCTTGTTAGCCATCAAAATATGAGCAACGTAACAATGCGGGATTTAAGTTTTTTCTCCAACTAACGAATCAGCCCTACCCTGAGCCATCAGTGCCTCATCCAGTAACTAAATCTTTGAGGTAAGCCACTGGTTTTACCAGTGCGACTCGAAAAGCTTTGAGTGATACGACAGTAAAGTAACTCCTACGGCGGCTTGATGAAGCAAATCCGTAGGAGGAAAAACCATGTCACAACTGTATCAAAGCCTGTCTCCTTCCAAGTGGGACTGCAAATATCATGTAGTGTTTGTGCCCAAGTATCGGCGCAAGTCTATGTTCAAGGAGATTCGTCAATGCTTGGGTCCGATTTTTCATGAACTGGCGCGCCAAAAGGAGTGCCGGATTGTGGAAGGACATTTGTTGCCGGATCATGTGCATATGTGTATCGAGATTCCCCCGAAATATGCGGTGTCATCTGTGGCTGGGTTTTTGAAAGGCAAGAGTGCTATTGCCATTGCTCGCCAGTTCAGTGGCAAACAGCGCAATTATACGGGTGAGAATTTTTGGGTGCGGGGCTATGCCGTTTCGACAGTTAGCTTTGAGCTAGAAGCTGTGCGACGCTATATTCGAGAGCAAGAAGCAGCCGATCAAAGTGGTCAATTCTAGCTGCTGACCGACACCCCTGAGCAAGGACATCCGCCCTTGGGGTGGTCACACTCATCAAGCCACCAGCTTTGCTGGGGGTGTCTGACTCGCCGAGGTATCTCTATGATGCAAATGTAGTTGTTAACTTTCTGAATGTTGCGTCTGAAATTTCAAGTCAGTCCTTTACCTAGGATTGCTTTTGTGTGGTGTGAGAAAAGGACAATCGCATCCTACAGTTACGCCGAACGTCAACCTCTTCAACTCACAGTTAAATGATCTGTACCATCCCAACTTCAAGTGATGGCTAACGTTGCCCATCACCCGCCGCTAGAAATCTCTGCTTCACAACCAATCAACTATCGGCGGTCGGCGTGCATGGGCGTGTTATGCGTGTCAAAGACTCATAAAAGCAAAGCTAGCTTAGGGTTTGATGTTCTGGTTGAGATGGAAAATGTTCTCAGGATCGTACCGCTTCTTGATCTGTATCAAGCGATCATAGTTAGATCCATAAGCCGCTGTGACGCGATCGCCCTCTTCTTCGGTCATGAAGTTCACATAGACACCAGCGGATGCATACGGTGCAGAAGCTTGGAAAAACTCCCGTGCCCACGCAATGCCCATCTCATCGTGCGCTACATCATCCCATCGTCCATGCACGTTCAGCACAAACTTCGCATCCCGATGATAATAGGCTGTCGCATCTGCGGAGACGCGGTTGGATGCCCCGGCAATGAATGCTATGAAGATCTCGCACGCTTGAGAGGGTAGCTTGCCTGCGAATTCCACGATCGCATCCAGCACTCCATCCTGTAACTCTATGAAATTATGAGATTTCCAGTAATTCCTTGCACCGCGTATCAGCAAAGGGTCAAACGCTTGCTGCCATGCTACGTATGGTTGAGCACCAATATGTTCACCATAGGCATCGCCAAAACTGCGTAGAGGTTCGATCAGTTTCTCTCCCTCTTCAATATCACCTGCATAAAAGACAGCCAGCACAACCACCTCTTTGCCATGCACATTCTCAGGCAGAAAAGGCAGCGGCGGAGCCTTACGAAGTACTACCCACACATTGAGTTCCTCAGGAACCGATTCAATAAATTTCCGATACTGGGTCAGCACCTGTTTGGCTTGACTCAACGGAAAAACGATCAACCCAGCCAATATTTCAGATCCCATTGGATGGAGTTGGAACTCAAACTCAGTCACGACACCAAAGTTACCGCCACCCCCGCGAATCGCCCAGAACAGGTCAGGATTCTCGGTTTCGCCTGTTCGTATCTGATTCCCGTCTGCTGTGATCACTCCCGCAGAGACAAGATTGTCGATCGTCAGTCCGTACTTACGAGTCAACCAACCGAAACCGCCACCGAGGGTAAGCCCTGCGATACCAGTCGTTGAATTAATTCCCACGGGAGTCGCTAACCTATGTACTTGGGCCGCTTGATCAAAATCAGCAAGCGTAGCACCTGGTTCGACATACGCACGCCTCTTCTGAGCGTCAATGCGGACATTTGTCATGGTTGAAAAATCAATCATCACGCCGTTATCACAAACAGCATTCCCCGCGATGTTATGTCCAGCGCCTCTAATTGATATTTCCAGCCCATTCTCTCTCGCAAATGTGATGACATGGGAAACGTCATCGGTTTCTGCGCACTGCACGATGACAGCAGGTCGCCGATCGATCATCGCATTCCAGATTTCGCGAACTTCGTCATAATTCAGATCATCTGGCAGTATCACATGACCTTTCACATGGGTCTTCAACGCCTCAATCGTCTCATTCGGTAGCGTTGTCATAATATTCCTCTCTATTCCGCTATGGGAAGTGCATAATCCTCTTCTGTCACTCTGGGGGCGAAAAAACTCTGTAAAACCTGAATGTGCTTGCACTGCCTGCCTTTTCTGTTTTATGTCCTAACATTGGCTGCAATTTGTAGGATCTAGGAGTCGATCGAGACTCTGAATGGGTTTCAGACTTTACTCTGTCGAGAGTGACACAAGAGGGATAAGTCAGTAATACAACTCTTACCTTTCTAATCTTCCTACTGTTTAGCGGCTCCGTTTACCTGCCGTTAGAATTATTGACATCCCATCAATGGACTCCAATCACGAGTGCGAGACCTTTGTGCGGAACCAGAGCTGAGCGCGTTGTTAGCCATACAAACTGGGCATCTTAGAGAAATTCAACTTCAACCTTGCTAGTGGGAAAGTTCTCCTGCGTGACTTTAGTTCCAGTCTCGGCAGAGCATAACGTTCCGGCTGAGCGGCTGCAAGTAGCTTTTGTATCTCCACCGAGATCTCCCTTCAGTCCGCTCCAGCCGGGTTGTTATGCCGCGATCGCTGACACAACTTTCAGGAGCCTCCAACTTCAATCACTTCTCCTGGAGCAACTGTATCCAATACGCTACGAGCATTTGACATCAGGGGAAGTAAGTCAGAAAGTTTGTTACTAGATGCTACAAGAACAACAACTGCCACTCCAGCTTGCCGTAGATTTTGCTGATAACGCAAATTTTGATCTGTAGTGAGGAGAATCGTGAAACCCTCCTGGCTCATAAGCTTCAGCAATTCACCGTTCTTTTTCCCTGACCATCCCATCTCAACAACTGTGCGTACCTCGTAATCGGCAAGCTCTCGCTTTAACGGGCGTGGGGCACATTCATCAAGCAGGATTCGCATAGGCTGTCAACATTTCCTTTGCTAATTCAAGGGCTGCGATCGCCTGTTCTCGACTGACACTAGGGAAATGGTCTAGAAATACCTCTAATGAATCACCAGCCTCAAGATAATCAAGCAGGGTTCTCATTGGCACACGAGTTCCTACAAAAACAGGAGTTCCCCCTAGAATATCGGGGTCGCTATGAACAATTCGGGATGTTAATGTCATAACAAATTCAGCCAAACGATTGCCAGCCTTTGCTTGTAATTATATCCTCAAATCACCTAGGAGCTATTGTCCGAATCGAGATTTGGATTCGGCTCACCTCACTGACTCACTTGACTACTCTACCTACATCTTGCCGCGCACATTCTTCTACAATACCTAACGCAGTCGAAATCACATTTTGAAGATCAGATGTTGCTGAGCCAGAATTCACAAAATCACACACAGCTTTGTTAACTACTTGGGTGGTATGGGCAATTTTTGATTGCTGACTTTTTGAACAATATATGGACACAGCAGATAACCAAACCAATATTTCGCTCAAATCATCAAACCATTCCTTTATTACCTCTTTGCCCATCACACTTGTAAGAGTGCCACCCTCAATGGCAAAGCTTGATCGTTTATTTAGTGCCCTGACCAAATACCTGATTGTATTTGAATATGCTTCTACACGCTTATCGCGTATCCATTTTGTATGTTCTTGTTTCGCTCGTAGATAAGTTGTAACCAGTGTTCCAGTCATCCCGGCTACTGCACCAATTGCAGCCCCAATCAAGCCTGCTATTGCGGCATCCATAACTAACTTACTTTTAACGGCAATTGAAGAGTGAACAAAGAGGCAAAGAGTTGATCCATTGAGGACTAAGCGGCATAACAATCTTATTAGAAAGAAACTTTCCGCCGATCCACCTGAATTAGGTGGGTAGCAAGATTATTTCTGCCTATTCACCTCAATTGGGTGGATCGCAAGAACTTTTTCGTATATTACGCAGATACAGGTGGATCACAAGAATCTTTCCGCATAGTTTCAGGTTTGTACAGTTACATAACAGTTACATAACAGTTACATAAGTAAGTATCGTCAGGCGCATAGTGAATGGCTTTGGCTCGATAGATCAGGGAACCGTGCTCAAAAAAGCTGCTAGATCAACTACGAAAAGCGACAAGACACTGCCGAGAAGAGGCATCTTCGACAGTGTTTTGTGCAAACCTGAGCAAGCTGAGGAGAGGCGATCGAGAGACCCGCTGATGGTCTATAGAAAAATTACTAGATCCCTCTCAAAGGGGTTATTTGACAGGCTCTGGAAAGCTTACTGGGTATGTATTTTGTTACTAGATCAGATAGTCCTGGAACCTTACGCCTTCGTGCAAGGCAGCGATGGTAATCTCTGGGTCAATTGGTGAAGATAAACGATCAAACGGAAATTATTGTTGTCAGTTCATTTTTCGGGTAGTGGTTTAGACCTGTGGACACTGAGCTTTTCCTGTAGGTCTAAAACACTACCCAGAATATTACGGCTTGCGAATGGCGATCGTGTAAGAAGGTCGTTGGCGATCGCGTTGACTCTTGACTAAACGAAAATCACGGTCAATGTAAAGATGCTCAAGCTGAGGCGTAGCTAAGAAGCTGGTACCTACCTTCTTAGCTGTACTTTTGTCTAGACTGCTCAAATCGGGTGCCTTTAGTGCATCCACTTTGCCGAGTTTGGCTCTGACTATCTTAGTTATCCAATCCTCTGCCCTTTCAGGGGTTAGTGGAATGCCTCTCCACCTGAATGCTTGCTCAATGCCAACATTCTGAATAGACCACTGACCATCCTGCACCACAAATTTCTGCAATAGCATAAAGTCGTAAGCTAGCAAAAAGGCAGAAAATGCTTGGAAAAGAGAGTTGCGGTGCCCTGGAGCATAGCGGGCAATATTAGCGTAGTAACCATTGTCTTGAAAGATTTGATAGGACTGCTCTCGAACCCGTCCCGGTAAGATTTCGATGAAGGGGATAGTAGACCAGACAGGTAACCAGACGCCTAGCACGAGCGCTACTTGCTCCTCGGCTCCGGGAAAGGGATTACGCTGACTTAATGCTGCAAACAGGGGTGCTAGGGTACTTTTATAAAACTTCACTTTTTGGCTTAAGGGCGATCGCGCGTTGCCTTCAACCAGCTTTAGAATCTCCTGCTTCAGGTCGTCTGTGCTGCTATGACTTAAATCGGGGGGCACTGTTTCTACTCCCAACGTAGACCTTCGAATCTCAGCGTAACGTAAGCAGATTGGTAGTGCCATTTGTCTTTGAGTTTGACCACAGACCCTTCTGTTGCTCATTGCAACTTTGCAAGATCCTTCAACGCCTCGTTAGAGCAAGTTGAGCTAAAAGCTTGTGGAGTAAGGGTTATGACGCATAAAAGAAAATCTACTGAAACAATTTACAAATAGAGGGTGTACCACCTGAGTCCGACCCGCCAGTGTAGACAACGACGCAAAATATCCTTCAGTCTGGCTCTGCCAAGGGTAGTGCTCGCCATAATCAGTGCCGCGAACCATGGGCCCTAAGTAGAAAAGGAAAGAACCAGATAAAATCGCGTAGCTGCCCCATGAGAAGCTGTAGGGGTTGAGCCGAGATACGGATACCGTTGGCGAATCCATGAGAGAAAAATCGGCAATCTCTAAAACTTAGTCCTATTAAGGGTTGTTTAAATAGATACCTCGAATACTGAGCTAACCCGAGAATAAAGGTTTCAGGGGATTCTTTTTTTCTTTTTCGGATTCGCCAACGGTATCAGATATGTGCGAAATAGTGCCACACAGCACTGAAAGGCTTGAAATCTCGTAGCTAAATCGGTCTAAGTTGGTTAAAAGCCGCGATCGCTGAAGTCACCACTAAAAGAGCTTTTCAAGTTTTTGTGGCACTGTTTCGCACGTATCTCGGCTCGACCCCAGAAAGCTCTGGCGTCATTTTGGACTATATCGCCACTAAGTTAGCGAGATCGTTGGTTTTTCTGTACAGAAAGCTTGCCTCACGATCGACGCTCTGTCCGTTTTAAATGCTCCTGCCCCCAATCACAAAGAGGTTTCAACCAGGAATAAGGCTCTCTCCATAAGATGTGAGTGAGTACTCCCCTCTAGGAGGTACATCTGATTAGACGTTGCGATTCACAACCTCATCTTTCTCTAACCCTCGAAGTGTTATATGAGCATCTCTTCAGTAATCTTAGGAATCAGGTGCTTGAGTTCGCTGAAGCGTTTCCCGCCATCCTTCAGATGCAACCAAATCAGCAGCTTCCATTTATCACCGATGATTTTAAGCGCAGTTTGTACAAATTACGGTTCCCTCCGGTTGAGTTGCCGTCATTTGTCTGTCCTCTCCATCGCATAGACTTACAAGTTGCTTACAAGAAAGTAAGTACTTCCCAAACAGTAAGTGAAAGTCTATATTGATGCAAATGTGTAATTTCAACGAAGAACACCCAAAATACAGCTAGAAAAAGCAGTGACACCAGTGACTGGAGCAAAGTTACCCAGCCATGCTTGACAGCAAACACTGATCCAACAGTAACGAAGAATCTTGGAAAGTTAGATGAAAAAAGATCTGTGTGAGTGCTTGAAATGTGTTGATTCATCTAATTCACTCAGCCGAAGAAAGCTTTTGATACTAGGGGCGACTTCAGGACTGGCAACGCTGATAACTGGGCGAGGCAACGCCGCAACCCCAAAACGGGCTATCTCTGCCAACCCAGAAACTCCTGCTCCAGAACGGGCAGACCTCATTCTTTTTAATGGTCGCATTACCACCATGAATGAGTCTCAGCCTTCAGTTACAGCCGTTGCCATCTGTGAAGGTCGTTTTGTTGCCACCGGCTCCGATCGGGACATCATGCGCTGGCGCAGTTCTAAAACTCAGATGATTGATCTGAACAACCACAGGGTGATTCCTGGACTCAATGATTCCCATACCCATTTGATTCGCGGGGGCTTGCATTACAACATGGAACTGCGCTGGGATGGTGTTCCTTCTCTTGCAGATGCCATGCAAATGTTGCGTCGCCAAGCAGAACGAACCCCACCACCTCAATGGGTACGAGTGATCGGAGGCTTTTCTGAGTTTCAATTTGCAGAACGTCGTCTACCGACTTTGGCAGAACTCAATGCAGCTGCTCCAGACACCCCCGTTTTTGTCTTGAACCTCTACGATCGGGCACTGCTTAACCGGGCTGCTCTCCGAGCAATTGGCTACACCAAAGACACTCCTGATCCACCTGGAGGTTTAATTGAACGCGATCGCGCCGGAAACCCTTTGGGTCTAATCGTTGCCAAACCCAGTCCTCTATCGCTTTTGGCAGCCCTTGCCCTGGCAGAACGACTTTCTCCCGATGATGAGGTCAACTCGACTCGGCAATTTATGCGAGAGCTAAATCGACTTGGTATCACCAGCGTCATTGATGCAGCAGGAGGCGGATTACGCTACCCCGATAACTACAACGTCATTGAGCAGTTAGCTGAAGCAGAGCAGTTAACAGTTCGGATTGCTTACAATTTAGTCTCCCAAAATATTGGGCGTGAGCAGGAAGATTTTGTTAACTATGTAAATACGCTTCAGATGGGGCAGGGCAATGATTTCTATCGCCTGAATGGTGCTGGAGAGAATCTGGTGCTGGCGGCAGCGGATTTTGAGAATTTTTTGGAACCCCGCCCGCAATTAGCTGACAGCATGGAAGGCTCTTTGGAAGCAGTTTTAAGGCTGTTATTGGAAAAGCGTTGGGCATTTCGCCTTCATGCTACCTACGATGAGTCGATTTCTCGGTTCTTGACTGTATTTGAGACGGTGAATCAAGACATTCCCTTTCAAGGTTTGAATTGGATTCTGGATCATGCTGAAACCATTAGCGATCGCAATTTAGAGCGAGTTGCCGCACTAGGCGGTGGCATTGCTATTCAACACCGCATGGCGTATCAGGGTGAGTACTTTATTGAGCGCTATGGGCAACAAGCCGTAGAACGTACACCTCCCATTCGTAAAATGCTGGAGATGGGGTTGCCAGTCGGTGGCGGAACAGATGCTACTCGTGCCTCAAGCTACAACCCCTGGACAGGACTCTACTGGTTAGTCACAGGCAAGACAGTGGGCGGTACAGCATTATACCCTGCCTCTAATCGGCTCGATCGCACTGAGGCATTACGACTGTGGACGGTTGGCAGCAGTTGGTTTTCTAACGAGGTAGAGCAAAAGGGAGCGATAATGCCCGGTCAGTTGGCAGATCTAGCCGTGTTATCAGCCGATTACTTTTCTGTACCTGAACCGGAAATTCAGTCGATAGAGGCAGTTTTAACAATGGTTGGCGGCAAAGTGGTCTATGCAGCGGATCGCTTTGAAAACCTCTCTCCACCTCCGCTGCCCGTCAGCCCAGATTGGTCGCCTGTGATTCCCTATGGTGGCTGGGGCACACCCGGATTTTACGATCACACCCGTCAAGGTCAGGCGGCTCCTGCTGCTTTTGCATCTCCCACTTGCTGTACTGCACACCGTTTGGCATCTGGAGTCCGGAACGCATTGTGGGGGCGTGAGCAAATCTCGAATATCGGTTGCAGTTGTTGGGCGTTTTAGGGTCGCGCCAAGGCAAACTTCAAATCAGTTTTTAAATCACTACAGGAAATTAACCAGTGGACGAACGAATTGATATTCTCACGACCGTGTATATTGCGGAACAAACCTTTGATGCTGGCGATCTTGAACAGCACCTCCAAACCTGGAGCGATGAAGTCAAAATAGAGACCCCGTTCGGCTCGGCTGAGGGGCTTGATGCCTATCAGCAATGGCTGAGCCAGTTCTATGCCCAAACCTCTGCCCTTGGTGGAACACGCCACTATGTTCAGGATCCGATTGTCTTAGTGAATGGCGATCGCGCTGAGGTCATTGCCTACCTGTATATCATCAACGCAACCACTGGAAGTTTCTGGGGGTCATCCAGAATTCATGACAAATTAAAGAAAACGAGTGCTGGATGGAAGTTTACTTACCGTAGCGTAAAAACAGATCAAGACTTATCCAAACTCATCTCTTAAGAGAAGTCGCGCAACATTGGCACAAACCCTTTATGCCGCTTCGGACAAGCCTCCTGCACTTTAAGATCAGAGCATACGCGAATGGATGCTCAACTTACTGTAGAAAGCTAGAAACCCCAGACAGTAGTAGTTTCAAGCATGAAAAAACGCGCCACTCATTTTCTAATTGCGCCATGTTTGCTGCTCATTTACATAAGAGCTTAAGTAGGTGAACAAGCTATTTTTCACGCTGCCTTAGCTTGGTTTCTAGTCTCGAGATGCTTTGATACATAATTGATTTCATACAATACTTAGGAGTGGATTATGAGAAGAATCAGTCGTATTTTACTTTCGGTTGTTCTTGTTGTCACTGCTGTCGTTTCTGTAGCGGTGGATTGGAACACAACTCACATCGTCAACCCCGAATGGCATCCCCATGCTAGGTTTCATGATGTGGTAATGCTGTGGTTACTCAGTGGCATGAGTATTATGGCGCTGTGGTTGCTGTGGAGACGATCGACGGAACCCGCTATTGCATATACAGTTGCAATGTTGGTGCCTGTTGTGTTTTGGTCACCCTTTTTCTTTGTGACGCTGGTGATTCCTGGAGCTAGCTTGCAAGCCGATCTGAAAGAAGCTCCACCAATAGTAGCAGGCATTCCTATCTACCCTAATGTGGCGGTTGCAACAGTGTGCGTCATGCTGGCGCTGATTGGCTATGGTTTGTACCGCGTCGCGATCGCCCGCGCATCGTCCAGGAGACTAATTGTGATCGCTAGCTTCACAGTGTTTACGGCATTCCTATCTTCTCAACTAACTCTGGCACATATTGGGCATGGTACTTTCCTGACCCAAAATCTGGCTCGTATGAGCCTATCTCCACCTTTGATGCTAGGCGGGATGGGGCTTGCTCTCGTGGCTGGAGCCGGACATGCTCTCTCTCCTGGACATGGAAAAACTATGGTAGCAGCATATCTTGTCGATTCGCGGGGCACTCCTCAACAGGCAATCTTGTTGGGTTTAGTGACAACGTTGACCCACACGATTAGCGTCTTTGCACTAGGTATACTCGCTTTACTGTTATCCAGGTACGTTCTACCAGAGCGGTTGTATCTGTTCCTAAGTTTACTCAGTGGCTTGATGGTTTGTGGGGTCGGTTTCTGGTTCCTTGATCGATTTTTGAACCCCGTCCTTAAACATCATCATTCTCATAGTCACGCTCCTAACCATACGCATTACCCTGCCCATCCTCAAGTCACGTTACACTCTCTTATAGCGTTAGGAATTGCTGGTGGACTGGTTCCTTGTCCATCAGCCTTGGTGTTACTTTTAAGCGCGATCGCTCTTCATCAAGCAGCCTACGGTTTGTTATTAGTCTGTGCGTTTAGTTTTGGATTAGCCGTTGTTTTAGTCAGCATTGGTTTAATCGTTATTTATGCACATAAATGGTTAAAGCAATTCTCATTTGTTCAGTTCTTGCAACCTTATATGGCGCTGATCAGTGCCATATAAGGTTGCTGTAGGAACAACACTAATAGTTTTTGCTGTAGTTTAGAGGTAAGAGAATGAAAATTGGTATCATCGGTGCTGGCAACATGGGTGCGGCACTTGGCAGAATTTGGGCGAAAGCTGGACACCACGTTATCTTTTCATACTCAAGAGATGAGGAAAAGCTCCGTCAACTGGCTGCCTCTGCTGGTGAGACTGCAAAAGTTGGAACCCCACAAGCAGCAGTCACACATAGCGACATAATCTTGCTGGCTGTTTGGCTACCCTCGTTAGAAGATGTCATTCATACCGCAGGCTCTCTGGATGGCAAGATCGTCATCACTTGTGTCAGTGGGTTACAACCAGATTTCACGGGACAAACGATCGGGCTGCCAACTAATTTAAAAATATCTATTGCTGAAACCATTCAACAACTTGCACCTAATGCAAAGGTTGTTGAAGCATTCAACATTACTTTCGCAGAGGTCATTGCCTCAGAATCTAGACAATTTGGCAGCGATCGCCCCAGTATCTTCTATTGCGGTGATGATTCAGGAGCAAAGAAGCTTGTTGCTGGCTTGGTTGAGGCATGTGGTTATGAAGCAGTAGACGCAGGAGCCTTGAGCGTTGCTCGTTCCTTGGAAACGTTAGCAACTGCCTGGGTACAGTTTTCTGTTGCAAGTCAGTTGTTTCCTAACCTTGGATTGAAAGCACTGCGACGTTAAGCAGTCTATCCTCTGTTTCAATTTCTAGACCAGGAAAGTCTCATGTCTAAACAAAATATTCAAATCATTCAGCAACGTTGGTAGTTCTACATAGTGACTGTAAGCGTGATGCTCAACGACCATTTGTTGAATTTAATCTTTCATCAAAGGAGACTCCTATGAATCCGGCTAAACCTCAGTTGGAACTGATCAGTCATCACCTGTGCCCTTATGTACAGCGAGCAGTGATTACCTTACTGGAAAAAGAGATTCCCCACGATCGCACCTATATCGATCTGGAAAACAAACCCGATTGGTTTCTACAAGTTTCACCGTTGGGCAAAGTGCCTTTGTTAAAAGTTGGTAACGAAGTTCTGTTTGAGTCCGCCGTGATTTGTGAGTATCTAGACGAAGTTACGCCGGGTTCCCTACATCCTGCCGATCCACTTGAGAAAGCTAAGCATCGGGGTTGGATTGAGTTTGGCTCAAGCATTCTTAACGCGATCGCCGGGTTCTACAACGCACCTGACCAAGAGCGATTTGAGCAGAAGCGGCAAGAAATCATGGATAAATTTGCTCGCGTTGAAACTAGTTTAGAGGGCAAACCCTACTTTTCGGGTGAACAATTCACCCTGGTTGATGCTGTTTAAGCTACTCAACATTTAACTTGCAAGTAGCCCATTTCCTTTGTTCTTCACTTTTCGTTGCCACTTAATCTTTAGTTCTCCTTGATTCAGGAGGCGATCCAGTAGCTCTCTCAATTCTTCCACCGAT
>JAESGK010000324.1_pt1 | contig 22766 bp, 25 predicted proteins | sample 9269681 | NCBI WGS metagenome assembly JAESGK01 (sample SAMN14515347, study PRJNA621673) | algae metagenome | isolation source: Timaviella obliquedivisa GSE-PSE-MK23-08B and co-occurring heterotrophs from... | place: USA: Grand Staircase Escalante National Monument, Utah | collected 2006-08-15
AATTGGTTCAGGGACAATTGAGTCAACGGTTAAACAGATCGGACGACGGATTAAAATATCAGGAGCACAGTGGAAAAAAAGCAATGTTCCGCAAGTGTTAATGCATCGCTCTGCCTACCTCAATGGGTACTTCTCAACCTCAGTCTTACAAAATTGAGATGCACTCCAGGATACCTCCCTTTTGCTTCCATTTTTGGTAAGTCCGTATTGATTTGATCAACTGCCGACCAGGATCCCACCACTTCTGTAGTTCTTCACGACTCCAATTTGGCTCAGTTGCTGATATTAAAGACAAGTTTTATTTTCCTTCTAGGGAACTAAGAAATACTCAAATTAATTTTGATAATAAGTGGTTAAATAGTGGTTTAGAGATTTCTACAATAATTTTTTATGTTTGCAAGAGAGATCATGAGGAATAGCTCATACTCAGAACTGATTCTGCTCGCTAGAACATCACCTCTTGTAAATTTAATCATTGAAAACTTAAGCGTTCTTTTTGTGAAATTTTGTAGCTAATAATTCTAAACTGATGCAGTTTGGCTACCAACTCTCAACTGTTGCAGAGTGCGTTGAAATTTCCAGAGTAGAAAAGCTAACAGCAGCCATTGACCAAGGATGCCGAAAATCACTTCCAGCATTCTATCCGCTCCTGGAAATGCCCAAGGCGCATAGCCGATCAATGTCCAAATCATCCGGATAGCAGGCATACTTTCGCCCACCAAGCTCAGGAGAATGGGTAGTAAAATTAAGACGCTAGCTAAGCCACCAAACGCCCATAAGCTTGGGTTACGAACTTTAGCAGCAAAAATTAGCTGAATAAACGTACCGCAAATTAACAGCAGATTAGCGATCGCCGTACAAGCAAATGCAGTTGGAAGAGGGTACCTAGTGCCAATTCCAACTGCATAGAGCCAAGGCACCAGCCAAAGACCCACAATTAACATCTGAATCGTCATCGCTAGCAAGACCGGGCTTTTTGCTCCCCATATCCAGCTTTGCCAACTTTGAGACTGATACTTAACCCAATCTAAGAGGGCTTGACGCTGCGGACAAGTACCCAGAATGAGTAAGAGTAGCAAGCTAAAGCTAAACGCCTGCACCATAAAAGTTTCTGGCCAACTGCTAGGGGGACTCCCTACCGAATCGGGGTAGAGCAAGAAGCCCAAGAAAAACACTTCTAGATAAGCTGCAATCAGGTAACTCTGACGCTTGCTTCTTGCTTAGGACTGACGATCGCGGTTGGCGAAAGTAGCGCAATAGCACTCTCCAAATTAAAGCTGTGCCAATCGCAAGATTAATTAGAGTAAAAGCGTGGGCAAGCCAGAAGTTCTGACTGATATCTAAATAGAACCAAAATCGTTGATCAGCCAGGGAGTAACCAAAGATTTCTGGGAAATTATCTAGCGATCGCCAAGCAACAGTAAAGCTCCAAAAATAAAAGGCTATGACAAACCCAAGCGAGAAGGCAATCGCCACAAATGAAATTCCAGCCGTGAATTGCCAGCTTGCTGCTCCCGGTTTTGGCACAGCTATCAGACTATAGAGCATGGCTGCGCTGTAGCAAAGGATGCAGCTAGCCAGCAGCAGCAGATAAAAACTCAGCGTTAACTCTGAGGGTAAACCAGCCGCAACAGCAGCAATTAGATGCAGTGGAATGGCAAGGACTATAGCTAAATAGAGTAAAGTTGGCACCCCCAAGATTTTCCCAAGCAGAATTTGCCAAGCCGGGCGTGGACTGAGGCGAATAAAATTAAGCGTTCCTCGATTCTCCTCGTGGGTCAAATCACTGACGATGAGATAACTACCAAGAATTAACAGCAAGAAAGGAAGGCCATAAGTGAAGCTTCGCCAAATATTTAACCATTTTGACTGATTTGGTAATTTGTCGATAATTAAAAACAGCAGAAGTTGACCGATTGCAGATAGGGCGATCGCGGCAATCACGCTGCGGGGTTTGAGTCGTCCACGCAGTTCTCGCAACAGTTGAGGGTTCCAGTCGCCTAACTGATCAATCCACGGGGCTTGCTGTGGCTGTTGCATGGCTAAGGGTGCTAAGAAGTTTGCTGATAGCCCAGCTTGAGAAAAATTTCTTCTAGGCTGGCCTGGACGGGCGAAAACTCAGTAATTTGCCAACCGCCCGTAATTAAGTCGCGCAGCAGATTGGCCGCTTCTAGATTTGTGCCCGCAAATTGGATGCAGACCTGATTGCCAGAGGGTAAAATCTCACAGACTGTCACCAACGGCATCGTTTGGAGAACTTGCTGGAGGGCCGCTGCTTCGCCAAGGGCAGCAATGATAATTTGTTGCCCCCTGCGATCGCGCTGATAGAGGGCTTGCAGTTGGCTGCTTTCGACCAGTCGCCCTAACTCCATAATTCCAATCGAGGTACAAAAATCCTCTAAATCGCTGAGGATGTGCGACGAAATCAGGATCGTTATCCCCTCAGTTTGCAGGGTTTTAATCGTTTCCCGATATTGAACGCGGGCGATCGGATCAAGACCCGACACTGGCTCATCGAGCAAGAGCAGCACCGGGCGATGGATCACGGTGCGGGCCAAGCTCAGTCGCTGCTTCATTCCCCGCGACAGGGTGCTAATTTGGCTCTGGCGCTTATTTTCCAAGCTGACCAGTTCTAAAACTTGATTAATTCGCTGGGCTAACTCTGGTTGACGCAGGTAGTAGAGCCGCCCAAAATAGTCGAGGTAATCCACCACATTCAGGTCGTCGTAGAGCGGAAAGTCATCCGGTAAAAAGCTGATTTGGCGTTGAATGCCAGGGTTGGGCTGGTCAGGCAGCAGGCGTTGACCGCTGATGTAAATTTCTCCGGCAGTTGGTTCTTCTGCCGCCGCCAGCATCCGAATTAGAGTGGTTTTACCGGCTCCATTCGGGCCAATTAGCCCATAAATTTCGCCAGCATTGATTTGTAAGTTGACTTGATTGACAGAGATCGTCTGATCAAATTGTTTGGTTAAACCCGTAGTGCTCAGCATGGCAAGCGGCTCAGGGCTTGACAACCAAGACTGAGCAGTGAGCATCCGTGACGACTTGGCTGCTGACCGAGCCTTGCAGAATTCGGTTAACTCCGGTCAACCCTCGACTGCCAATCACAATCAGCTTGGCTTGATAAATATTAGCCAGCCGGATAATCTCATCCGCCGGATCGCCAGTGACAATTTCGAGCTGGCTAGGACAGGGTAAATCAGCTTGGTAAGCCAGCAATTGCTGCTCAGTGTGACGATACAGTTCAATTTCCGAATCAGCAGCGGGTAAATTAGCCGGAGTTTCCATGCCGGAGTCCACAGGCGAAATCACATGGGCCAGAATCACCTTGGCATCTGGCTTTAGGTTGAGTTCCAGCAGGGTTTGGATCACTCGATCCGATAACTCAGAACCATCCAAAGCGACTAAAACGGTTTTAAACACACTGCCTCCTGCCCAATTTTGCCTCGCCGGACTGGCTTGACTTCAATACTAAACCGGCCAGGCTGCAGATGCTGCTTGATTTGGGAATCTAAACCTGCTAATAGCGAATTCGCGGGTCAACCCAGGCATTCAGAATGTCGATCGCAATACTCACCACCACTACAATCAGGGCAAAGAAAACAATGATGCCTTGGACAGTCGGGTAGTCTCGCAGCGAAATTGCTTCGTAGAGTCGGTTGCCTAAGCCGGGCCAAGAAAAGGTGACTTCCGTCAGGATGGCTCCCCCTAGTAGGGAAGCAAAGGTCAGCCCCAAGACGGTAATCACGGGAATCAGGGCGTTCTTGAAGGCGTGAGCGACTAAAATTCGCCGTTCCGGGATGCCTCTGGCTCTGGCCGCTTCGACGTAATCTGCCCTCAGGGTTTGCTTCAGGTTGACTCGGACAATTCGCTCAAAAATCCCGCTCAGCACGAGGGCGAGGCTAAAAGCAGGCAAAGCTAGGTAGTAAAGGGCTGTCAAAAATTGCTCTAAGTTGGCGTGCAGCAAGCCATCTAAGCTATAAAGCCCAGTTGGCCCGGCTGGCGGTGTGAGGCTAATCGGGTAGCGCGTACCGAGCGGAAACCAGCCGAGCTGGACTGAAAAGACCAACTGCAACAGCATGCCCAGCCAAAACAGCGGAATCGCGTAGGTAATAATCCCAAACAAGCGTCCACCCGCATCAAAAGCAGTCCCCGGCCGAGACGCTGCCAGCATCCCGACGGCCATCCCGATCAGGAGAGCGATCGCCAGACTATACAGGGCCAGTTCTGCTGTAGCCGGAAAATAATCTTTGATCACCTGCACCACCGACTGCCCGCGACTGGTCAAAGAAGAACCCAAGTCAAACTTGAGCAAGTCGCCCATGTAGTGCAGATATTGCTGCCAGAGCGGATCGTTTAACCCCAGTTGCTCTCGCATCGCTGTTTTAACGGCTTCTGGCGCTCGCGGGCCAAGAATCACATCGACTGGATCGCCAGGGGTAGCCCGCAGCAGCAAAAACACAACGGTGACAATCGTCCACAGCATCAGCGGCGCTAGCAGCAACCGCAGCAAAACATAAGACTGGAGAGCACGAGCGCGAGACATTAAGTCATCATTCCTGGTCAACGGCTGCCAATCACCTTAGCAAGATCAGAGATCGTTTGGGACAATCTGCTGTCCAATCAAATCCCTAGTGCAGCAATGCGCAATTGATCCGCAAGAGTAGTGATCTCTGTTTTCATGACAAGTCTGCCCAGCCAACTTGGAGGGATGCCCGCTTCTCCATAAAATGCTCCAGCCACCTGACCACAAATGGCCGCAGTTGTGTCTGCATCATCGCCCAAATTTGTAGCAGCTAAAATTGCTTGCTCGTAAGTTTCGGTTTGCCAAAAGCACCAAAGGGCTGCTTCTAAACTTTCCACAACATATCCAGTCCCCCGGACATGATTGATTGTCTTATTTCGGTATTTGCCACTGGCGATCGCTTGAATTGATTCAGAGCTAGCGATCGCTGAATGAGCGTCAAAGAGAATTTCTGATTTACTGGCTCCTGAAAGAGCACGGAACAAAATGTCTCCAAATAGGAGACTGGCATCAATGCACTCTGCCGCACCGTGAGTGGTACGAGAGCTTTCGCCAGCAAAATGTAAAACAAGATCGCGATCTGAAAAGTAAAACATGGGCACAGGTGCCAACCGCATCAGACAACCATTGCCAGCCGACCTGGGATGAGTAGAACCGCTAAACGGATTGCCAGAAGTTTGATACTGAGCTAGCGCTTGTCTGACAGTATTGCCAATATCAAAACATGCCCCTGTACTGCTGAGATAACCTTGTTCGTACCAGTCACAGTAGCGATTCATTTGATCCGCTGCATCAAAAGCACCCAGCTCAACCAAGCTAGTGGCTAAGCACAAAGCCATCGAAGTATCGTCCGTCCATTGACCGGGTTGGAGTTTGAAGGGGCCGCCACCAACCATGTCAGTTATGGGCGCAAAGGAGCCACGACTTTGAAACTCAACTGTTGTGCCGACGGCATCGCCCACAGCCAAACCCAATAAACAACCTCGAAATCGTTCTGATGAATGCATAATTATCTATCGGCGGTATTCATCTCCGCAGTCGCCAATTCGCTCTAGCAAATTGCGAGACTGACTTAAAACAGTAGCTATTTGTTGGCGATCGCCCGCATCCAGCTTCAAACCAAACACTTGGGCATTATCAGCTAAATGCTCAGCAATTCCCAGGCGGGCCCCGACAATCACTCCGGCTACCGTCGGCTGATCCAAAATTGAGCGCACCGCTACATTAGCGATGCTAACTTGGTGCTTTTGAGCGATCGCCTGCAAGGTTTGCAAGAGGGTTTGCAGTAGCTTCCAGCCGCCCCAGGCATCAATCATCGTTTTGTATTTTTTGAGGCTGACCGTCTCTAGTAGCAGCCCAAACGGTTCAGACTTGCCCAGATATTTTTCTGACAAAAACCCACCGCAGAGGGTGCCGTAGGTCAACAACTGCACACCATGCACCTGACACAGGGTCATCATCTGGGCGATCGGGCGCTGATCGACTAGCGAGAACTGGACTTGATTAGCGACAATTTTGATCCCGTGCTCCAAAATAATTTGCAGGTGCTCGGTGTCAAAGTTGGTCAGGGCCAAGTGCCGAATTTTGCCCTCAGCTTGCAGGTCAGCCAAATGCTTGAGCGCATCTAGGTAGGCTAGATTTTTATAATCCCACCAGTGAAATTGCAGCAAATCCAAGCAATCAACCCCCATCCGCCGCCGGGAAATATTGATATTTTCTGCGACTGTGTGGCGCTGCATTGGCATTGGGCGGGGCACCCACTTGGTAAAGGCTTGCAGGTTTTGCAGCGCAGCCAGGCCACGCTCAGCGTCAAGCTGCCGCCGAAACTCACCGATTAAATCTTCAGCCGGGCCGTAGTGATCGGCTAAATCCCAGGTCGTGTAACCCGCATCCAGGTACTGGAACATGCTGGCGATCGCCTGTGTCAGATCAATCTTGCCGTGATAGCCCGACACCTGCCACATCCCATTCAAGAGGCGACAAATTTGCAGGTCAGGCGTAAATTGCCGTCTGCTGGTAGCACCTAAGTTCATTAAAAATATTCTCTCAAAGTCAAAAACACCGCTGGGCTAGATCTGGCTAGTGTTTTGCCTCCTGCCTTGTTACTGCTGCCTGCTCACCCTAGTTGACTCGCTTCAAATTACCTGCCTTCACCCAGCCTTCCACATTACTGGTTTGAGAGCGAATTCGCTGCCAGTCTCCATCCGCACTGTCTTCTAGAACAACCACTTCTTCCTCAAAGCCAACCCCGCCAATCCGGGCCGCATCATTGCTAGGGTTATCTCGCACACTCAGCCCGCTAGAGAAACTGACGGTGGCCAAATAGCCGTCGGTTGGACTTGGAGAGGGAGCTGTCGCAGCAGGCGCTGGCTTGTCCGGCTGAGCAGAGGGAGACGGCTGATTGGTGCGTTCATTGTCAAAGACTGGGCGTTCAGGCGGAGTAGATAATCGCTGCACGACCAAATACCCCAGTCCAAACAACACGATTCCCAAAACGACAAACCCCAACGTCGAGCCGAGCAAAAAGCGGAAGAATTTAGGCGATTTCATAGCGGGTTATCAGGCTGTTGTAACTGGCGCTGAATCCGTAAGCTAAGGCTGCTATGGCGAGAAGCAAGGCGGGCTTTACCAGCCGCAGCCCAATTTTGTAAGAATTCGACCTGCTCTTGAGCCGTGCGGGCGAGGGGAACAATTTGGCTAGCGGCTTCCAAAATATCATCTGTGGTGAAGTCGCGATTTTGGCTAAACCCAAGGTGCATCGCCTCGACAATGGTTTGCTCAATTTCTGCCCCCGAAAAATCTGGGGTTTCATAGGCTAAGCGCTCTAGGTCATAACCGGCCAGATTGTGCGATCGCAGCCGAGACAAATGCACCGCAAAAATCGCCTGCCGCTCTTCTGTCGTCGGCAAGCCCACAAAAAAGATTTCATCAAACCGCCCTTTCCGCAGCATTTCCGGCGGCAGGGCTTGAATATTATTAGCCGTTGCGACCACAAACACCGGCGAGGTCTTTTCAGACAACCAAGTAATAAAAGTGCCAAACACGCGGCTAGTCGTGCCCGCATCGCCTTTGCTGTCCAGCCCAGAAAAAGCTTTATCAATTTCATCAATCCAGAGAATGCAGGGCGCAAGGGCTTCAGCCAACTGAATCATCTGGCGAGTCCGCGACTCTGACTCCCCGACCAGCCCGGCAAACAGCCGCCCGACATCCAGCCGCAGCAAGGGCAAGTGCCAGTGGTGGGCGATCGCCTTAGCGGTTAAAGATTTGCCGGTGCCCTGAATCCCCACCAGCAGCAGTCCGCGCGGATAGGGCAACCCATACTGGCGGGCACGCTCCGCAAAAGCGCCACCGCGGCGCAGCAGCCAGTCTTTCAGGTTATCTAGCCCGCCGATATCAGAAATTTCTTCGGTGGCGGGATAAAAATCAAGAATTTGAGTTTGGCGAATCGTCTGCCGTTTTTCTTCTAGAATCAGGTCAACATCCTGGGGGCGCAGTTCGCTATGGGTGGCGATCGCCCGCGCCAGCACCCGCCGAATCCGCTCCATCGACAGCCCTTGGCAAGAGCGCACCAAGTCATCTAGCCCCTTGCCCTGGAGCGATTGCCCCAAGCTGGTCAGCAGCCGCTCAATTTCGATTTGAATTTCGGCAGCGGTCGGCAGCGGAAACTCCAGCACCGTCAGGGCTTCCGTCAAATCATCGGGAATCGCTAACTGCGCGGCCAGCAGCACTAGGTTTTTGGGTTGAGCCTTCAGCAACCGAGCCAAGTTCCGCAATTTACGGGAAATCGCCACATCCTCTAAAAAGCGATAAAAGTCGCGCAGAATAAAAATCGCCGAGGCATTGGCTGGCAGTTTTTCAACTAACTCTAGAGCTTGCAGTGGGTTGCGCTTGCCAAAACCGGCGTCGTTTAAGTTGCCCTGGTAGCCATCGACAAAATCCCAAATGTAAACGGCTCGATTGCCCTGCTGTTTGGCAGAGTGAGCGATCGCCGCTTCCACCCGCTCTTCTTCCCGTGTCGGAATATAAATCAGCGGGTATCTCGCCCTCAGCAGTAGTTCAAACTCTTCACTAAAGCCCATGGGCAACTCCCTCAAGAACTCAATTGTTTTTTGAGGGCTTCTAGGTTAGCCCAGCGCCGATCCACAGGCTGAAGCTCAGCGTTCCGATTATCCTGATCATCAACCGGAATGCCAGCGCATTCGAGATCGCAGAGTCGGCGATCGGGCAGAGCCAAACAGACTTGCTGGTAAAGCCAGTCGGTCGGGTCAAAGTGTGCCTGGGGCGGCAGCGTTTCCACGAGGTCTTCGAGGGCAACTTCCACTTCTAAGCCAGGCTTTTCGGGTTCAGCCAAGTCAGGAGCTTGCAGCCAAATCAGTTCCGAAACCTGACAGGTGAGGCGATGATTGTACTGCTGCAAGCAGCGATCGCAGGTCAAGGTGATAATCGATTCCACCTGGGCAGTTACTTCTAAAAAGTTACCCCGATGGGCGACGCTGAGCTGCCCTTGCAGCGGGGTTAACGTCTCTAAACCCGGCAAAAATTCTTTGACCGCTACAACTTGCGTTTGCTGCGGTGCTGTTGCCACTTGGGGAATGTAGATTCGTTCCATAATTGCCCCTTTCCTCCACCAGTTAATTGTTTAGTCTTCGGTTGGCAATGCTTCTGCTAATTGCAAACGCACCACCAGTCGGCGATCGGGTTCCTGACCGCGACTAAAGGTTTCTAAATCGGGCTCATCCTGCAAAATTGTATGCACCATCCGTCGCTCTGCGGCCGAGAGGGCTTGGGTGACAAACTCAGCTTGAGTTTGACGCACCTGACTGGCTGCTTGCTCCGCCAGCGATCGCAATTCTTTGTAACGATTCAGCCGATGGTTTGCCAATTCAACCGTGTAGACGGCCTGTTGCTCTCGGTCTTGCCCAATATTGAGCGTCGCATTGATCAAATATTGGATCGCATCTAGGGCCGCAGCCCCAGAGCCTAATAGACGGTCAACCTGTTCTGCCGTCAAGTCAGCGGACTGAATCGTTAACCAGTAGCCAAATTCAGCCTCAATCTGCGGCTGTTCTAACCCAACTGTCGCTCCAAAACCCGCTAGAGGAAGCAGAGTCTCTAACCATTGCTGACCTCGCTGGGGGTGTTGAAGAGTCATAGCTTAATCGATGAATCGATAAATAAAATTAATCAAGCTGAAGGCTTCTTTTTAGAGCGAGTCGGTTCAAACGGCAGTACGTCCCGCGCCTTGACATCCACCGTCTGCTGCTCAGCATCGACCAGCTTTTGAATGTTTTCTGGCAGAGGCTCCTTCAGCAAAATAAAGGTTTGGGCGGTCTGGAAAATATTGGCCACCAGCATGTACAGCAGCACCCCGGCCGGCAGCGGGAAAAATAGAAACATGCCAGAAAAGATAATCGGCGTCAGTTGATTGACCGTGTTTTGCTGCGCGTTAGTGCTGCTAGACCCCTGACCGGACAATAGCTGGTTGACATACAGGCTGACGCCAAACCCCAGAATCATCACCAGAATGTCCCAGTGAATGCCACCCCAATTGACGCTGGTCTGGCCATCGGCCGTCTTGGAGACCAAATCACCATCGATCGCCCCAACTCGACCCAGGGCATCAATAAACAAAAATCCTTTTTGAGAGGCAATACCCGGAATCGTGCCTTGCAGCGACACATCTCCTGCTTGCAGCGCCTCTAAGCGCCCAGCCTGATCCAGTTTGACCCGCTCTTGCCCTTTCATGACTTCCCAATGGGGCTGCACCTGTGAGTCGGGATAGTTAGCCAGCAGTTGCTCTAAAGGTTTGCCCTGGGCGGTTTGAAATTGGAGGGCTGTTTTTTGCCCGATCGCCAATCGATTGCCAGCCGGCAGCAGTGCCTGCACAGACTCATGCACTCCATCAGCTAGATAAATGTTTTGGGGCTTGGTGGAAAAGGCTTGAGGCTGAACCTGCTGAATTTGATCGGGCGGTTGAATTTGGAGATTTACCTGATACTTAATATCTGAAAACGGCGATCCCCGCAGGGTGGCAAACAGGGCAAACAAAATCGGCATTTGCACCAACAGCGGGAAACAGCCTGCCAGAGGATTACCAAACTCTTTGTAAACTGCGCTCATCGCCTCCTGCTGTTTGGCAGGATCGTTTTTGTAGCGCTCCTGAATCTCTTTCACCCGCTTTTGCATCACTGGCTGCACCACTTTCATCCGGCGCATACTGCGAATGGAGCCAGCACTCAGAGGATAAACCGCCAGCCGCACCACCAGCGTCAGGGCGACGATCGCCAGCCCATAGCTCGGTACAATCCCGTAACAAAAGTCCAGGATCGGCAACATGACATTGTTGGAGAGAAATGAGATACCAAAGTCCATTCGTTTAGGGTCAAATTTGATGAGTGTAAAAAAGGCGTGAGTTCTGGTCTATCTTAGCTACCAATTGCTCCACTGACGGTTTTTGCCCTCTGAGCCAGCTTGTCTTCAATGTAGTCATAGGTAGCGCGGAAGTTAGGTACAGCCCGCAGTTCCAGACGGCTGCCATCTTCAAGGGTGAGCACCATGTCCCCCCACCAGCCCAATCCTCTCGGAACTGTCACAACCTTAGCAATTTGGGCATAGACGACATCTGAGCGATCGCGCCCTAGCCAGCCGCCCGTAATTGTAATCCGGCGGCTGGTAATCCGGTAGCGCAACCAGAGCGCCCGCACAATCGCACCCACCGTCAAGGGCAAGCAGATCACAGTCAAGCCCAGCAGTAGGTTGAATATGAGATCACCAACGTGGGGGCCACCCTCATAGTAAACATCTTCTTTAATGCCCATGCAGCAACTTTGCCTCCGCCAACAACTGCTTTAATTCTTGCAGAAATTGTTGGTAATCGCACTCTAAGGCTGGGGATTCCTGGCTAACTGGCTGGGCGCGGACACCAATCACCAGATCCCAACCGGGTTGAAGTTCGCTGAGTAAAGAGCGACAAGCCGACCGCAGCCAGCGCTTGATCCGATTTCTAACCACGGCTCGCTTGCTCACTTTTTGACTGACTGAAACCCCAATTCGAGTCGGCTGGTCAGGCTGCCGATAGGCGCGCAAAATTAAATGAGATGATTGATAGCGACTGCCTCGCTGGTAGACCCTCGTAAAGTCCTGACGGTGCCTCAAACGATTGCAGCGATCAAGCACAAACCTATTGCCTGCTTAAACCGCTAAACAAACCCGCCCTCTGCTGCGCCGCGCCTTGATCACTCGCCGACCGTTTTTGGTTTTCATCCGGGCCCGAAAACCAGAGGTGCGTTTGCGTTTGCGGGAAGTTCCCCCTAAAGTGCGCTGAGTCATAAATCAATTACCTGGACAAAAAAGCATGGATTACAATCTTATCACTAGCTTTAGAATTAGTTTGGACTCTCGGTACATCTTGCTTTCTTGAGGTTAAGACTGCTCTGTTAGAGGTCAGAATTCCATCGCTGGCTCAATCAGGACTGAGAGGTATGCCGCTACGGCTCTAGTGTGTTCGAGCTAGTCAATGCCAAAACTTAAAGCAACTCGATTGCTTAAGTCCTGCTTTATTTTCTGCTCTTAAAGCCGAGATCGAGTTTACTCTAGTAAGCTAAACCACATTTAGTTGTGCTGGTTCAGCCCTCAAGCCGGGGATTGAGCCGAAACACTGATCGGCTAAGTGCGGATAGCCGAGTTTTCTAGTCGAGGTTGCTGAGCGTGGATATTCCCCTAGAGAGTCTGTGGAGCCAAATTTTGGAGCGGTTGCAGCTTCAATTGAGCCGCCCGACGTTTGAAACCTGGATCAAGACTGCCAACGCTGAAGAGTTTGCCGATAACTGCTTGGTGATTCGCACCCCCAACCCGTTCGCCCGCAATTGGATTCAGAAATATTACGTCAAGACGATCGCTGACGTTGCCCATGACATCTTGGGGCATCCGGTCGAAATTCAGCTTGTAATTGCCCAAGGTGCCGAGGAGTCATCCGAAATGGTGGAATCAGTCCCGGCTGTGCCCGTGGCTCGTCCCAGCAGCGAAACGGTCAGCCACAAAGCGCGGATGAGCGACCTCAACGCTAAGTATGCCTTCTCCCGCTACGTGGTTGGCCCCAATAACCGGATGGCCCATGCCGCCTGTTTGGCCGTGGCCGAGTCGCCAGGGCGAGAGTTTAATCCGCTGTTTTTATGTGGCGGCGTTGGTTTAGGCAAGACTCACCTAATGCAAGCGATCGGTCTCTATCGGCTCGAAATTCACCCGAATGCCAAGATTTTTTATGTTTCGACCGAGCAATTTACCAATGATTTGATTGCCGCCATTCGCAAAGACAGCATGCAGACCTTCCGAGAGCATTACCGAGCCGTGGATGTGATGCTGGTTGACGACATTCAGTTTATTGAGGGTAAGGAATATACCCAGGAAGAGTTTTTTCATACGTTTAACACGCTGCATGAAGCCGGGAAACAAGTGGTTCTGGCCAGCGATCGCCCACCCAGTCAAATCCCCCGGTTGCAAGAGCGATTGTGCTCGCGGTTTTCGATGGGATTAATTGCCGATATTCAACCGCCCGACCTGGAAACTCGGATGGCAATTTTGCAAAAGAAATCTGAATACGAAAGCATTCGCTTGCCCAGAGACGTGATTGAATATATTGCCTCTAGCTACACCTCGAATATTCGCGAACTGGAAGGAGCGCTGATTCGATCGGTTGCCTACATTTCAATTTCTGGCTTACCGATGACTGTGGATAATATTGCGCCAATTTTGAACCCGACGGCGGCCAAATTGGAGGCAGCGCCAGAAACGATTGTGCTGGCCGTGGCTGACACCTTTGGCGTTTCGCCAGAAGACCTCAAAAGTAATTCGCGCCGGCGAGAAATTAGCATGGCCAGGCAAATTGGCATGTACTTAATGCGCCAGCACACCGCCCTCAGTCTGCCCAAAATTGGCGATCAGTTTGGCGGTAAAGACCACACAACCGTGATTTATAGCTGTGAAAAAGTCGCAGACCTCCAGCGCACCGATCCAGAAGTGGCTCAAGTCCTGCGGCAGCTCAGCGATCGGATCAATCTGAGCAGCAGTGAAAACGACTGATTAGATTGAACATTAATTTTTATTGCTATTTTTAGTTAATTTTTCTTAAGTCAGTTTTAGCCTGTGGAAAACTCGCCATTTTCTGGGGAAAACGTTGTGGAAAACCTGTGGAAAACTCATTCATCCTGTGGAAAACTTTTTGAGTCATTTTCCACCTGTGGAAAACTCAGGGGGGTTTTCCACAGGTTTTCCACAGGCTAGAAACGCTAAAACTCCCTGGGGATATAGGATTTAAAAAGTTTTCCACATTTTCCACAGGCCCTACTACTACTACCTAGAGTTTTAAATTTAAACAGCAGGAGGTTTTAAAGGCCAAGCCAGTAAAAAATTTTGGACTCCCCGAACTAGGAGTGGTAGGATAACCTCCCAAGCTTGAATCGGCCCCGGCAAGTTTTATGAAATTGGTTTGTGCCCAAAACGACCTCAGCGCTCGACTCTCACTTTTGAGTCGGGTGGTGCCGTCTAATCCAAGCCATCCGGTGCTGGCAAATGTGCTACTGATTGCGGAGCCTGATCGCCTAGGGCTAGCCGTGTTTGACCTCAGCCTGGGGATGCAAGTTTGGATTCCAGCTCAAACCGAAGTGCCAGGTTCAATTACCCTACCGGCTCGATTTTTCAACGACATTGTTTCGCGCTTGCCCAATGCCCCGATTGAAATTGCGGTCGATGAGGTGACAACAACCCTCACCTGCGGTTCAGGGCACTACCAAATGCAGGGCATCAGTGCTGAGGAATTTCCGGCTTTGCCTGAGCTGGAGGACAGTCAGCAAGTTGTCTTATCGGCTGCTCTACTGCTGGAAGGACTCCAGGGGTCGGTGTTTGCCGTCAGCAGCGACGAGAGCAAGCAAGTGTTAACGGGGCTACACCTAAGCACCCAGTCCAAAATGTTGGAGTTTGCCGCTACCGATGGGCATCGGCTGGCGATCGCCAACTCAGCGATCGAAACACCAGACATTGCCGTCACTGTGCCTGCCAAAGCCCTGCGAGAATTGGAAAAACTGCTAGGACGGCAAGAAACTGACCTAACGCTGCGGTTTGACCCTGGGCAAGTGGTGTTTGAATTTGCCACTGAGCAAGGGATGGCTCGCCTCAGCAGCCGCCTGCTGGAAGGACAATACCCCAATTACAATCAACTGATTCCAAAGCAATTTGAGCGCCAAATTACGATCGAGCGTCAGCTTCTGGTTAGCGGTTTAGAGCGAGTAGCAGTGCTGGCAGCTCAGAAAAACAACGTGATTAAGCTCAGCATCAATGCTGCCAAACAGCAAATTGATTTATCGGCGGAAGCACCTCAGTTTGGCAGCGGCGAAGAGTCAATCTCGGCTCAAGTTTCTGGGGATGATCTGGACGTTGCGTTTAACGTTAAGTACTTAATCGATGGCTTAAAAGCTATGAATAGTTCTGAAGTGCAAATTCAGCTTAATTCCGCGACTTCACCGGCGATCGTCCGTCCTTTAACCGGAACTAAGATCACCTACTTGATTATGCCAATCCAAATCCGAAGTTAACTAATTTGAATCATCTGCATCGATAGGTGTATCACAAGGTTCTTCAGCCAGTAGACTTCTCTAGCTAAACGTAATAAAATCCACCTCGTTGAGCGCTGTTACATTCTGCAAACATTCCAAATTTATAAAGGTAGGGGCCAGTGGGTTTCTTTAGTCGTTTCTCGCGGGATATGGGGATTGATTTGGGTACAGCCAATACCCTGGTTTATGTCTCTGGTCGAGGTGTTGTGCTGCAAGAGCCTTCTGTGGTGGCGATCGATGTTTCAACCCGACAGCCCCTAGCGGTGGGTGAAGGAGCGAAGCGAATGTTGGGCCGAACGCCCGGCACCGTGGCAGCGATTCGCCCCCTCCGAGACGGGGTGATTGCAGATTTTGAAACGGCTGAAATGATGCTGAAGCATTTTATGCGGCAGGTGCATGGGGGCAAAACGCTGGTTTCGCCGCGGGTTGTGATTGGGATTCCCAGCGGCGTCACGGGGGTAGAGCGACGGGCGATCGAAGACGCAGCCAGAGGGGCTGGAGCCAGAGAAGTCTACCTGATCTATGAGCCAGTCGCTGCGGCGCTGGGGGCAGGGCTGCCGGTTGAAGAACCGACGGGCAACATGATTGTGGATATTGGCGGTGGCACCACCGAAGTTGCCGTGCTCAGCCTGCAAGGCAGCGTATTAAGTGAGTCAGTCCGGGTGGCAGGTGATGAGCTGACGGACTCGATTACGCAGTATATGAAAAAAGTCCATAACCTGGTGATTGGGGAGCGGACAGCCGAAGAAATTAAAATCCGAATTGGCTCAGCTTACCCAAATGATGACTACGACGCCGTCACGATGGATGTGCGGGGCTTACACATGCTCTCCGGTTTGCCTCGCACGGTCGTGATTAAGGCGCCCGAAGTCCGGGAAAGTATGTCAGAGCCGCTGTCTGTGATCGTGGAAGCCCTCAAGCGCACCTTGGAGCGGATGCCGCCGGAGCTAGCGGCTGATATTGTCGATCGCGGGATTATGCTAGCCGGTGGGGGAGCCTTGCTAAAAGGGATTGACACCTTGATTAGCCATGAAACTGGAATTGTCGTCCACATCGCAGCCGATCCGCTGAGCTGCGTCGTGCTGGGAACTGGCAAAGCCCTAGACAACTTTAAACAGCTAGATCGGGTGTTTAGCAGCCATGCGGGTGGTCTGTAGCCTCTAATCGCCCAGCCGCAGGGCTGGCCAATCCTGATCTTTGCCTGAGTTTTATGTATTTCCTCTATCGCTATTGGGAGCGCTATCGGATCGCTCTGCTGTTTCTGCTTCTGAGCGGTGGGGCGGCCTGGTTGGTGCGGCAAACCCACGGGGCAGCGGTGATGGAAGTTTATCGGTTGCTGAGTCTACCTTTTCAGCCCAACGCCGAAGCGCAGCAGCTCTTGTTGCAGTCCCAAACCTGGGAGCTTCAGCAGCGAATTACGGCTTTGGAAGCCCAAAATCAGCGTTTAGAGACTTTGCTAAAACAACCCGCGATCGCCCAGAACAAAAGCATTGCCGCCCCAATTATTGCTCGCAGCGCCGACAATTGGTGGCAGCAGTTGACCCTTGGCAAAGGCAGCCAAGATGGGCTAAAGGTAGGAGCGGCGGTCAGCGCCCCGGGTGGACTGGTGGGGCGGATTAGCAGCGTCACGCCCTATACTAGCCGCGTCCTGCTGTTGACCGACCCGAACAGCCGAGTTGGAGTGGTGGCTGGGCGATCGCGAGATATGGGGATTTTGAGAGGACAGTCGGATCAGCAGACTGTGCTGGAGTTCTTCGAGAAAGATCCGAAGGTGCGGGCTGGAGATCCGGTGTTGACCTCGACGCTCAGCAGCTTGTTTCCGGCCAATTTAGCGATTGGTCAAATTGAATCCGTGGATCTCAGTAATACCGCTAATCCCAAGGCAATCGTCCAGTTAGCGGCTCCGCTCAGCAATTTGGAATGGGTAATTGTGACTCTGAATGCTAGAACCCCTCAAACGATGGTCTCCCCCCGCCCTTAATGCGCTGAACTGGGGCTTGATGTTTGGTTCGGTGCTGCTGTGCGCGATGGCGATGCCTGTCTCTTTACCTAGCATGGAGTTAACTGGGGTTGGCCCCAACTGGCTGCTGATTTGGGTTGTGACTTGGAGCGTTAAGCGCAATATTTTGCAAGGAGCCGCCGCCGGGATTTGCTTAGGCTGGATTCAGGATGGGCTGACTGCCCCGCAGCCAACCCATGCGATCGCGCTGGGGCTGGTCGGGATTTTGACAGCGGCTTTACAAAAACCGAAGTTCATTGCCGAAGATTTTATCTCGGTCGCTTTAATTGTGTTCGGGATGGCTGCGATTGCTGAGACAGTCACAGCGGTGCAGGTTTCGCTGGTGAGCGATCGCCCCCTGCAAGAAATCTGGTTACATCAGCGTCAGATTGCCCTCAGCTCAGCAATTCTCAGCAGCTTGTGGGCACCGGTGGTTTACTACCCTTTAAACAGTTGGTGGCAATTTCTTCATCAAATAGAACAGTAGCAGCGAGCTGATGATTTTTTTTGAAAATCTTTGCAGAGAAAAGCTTTCCAAACCATAGCTCGTGATTTATTTGCACCCAAACCGCTTGAAAGTAAAAACCTTTATCTTCGTCACCATGCAAATCGATTACAGTGGAGGATAGCAAAAATTCAGTTTCTCTGAGAGCTTAGTTTTGGTTATGCACCTGAGTGAAATTGTCCATCCAAACCAGTTGCACGGTTTATCGATCCAACAGCTCAAGCAAATTGCCCGTCAAATTCGAGATAAACATTTAGAAACAGTTGCCGCTAGCGGTGGTCATTTGGGCCCCGGTTTAGGGGTGGTCGAACTGACCTTGGCCCTCTATTACACTTTAGATTTGGATCATGATCGGGTCATCTGGGATGTTGGGCATCAGGCTTACCCCCATAAGATGCTGACTGGACGCTACTCGCACTTTCATACCCTGCGCCAAAAAGACGGGATTGCTGGCTATTTGAACCGGAAAGAAAACAAGTTCGATCATTTTGGCGCGGGTCACGCCTCTACCAGTATTTCGGCAGCCCTGGGAATGGCCCTGGCTAGAGATCAGCGGGGTGAAACCAGCAAAGCTGTGGCTGTGATTGGCGATGGGGCGCTGACCGGTGGCATGGCCCTAGAGGCAATCAACCACGCAGGGCATTTGCCCCAGACTAATTTGCTAGTGGTGCTGAACGACAATGAAATGTCGATTTCGCCCAACGTCGGAGCACTCTCTCGCTACCTGAACAAAATTCGGCTCAGCCCGCCGATGCAGTTTTTGGCTGACAACTTGGAAGGGCAACTTAAGCAGCTGGTCGGTGAATCAATTACGCCAGAGTTAGGACGACTCAAGGGCGGCATGAAGCGGCTAGCTGTGCCAAAAGTGGGGGCTGTGTTTGAAGAATTGGGCTTTACCTACGTTGGGCCAATTGATGGGCACAATTTAGAAGAACTAATTTCCACCTTTGAAGCGGCTCACAAAATTACTGGGCCGGTGCTGGTGCATGTCTCAACGGTGAAGGGCAAAGGCTACGCGATCGCCGAGCAAGATCAGGTCGGCTACCATGCTCAAACCCCTTTCAATTTAGCCACAGGTAAGGCAGTTCCCTCTAGCAAACCGAAGCCGCCCAGCTATTCGAAGGTGTTTGGTGACACCCTGACCAAGCTAGCTGAAAACAATCCTCGGATTGTCGGGATTACGGCGGCGATGGCGACGGGCACAGGCTTAGACATTCTCCAAAAGAAATTGCCCAACCAGTATATTGATGTCGGGATTGCTGAGCAGCACGCTGTCGCTATGGCAGCCGGGATGGCCTGCGAAGGCATGCGGCCAGTCGTAACCATTTACTCGACCTTCTTGCAGCGGGCCTACGACCAAATTGTTCACGATGTCTGCATCCAAGATTTGCCCGTGTTTTTCTGCCTGGATCGGGCCGGCATTGTCGGTTCAGACGGGCCAACCCACCAAGGCATGTATGACATTGCGTATCTGCGCTGTTTGCCCAATATGGTGCTGATGGCTCCCAAAGACGAAGCTGAGTTGCAGCAAATGCTTGTTACCGGCATCAACCATAAAGGCCCGATTGCCATGCGCTACCCGAGAGGCAATGGCTACGGCGTGGCTTTGATGGAAGAAGGTTGGGAAGCTTTACCGATCGGCAAAGCTGAAGTGCTGCGGCGCGGAGATGACCTGCTGCTATTAGCCTATGGCTCAATGGTTTACCCGGCCGTGCAGGTGGCGGAAATTCTGAGCGAACACGGCATTGCGGCAACAGTCGTGAATGCTCGGTTTGCCAAACCCCTTGACACTGAACTGATTGTGCCGCTGGCTCAGGCGATCGGGCGCGTTGTCACCCTGGAAGAAGGCTGTGTAATGTGTGGGTTTGGCTCTGCTGTTCTAGAAGCCCTCCAGGATCATCAGGTGATGGTGCCCGTGACTCGCCTAGGTGTCCCCGACCTGCTGGTGGAACACGCTACTCCTGATCAATCCAAAGCTGAACTCGGTTTAACCCCTTCTGATATGGTCGATCGCATTCTCAAACTATTTAGCCAGCAACCTATACCAGTCAATCGCTAGTTAATTCGACCCGCTATTGTTAAGTATATTTTTCTGGTAGGGGGAAAGCTGAGATTTCCATTCTCAAATACGGCAGAGCAGCGGGAGATTCCTGTAAAATTTCAAATATTGTACAGGTTTGTATTTTTATGATATTAGCCCCTGTATTGGCAAAGTCGTATATTGACCAACGAGGCACGGGGTACTGGCTTGAAGGAACCCGTATCTCTCTCGATTCAGTTGTTTATTCGTTCTTAAATGGAGAATCCCCTGAAAGCATTGCTCAAAATTTTCCGTTGCTTTCGCTAGAACAGGTCTACGGAGCGATCGCCTTTTACCTTGCCAATCGAGAGTTTGTGGATACCTATTTGGAAGCAGGTGAAGCTGAGTTTCAACGACTGCAACAGTCTTGTCAGGAGAAAAGTCCTTTACTGTATCAAAAATTAAAAGCGGCTCAAGCTCAGCAGTATGACAGTAATTCGATTTCAGGCTGATGCTGACTTGAGGCAAGCAATTGTAACAGGGGCAATTCGCAGAGAGCCAAATTTGGACTTTCGTTCGGCTAATGAAGCAGAGCTAGAAGGAATCAAAGATCCAGAAGTTTTAGCACTTGCAGCACAGGATGGCAGAGTACTGGTTACGCACGATCGTAAGACCATGCCAACTGAGTTTGGTCAGTTTATCACCGCGCAAACGAGTTCTGGTGTTCTAATTCTTTCTCAGAATCTTCCAATTGGTGAAGCGATTGATGCAATCATCTTGGTCTGGGAAGCATCTACGGCTGAGGAGTGGATCAACCAAGTTATGACGTTTCCATTTTGAAACGCTACAGACAGCTTGCTATTCGAGTCACCTCAATCTCTCTACAAATTCTTGGTTACGGTTTCTCTGTTCACGACTCTGCCTCAAAACCAGCAGGATCGATATCCCAATTTACCCAGCGGGCGGCGGCTCTGGCTGACCTTAGTTTGGGAGGAACACGTAGAACATGAATATGGTTGGTGCTGGGACAGGTCATCTTGAGCAGGTGAATTGGCTCTTCTTCAACTTCCTGCCCTCCGACGTAGCCTTTGGTTGGGATCTTGACTGTTAGTAAGGTGTATTCTCGCCAGGTATCTAGGGTGTGAGCTTGCAGCTCTTGGCACAAGCGCCCGTAGCCAATCCCTTCAATCAGGACGCGCCGCACCTCGGCATTTTGCTCAGATAGCACCCAATTGGCTTGCCACTGATGGGGATGAAGACGACCATATTCTGGCGGCAGCTTTACCCCATGCCAGGCATAGATGCAGGAGCCGTCCCGAAATACGATCGCCGCTTTTGCTTCGGCATGGGGGCGCTGCTGTAAGTCGAGTAAGATTTGATCTGGGCGATCGCAAACCCAGCAGATTTTTTGGAGGGGTAAGACTACTCCAGGCTCGCTGATTAGCGTTTGGAAGGCCTGCCAGAGGTATGGGTTACACGTGCAACCCAAGACAGAAACACAAAAGTCGATCCGACTACACCAATCCATCCAATCTAGTGTCACAAAGGATGAGGGTAGTTTTGGGGCCAGTCCTAACCAGTGCCGTGAGAATTGCTCGTAACTCCATCTCAGCGTTAACAAGGACCCCAGCGGCTCTTTAGGAGGAGGAACTGAGCGGAGCGAGATCACTCCCCAAGTTGCCAGTAGCTGATTCTGGATTTGCTGACTCAGTTGGGCATTAATCTGAGCCTCGATCGCTTGGCTCCAGCGATTTTCTAGTCTTCGCTTGCTGACTAAGACCATCACTTCAAGGCAGACAAAAAACAAGAGCGGCAGGCTGCCTACCGTCATCGCCAGTGGCAGATGGCTCCGTAAAATCCAGGCGTATAAAACAGGGGAGACAACAAAGATTTGACCCACAAAAAAGTAGCTAGCAGTGCTCTTGAACCAGCGATTTTGCTGGGGATATCGCTGGCTAGCCCAGCCCAGAAGATAAAGAAGACCGATGCAGGCAATGCTAAACAACTGAATCAAGCTCGTCTTTGGCTGCATCCACGTCATGGCAAAGCACCAAAACGAGCCACTGAGTATAACTAAAAAGCCCCAACCAGCCCCAAGATTGATCAATTGCCGCAGTGCTTCGGTTGGGAGCAGCTTTAATCCCGGAAATTCACGATAAAAGGTTTCCGGGCCCTGAAAGAAACAAATCCTGGGAGCTGGCAATTCAAGCTGACCGTAGAGGGTGCGAATGGCAGTTCGGATGTGATCGCGATTGATTGGGGTTAGAGTAGCGGCGATCGCCCCCCACTTGTGCTGATACTCTGGGATCAAATCCAATTGCTCAGCCGATAGGTGCTTAATCACCGACATATCGCCACCCCTCCTGCTGATATTCGCGTTGACGACGCACTAACCAAGTGCCACGGGGAATTTTCACGGCGTGATGCTCTTCGTGAGTCAGGGTAGCCGTTTCTGAAATCACCTTTAGGTACAATTGCCCTTGCTGCTGGTAGAGTTCTGCCTCACCCTGACTAATTTGATGACGGTGCCCAGTCGCTTCACCCTCTGCTAAAACAAGGTGAGGTAATTGGTGATTGAGGCTCAAATTAAAGTTGTCATGGATCGGCGAAATTAAAACATCGCCTTGTCGTAAAGGTTGCATGAGTTTCTCCAAATTTAATGGAATAAATTGTTGGAATGGCAGTTCAAGTTTCAACGGCAAATGATACCGGGTCGATGCCCAAATTGACCCAACGGGCTGCTGCTCTGGCAGATCTCATCTCAGGGGGAACTCGGATGAAATAGACTAATCCCGTACTAGAGCAGGTCATTTTCAGTGCAAAGACTGGATTTATGTCCCGGTTGCCAGTTGACCAAGCGTTGTCATAGTCATCTTTAAAAGGAAGTCTGAGCAATGTGTATTCGCGCCAGGAATCTACTGCTTCAGCAGCAAGTTCTTGACAGAGCCGAGCGTAACCGATCGCCTCAATTAACATGCCTCTGAGTGCTGAAAGACAGAACTTCGGCACCTTGAGTCAGAACTTCGGCACCCTCTTAAAAGCAACCCCTGGCAGGGGAGAAAATCGACAGGAAATGGGGGGTTAAATCCAGGCGCTCTCGGATGAACTAA
>JAESGK010000333.1_pt1 | contig 22469 bp, 21 predicted proteins | sample 9269681 | NCBI WGS metagenome assembly JAESGK01 (sample SAMN14515347, study PRJNA621673) | algae metagenome | isolation source: Timaviella obliquedivisa GSE-PSE-MK23-08B and co-occurring heterotrophs from... | place: USA: Grand Staircase Escalante National Monument, Utah | collected 2006-08-15
TTTCAGTGGAGGTGAAGGTGCCGATGGTCGCCATGGTGATGTTCCTTGTCCTGTCTCTCGGGCCGCGCCATTGCGGCCTCGATGGCAGTCGCAAAGACCGGGGACGATCGGACCGCACCCGCCGGGGTCCCCGTCGTGCCTCAGCGATGGGGTGGCATAGGGCCGCAATGCAATGGAGGGCGGCAGAGAGCAGATTTGTTAGTCGGAGAGGAGGGTGGCGCAGCCGGCCGGGGTGAGAAATCTGCGGAGGTCGTTGCGGGAAAACGATCGAGGCGCAGCCGGTCTCTGGTCAGACATGCCCCATCGAGCCCGCAGATGGAGCGCCACAAACAGGGGGAAAGGGATATCGCTATGGCCCCTCGCACGGTTGGACGATCAGTTCGGAAGCGGGGCGCCGGCCGGCCCCCTCACACAGGTTTCAGTTCAGGCCGTACCAGGTTCCACGACCGGCTCCGTGCAGGGTCAGGTGTCCCTCATCGGTCAACGCACGCAGATGATCCTTGACGGTATTCCGGCTTGCGCCAGTGGCCTTGGCCGCGTCCATCACGGTCACGCGCCCGCGTTCGCGCGCCAGTTCCAGGATGGAGACCGACAACTCCGGCAGGTCGCCGAGCAGGATGCGCTCGCGCTCCATCTTTCGCTCAAGGCGCTGCTTTTGCCGCTGCAGGCTTCGCAGGAAGAACTCGACCCACGGATTCCAGTCCTGCCGGTCCGTGCGGATCGTGCCCTGCGTGCGGCGAAGTGCGAGGTAATAGGCCTCCTTGTTCTGCTCGACGACGCTTTCGAGCGAGCTGAAGGGTACATAAGCATACCCCGCCCGAAGCAGCAGCAGGGTGGTCAATGCCCGCGACAGACGACCGTTGCCATCCTGGAAAGGATGGATTTCCAGAAAGACCACAACGAAGACGGCAACGATCAGCAGAGGATGGAACGTGCCATCTGCCTCCTGCGCCTGCTGCCAGGCCACCAGCTCCGCCATTCGCCCCGGCGTATCGAACGGGGAGGCTGTCGCAAAGACGACGCCGAGGCTTACACCGTTCTCGTCGAACGCCTCGACATTGTTGGAAAGGGTCTTCCAGTCCCCCCGGTGTCGCTCGTCCTTGGTCGAGTGCACGAGCAGATCCCGATGAAGCTGGCGTATGTGATTTTCGTTAAGGGGGATGGCGTCGAAGGCGGAGAAGATCGTCTCCATCACCTCGGCATATCCTGCGACCTCCTGTTCGTCGCGGCTGGAAAAAGAGCCGATCCGCAGGTTTACGAGCAGCCTCTCGACCTCGCGGTCGCTCAGCTTTGCGCCCTCAATGCGGGTCGACGATCCGATGCTTTCAATCGTTGCAACCCGGCGCAGACTGGACAGGCGATCGGGCGCAATGCGGCCGAGTGCGCGCCACGCGCCTTTGAACTCGTCGATCTCGGCGATCAGCGACAGGATCTCGGGTGTTATCCGCAATGTCGAGAGATCGAGAGCCGGCATCCAATGTCCCATCCGTTTCCATCCGAAACGGTATGACACATTAATATCCATTCTTCCATCCATTTTCATCCGATAGTAGGATGTGGATGAGCCGAAGGAATGGGAGAAGGCTCCGCCCGATGGGCGGAGCCTGGATGCCTCAGTCGCGGTTCTGGCGGGACCAGATCAGCTGGTAGCCGTCCTCGCCTTCGACTTCGGTAAGGGTTGCGTAGATCGGAGCCGGGAAGCTCGGGTCGTCCAGCTTGACCGAGAGGTAGTCGCGGTCGGCTTGCTCGGAGCGCTTCTGCCAGGCCGCACCCAGCTCGACGGCGCCGGCGTAGATGCGGAACTGCGGGCCTTTGTCGGAGGGGTTCTCGATACGGGTGATGCGGGCCTTGACGTTGAGGGCGAGGGTGCGGATGGAGCCTGTGAAGCCGGTTTCAGTGGAGGTGAAGGTGCCGATGGTCGCCATGGTGATGTTCCTTGTCCTGTCTCTCGGGCCGCGCCATTGCGGCCTCGATGGCAGTCGCAAAGACCGGGGACGATCGGACCGCACCCGCCGGGGGCCCGTCGCGCCTCAGCGATGGGGTGGCATAGGGCCGCAATGCAATGGAGGGCGGCCGGGAGAAACTTTGTTGCGCGCGAGGATGCGAACGCAGTTCGCAGGGGAAGAAAGTTGCGGAGGTCGTTGCGGGAAAACGATCGAGGCGCAGCCGGTCTCTGGTCAGACATGCCCCATCGAGCCCGCAGATGGAGCGCCGGAACAGGGGGTGGAAAGGACATCGCTATTGCGTCGCGATACAGACCGTGCGTCATGAACGGCAAGGCAGGCACCGTTTGCTGACGTATCCCACACGACGGCTCCGGCTTCATCTATAGAACCTCTCAGATATCGCGTCTCTCCTAACATCTGCGGACATCGGGCTGGCACCATGGATAAAAGCGCGTGTCGCGTTGCGCCGGCCTATCTATTTAAAGCCGACTGCGCACCGGCTGATCTCCGATCAAGGCACCGCATCGACGATGGCCGATGGACTACTGCCTCAGACCCCGCACAGGCCCTCGCACTCGTTCGGCCAGAGATCGAGCTGTCCGCGATCTGCGGCCGTCGACAAGTCCGTTTCATCCAGGGGCACGGCCGATCGATGCAGGTAGACCTCGCCTCGGATGCCGCGCAGACCGGTTCGGATCGCCCGGTCGACAGCAACGGCGTCACGCCAGGCCCCGGGGTCCTCATCACGCATCCTGCGCCAGACAGCATCCGAGTGGAAAGGGCATCCGATGCAGGCGCTTTTCGGGGGACGAGGATAGGCGTGGCGGCCAAGCCAGCGCAGGCAATCGTGGCGGGTCATGCGCTGCTCGACGAGTGGCCAGCGGTTGACCTGCCACGCCTCGCATGACGGCTTCATGCGCACGACCTCGTCGAACGAGATGCCGAGCCATTGCTCGACGACCGGATGGCGAGGAGAGGTGATCGTAAACCGCCTTGGGTTCCCAGCCGGTGTCGGCGAAGATGGCGCAGTCGGGCATTGGCCCGACCACGCCATGGGCTGCCATCAAGGCCAGTGTCGTCGATTGAACGCCGGCGCCGAGGCTGAGAATACGCAACGAAGGAGGAGGCGACGCCGAAGCGCCCTTTTCCTTCCGGGTGAAGATCGGACGCTCGAACATCATGCCGCCGCCTGCTCTTCCCGCGCTGCCGGCTGAAGCCCGTGCAGGAACGCCACTGCTCTTTGCGCATGGGCCGCCGCCTGGAAGATCGCGCGTTTATCCTCTGACAAGACGCGCAGCCAGGACTGCAAATAGGAAGCGTGATCGGGTCGCGGCTCCCGTTCCGGGACGATGCCGAGGTCGGCGCAAAGGAAGCAGCTGCCGAGTTCGGCATTTTATCTGAACAGTCAAGCTGTCTCAGTCGGATTTTGCAGCGGCGTTTTCCTGAAAAGCCACGGCCCTCCGATCGATCTCGGCTCGTGAGACAGATTCGAGCATCTCACCCCGCGCAACACGACAGCTTGGCGACGTCGTTGCCAAACGCCAGCGCCGCGAGCTTTAGCCCTTCGACGGTGGTGAGATAGGGAAAGATCGTCTCCGCGAGATCGTCGACCGTGAGACCCTGCCGGATCGCGAGCGCCGCCGTCTGGATGCTGTCGGCGCCCTCCGGCGCGAGGACGTGGGCGCCGAGCAGCTTGCCGCTGCGGGCATCGGCGACGAGCTTGATGAGCCCGCGGGTGTCGCGGGCCGCAAGCGCACGTGGCACCTGATCGAGACCGATCGTTGAGACACGAACCGCATGGCCGGCCGCACGTGCCGCGGCTTCAGTCAGGCCGACGCTCGCCACCTGCGGATCGGTGAACACGATCGCCGGCATGGCGCTGTTGTCGTAGCGCAGGCTGTCGCTGTTGAGGGCGTTCTTCGCTGCAAGCTTGGCACCATAAGCGGCCATGTAGACGAACTGGTCGCGGCCGGTGGCGTCGCCTGCGGCATAGATGCCGGACCTGGACGTGCGCATGCGGTCGTCGACGACGATGCCGCCCCTCGGCGAGATTGCGATCCCATGCTCGGCAAGCCCAAGGCCTTCGATGTTGGGCGTGCGGCCAGTGGCGATCAGCACACGCTCGGCGTCGAGCGTAGTCTCCTGACTGTCGCGTGCGACCGTGAGAGAAATGCCGTTCTCGGTCTTGCGGATCGCGCGGTAGGCGATACCGGAGACGACGGTAATGCCTTCGTCCTCGAAATACCCCGTGAGCGCCGCGCCGATCTCGGGCTCGGCCTCGGGGAGCAGACGGGACCGGAACACGAGCGTCACCTTGGCGCCGGCACGGGCGAACATCTGGGCGAGCTCGGCGCCGACATAGCCGCCGCCGATGACAAGCAGCGAGCGCGGCAGCTCCTTGAGGTCGAGCGCCGTCGTGCTGGTGAGATACGGCACGGCCTCGATACCGGGAATGGCGGGGACGGCTGGCCGCGCGCCGGTCGCAATGATGATCTTGCCGGCAGGGATGTGCGTGCTGTCAATCGCGACGCCGCCGTCGATGAGGCGCGCCGGCCCGTCGCGATAGGCGATGCCGTTATAGGCCGGCAGCAGATCGACGTACTTGGCTTGACGCAGCTCAGAGACGAGGGCGTCCTTCTGCCGAATGGTTCTGCGCCAGTCGGTTAGCTGAGAGTCCGCCGCGATGCCGGCGAATCGGGCTGCCACGCGCGCATTGTGCAATGTCTCGGCGGCGCGGATCAGGGTCTTCGACGGTACGCAGCCGATATTGACGCAGGTGCCGCCGATGGTGCCGCTGCCGATGAGCGCCACTTGGGCGCCCTGTTCGGCGGCCGTGATCGCGGCAGAGAAGCCGGCCGAGCCGGCGCCGATCACGACGAGGTCGTAGGCGCCGCCATTGCGGCCGTTGGCACGGAAGGGGCGGTTGGTGATCGCCGGGCTCTTCGATGGAATGTCGAGACCCGCAAGGCTCGGGCCGAACAGAGCGCGGCCGGCCTCCAACCCTTCCTCGATCGACAGCCGAAACCCGGGCGCGTCAGCGGGGTGCTCGCGATGCCACGCGGAGAGATGGTCGTCCGAGCAGAAGAAGACGGTCGCTGCGCACAGCGAGTTCGCGGCACACCCGCCTTCATAGCGAACGCTGAGCCATGCGACCGCTGTTGCCGGCGCAATGTCAGCTAAAGCTCGGCCCTGGTCCCGTGTGACGATCCGGATCGGCGCGCCGCAATGGCGGCACTGCGAAGCGATCGCGGTGTCGCGGTTCATCATGGCACTGATGCCGAGGGCGTCGACCGCGCACATGGCGTTGAGAACACGGCCGCCCAGCGTGACCTGGTGCCCCGTGTCCCGGTCGGTGAAGGGATAGGCGCCGACGATCCGCTCACCGTCGAGAACGATCAGATCGCGCCGGCGAAGTTCTTCGAGCAGCGGCCGGATGGCCGGCTCGTTCAGCCCTACACGCTGCGCAAGCGCGTCGGTGTCCGGGGCTCGCCCATCTTCGGCGTAAAGCTGGAGCAGCGCTACGCGAACCCGATCCGCAGCCGGCTCGTAGCCGCTCCAGCGGTTGAGCACATGATCGAAGCCGACCATCGCCTGCAGCGCATCCCGGACTGGCGGCGAGGTGACGACCGACCAGTCCGGAAAGGTCACCCCCGGCCTGACGGCAAAGCTCGGCTGCGTCGCGGACGTTGAGGCCGCAGGCTTGCTCTGAGATGAGGAGGATGCGCAGCAGTCGCTCATAGATTCTTACCTTCCTTGTGAATCTTTATCTCGCAGGCCGCGGCTTTTGCCCGGCGATGATGGAGCCCATAGGCCACGACGCCGATGCCTGCGGCCATGAGGAAAAGCGCCACCAGACCGGCACCCGTCAGCCACGCGCCAAGGCCGGCCAAGGGCAGGCCCAGCGCGACGAGTGACGCCGTGCAGCAGATTGCAGCCAGGATGGCGCCAACCACCCCTGCGCGGGTCGCAGCTGGGTCAGTCATGTCAGCTGCCTTGCTGATGGGCCGGGTAGCCGGCATTCAAGCTGGCGGCCGCGATGGCGTCGGTGTTCGTCTTTGCGTCGTCGAAGGTCACGGTCGCGGTCTTCGCCTCGAACGAGACGATGACGTTGGTGACACCAGGCACCGCCGCCATCGTGGTCTTGACGATGTACGGACAGGTGGCGCAGGTCATGTTGTCGACGGCAAAGGTCACGGTGCGCTCGGCGGCGAAGGCAGCGGGAACCGCGGCAATCGAGCCGATGAGAGCGAGGGCGCGCAAGAACGTCTTCATGGGGTGGATCTCCTCTCGGTGTCAGGCGGCAAGCAGCACGGGCGCGACGTAGTCGAAGGCGAAGGCGGCGATGACGAGCACGGTCGCAACCCAAAGGGCGATCTGGACAAGACGACTGGGGGCAGGACGCGCACAGGCAGTGTCGTCGGCGCAGGCGCGTCGCGGCTTCCAGTAGACAAGGTAATAGCCGTAGCCGAGGAGACCCGTCGTTCCGGCGACGAAGAACGGCTTATACGGCGCGAGCGCGGTCAGATTCCCGATCCAGGCGCCGCCGATGCCGAGGCTGAACAGGATGAGCGGAATGATGCAGCAGGACGAGGCGCCGAGCGCACCGAGAATGCCGCCGGCGGCGACCAGGCGCTGTCGCCGGACCTCGCTGCGCTCGGACGTCGTCTGGTTCAACGCCGCCGATGCCATGTCTGCTGGTCCGTGTCGTGATGCGTTCATGTCCGAGCTCGCTCTTCTTGCCGAAATCCTCATTGCCACGTAGGATGCGGCCTGTAGCAACTACAGAGTCAAGAGGGTTTGGTGATGGGCGATCACACCGAGGTGAGGGGCCTGCAGCGAGCCGAGCTCGCGCGCCGGACGGGCTGCAATCTGGAAACGGTGCGCTATTACGAGAAGGTCGGCCTTCTGCCCGAGCCGCCACGCACGGCGGCCGGCTATCGCAGCTACGATACTTGGCACGAGCGGCGGCTTCGCTTCGTCTTGCGGGCGCGCGAGCTCGGCTTCTCCCTCGATGAAATCCGGGAGCTGCTACGTCTCGTCGACGAGCGCGACCGGCCCTGCGCCGAAGCGCGGGACGTCGCCGCCGTCCACCTTGCCGACGTCCGCGCGAAGATCGCTGACCTGAAGCGCATGGAACGGGTGCTGAAGGACGTGGTCGCCCAATGCGGCGGCGGCACGCGGCCGGAATGCCCGCTGATCGAGACACTATTCGGGGAATCGGCGGTCAATTGATCCTTTTGGAGGGCGCCTATGCGGCGCCCCTGACGTCGTGCCGATGCGCGCCGGCCTGTTGCGCGTGCATCCAGTCGGCGATCTCCTGTGCCCTGCTGGCGGCGGTGAAGATGGCGCGCTTGTCGGAGCGCAGCACCTCGAGCCAGGAGGCGATGTAGCGGGCATGGTCGGGGCGCGGCTCGACGCTGAGGTTTAGATCGGCGCAGATCATCGCGCTCAAAAGCTCCACCGTGCATTCCTCCATGGCATAGGCGGCCGAGCCGAAGCGTCCGGAGAGGTCGCGGTCGAGGCGGTGTCTGGCGCCCGAGGCGTGCCCGCATTCATGGAGCAGCACGGCGTAATAGGCAACCGCATCGCGGAAGCAGGCGAACTCTGGCATCTGCACATTATCCGTGACCGGCGAATAATATGCCTGTGTGCCGCCGTGGCGAATAACGGCGCCTGTGTTGCGAAAGAAGCGGTCGGCCGTTTCGATCCGTTGGACAGGATCGGCAACAGGTGCCGGCCCATGGTGATAATGATCGGGCAGGCCGTCGATTTGCTCAACATTGAAGACAGTGTACGCCTTCAAAAAGGGGATTTCCCGGTCGGTCTCACCACCATTGGCATCGGCTTCGGTCTTGGTGAAGCGGCTGGCGAAGACGACGGTCGAACCGGTTTCGCCCTTGCGCACAGCCGCCCCAAGTTCGAGCGATTGCTTGAACGTCATCCACATCGGCGACGAGAACCCCCGCGCAATGCCTTCCGACCATAGCAACAGCACGTTCATGCCGGAGTAGGGCTTCCCGTTGTGTCGGAGCGGGCGCGTGATCCGCTCCTTCATGTTGCGGTCGTGCCGTGGCTTCATCCACGGTTTGACGCCACGCGCCAGGTCATCGACGATACGATCGGTAATCAGGCTATAGATGTCGGCCCGTTGCGTTTCTGGTTTCCTGCTCATTTTTCCATAGCTCCATTTTCGAGGCCGCGCCAATCGCGGCCCGTAACGGCGGTCCAAGAGGCGGGGCTGAGGGGATGCGCACGCTGGTCAAGCGCCGGAACGAAGGTGGAGGAGGGCGAAGCCCTTGCGCTCAATACCCGACCCCGGCAAGACCGAAGCCGGACGGGTCCGCGATGGCGGGCAGCTGCTCACCTTCCTTCTTTGTTTGCCTTCGACATGCGAAAGGCCGGCTTCGCAGAGCCAGCCGACGATCGGGAAGAGAAGAAGAGGCGGGGCCAAAGCCCCGCCCGTTGCGATCAGTCGAAGGCCGCCAACTGTGCGGCAGCCGCCTTGCGGTCGAGCGACTGGCCGGGGTTGTCGACCGGGCGATCGAAGGGCTTCCAGACCTCGCCGACGATCTGCTCGTAGGCGGCTACTGCACCTTCCGCAGCCATCCTGAGCGAGTGGGCCTGGACGCCCATGTCGGCTGCGAATTCGCGCTTGCGGTGGGCGGCGCTGTCATAGCCGACCGGACCGTCGAGATCCTCGTCGCGGGCATCGTTTGCCGCCTTGGCGGTGGCATCGCGTGCCTCGCTGACGGCACGGGAGTAGAACTGTCCGGCGCCGTGGGCAGATCCGACATAGGCGCCGACGATGCGCTGGAGGTGGATCTGCATCGCCCGTTCGCCGAGACCTTCGGACAGGCTCTCGGACGTTTCGATGATCAGGCGCTCGTGCAGGTCACGGATCCCATCGCCGTCGATCACGGCCGTGCCGAAGCTTTCGGCGATCGCCATCGCCTGGGCGGCGTCGGGGCAGGTGAGCCGGACCATTTCGAGTGTGGCGCCCTTTCGGAGCTGCACGACGCGGGCGGGGTGGCGGGATTGGGTTGCGGGCTTTGCCATGGGCTGTTCCTTTCATGCTGTCCTGCGAAGCGGTTCCGGCCCTTGCCGGTCTGCCCTTCGGTGCGGTCGAAAGGAGCCGGCGGAAGACGGGCGTTTCAGGGTCCGGGCCCGCCAAGACGAGCAAAGCCGGGATGCGCACAAGCCGGTCAGACTGACCTGGCGTGGTGCGCGGCCCTGCTTTGCCGAGGACGGCGCGGTCCGGCCGCCCCGCGGCGCGATAGCGGCCTTGAAACGGACGGCCGCCGGCTCAGACCGCAGCAAAACCGAAGGGGAGACCGGCACGGAACTGGTCCGATAATGGAAGTCATTGAACAGGAGGCCTTCAGCAAGCCGCGGTTCTCTGACCCCGGCTGACGCGAGCAGCCACTCGAGGGGCGCCACCGCGCGGCCCCGGCTCACAGGCAACGGTGAGGGAAGCGGTAGCGGCATTCAAGAATTGGAGGGGCTAGGCTCGACGCGGGAGTTTCGCACACTGACCGACAGCTCATGTTTTCGGTCCGTCTGACAGGCTCTGCGAAGCCGCCATTTCGTCAGGGCGTGACTTCGGCAGACGAAAAGAGTGAAGCCAGGACGGACCATGCGAGTTGCGCAGGCGGCGCAACGTGCCACCGTCATCATAGGGTGGGCCGCCCATCCAGACACGGTTCAGGATGCTTTTCCACCGTCGGCCGTGCTTGGCGGCATAAGCCTGGAGCGCCTGCTCCTCCTCAGCGGTCAACGGCGGCAGTTTTTCCCGCCTGGACCGCGTTGTCGCGATCTCGCTTGCTACCACCGGCGCGGCTTCCTTTTCGGCAATCAGCCGGTTGAGCTCAGCCACGCCGGCCTTCAGGCATTCGGCGGCTTCGAGATGATGGAACTGGATCCAGAACTCTGTCCGTTCCTGGGACGAGGAGCCTATACCGGCCCGTCGCTCCAATTCGCCTATCGTGCTCATGGTCATTCACCTCCCTGGGCAGAGTCGTTCCCGCTTTCCGCGGGATTCAGGGTCAGCGGGCAGCGCGCCAAGAGAGCCGTGATGGCGGCATCCTGTCGGGCGAGTTTTCGCGTGAGCGCATCGACCTCCGACTGGCGCTCGGCAGTCACCGCCGCGAGACTGAAGCGATAGCGTTCGAGGAAAGGGCTTGATGCAGGCGCCTTTCCGCGGCGGTAGCCCGGCTGCCGCCGGCCGAGCAGCGGAATGAGCGCGGTCAACCGTCGCGCGATCTGGCGGTCGATCAGATCCAGCTGATGCTGCGTCTGCCGCCGCGCTTCTTCCATGCGGGTGAGCTGTGCGGCGTGTATTGCGGAACCGGACATCACGCGGTCCTCCGACGCCAACTGGCGAAGCTCGAGGGCCCGTCATAGGCGGCGTGTTTCGTCTCATCGATGACGAAGCCGAACCTGCCAACGGTGTAGTCGTCGCTCGGCACCAGGAAACGGCGTTCGTCCGCCTGTTCGTCGCGCTTGCCGCCTATGGTCGCGACCACCTCGGTCATGCCCGGATGATGATCTGAACGCAGTGCCGAGATAACGATCCAGTCTCCGGCATGGATCTGCGCGAACGCTTGGCCGTCTCTCTCGTGGGATTCGCCGGGCAGGAGCGAACGACCGTAGATCGCTTCCCAGGCATCCGGCCAGGAGTCTCGGACGGTCTTGTCGGCGCAATTCCGCTCATAGCGCGTGAACAGACCCGGGAAGGTCAGCGCCACGATCGCCCAGGCGGCGTCTTCCTCGTACCAGCCGCCATCCGCTCGCAGCAGCGGATGGACTGCGGCGTTACGGGCTGCGGACAGCTTGAAGCCGCCATGTCCGGCCGTGCTATGGGAGACAATCCCGTCCGCATAGACGGTGGCGCCCTGGGAAGCTCCCCAGGGCGTGCTGCAATTCATGCGGACAGACTGGCGAGCGAGAGCCCGAAGCTCGCGGCTATGTTTGGCCTGCTCGATCATGCGGTCTCGGAAATCGTCGTCGTCCTCGACGGAACCATGATGCGAATAGAAGGCATCGCGCTTGAGGTCGGAGAGGGGCCGTGTCATGCGCCAGGCGCTAGCCAGCAAATACTGGCCGTCTCGCGCGGGCACCATGGCGAAGACGAGATCGCCGATGCGCGCAACGGATAAACCGTCGGCACTGCGACCAAACTCCACCCCTGACGGATCAGGGGTAGAAAGTGGGGAAGGGTGTGAGAGGGGGTTCATGCCGCTACTCTCCCTTCGACGTGATCGGCGGCGACCTCGTCTGCGGTCACCTCCTCAAGCACGGCATTGGGATAGCCGTGGCGGCCCAGCCACCCTTCGGCCGCCTGACGGCTGGCCGCCAGGTGAACGAGTTCGGCGTTACCGCCGGCGCGGTCGAAGACACGGACGGATCCCAGCGCGGGACGCTCAATGACTTTGAAGGTCAGTTCGCTCTCGAGCGAGAAGGTACGGTGGATGCGGATGGCGATGACCCCGTTTCCGCCGAAATCGCCCTCATGCAGGGTGAAATCCGGCGAGAGGCTGACATTGCCGACGCCACGCTTTCCCTGCTTGCGGATCAAACGGCCCTTGCTGTTGCGGTTTTCCCAGCCTGCCAGCTTTTTCTTGTGGCGCTCCGGCGGGCGCGGCGTGCCGTCCGACCAGGCAACGATGGAGCCGATGGGGGCGAGATCATAGATCAAGGACGTAGACATGGGCTTTCTCCTTCAGTTTTTTGCGAATGGTGAAAACGAAAGCGCCGCCGGAACAGCCGGCGGCGAGATCGGTGTAGTTGGATGCTGGAACCGCGGCTATTCCGCCGCGATGCCGTAGGCGGTTTCGTCCTCATCCGAAGACTGGCTGTCGCGTCCGTTTTCCGGTTCTTTGAACTGCTCGACCCCAGGATCGGCAGCGTCGGACGCGGAGACATCGTCCTCAGTGTCCAAGCCACCCGCAGGATCATCATCGCGACCATCGTCGAGATAGTCGGCCTGCTTTGCCAGGTCGGCGACGTCCTTCGGGTCTGGCGAGAAGAAGGCCACCGGATGTACGAACTGGACGTCCTTGAAATGGTCGACGAGGGCCGCGCGGGTCTCCCTCACACGGGGACGGGGATGGACATTCGCCTCCTTCGCCGCCGCCTCGAGCGCCTGGCGCGACAGGCATACGAGAAAGTCATCCGTGCCCATGTTCGGCAGGAAGCCATCGGCGCCGATCGCTTCGCCGGCGATGCGCGAGACCACACCGCTGTTCGAGATGTTGCGCCTGCAGGAGAGGACCTCAATCAGTGTCGAGCGGGCGGCGCCCCGAACCGTCTCCATATCGAACGACAGCCGGCCATCTTCGGAGAAGAGGCGGGCGGCGTGGCGTTGCATGCGCTTCGTCCCAAACACATTGTCGTTGGCGCCCGAGTCGACGCGAACGTTTTGCCCGGAGAAGGCGAGCACGAGCAGCACCATCAGCATGTCGTCCTCGATCCGTGCGCGGCCAAGCGCCTCGTGAAGCGCATCGGTGCGGAAATCGCCGATCATGTCCTGCCCCTTCTGCGTGACGTCGGGACGCGCCTTCGACACCGCACTTGTCTCATCATCGGCACCGGTCGAACCATCGGCAGACGTGCCGATCGGTCCGTCCGGCTTCCTGGCTTCCGGCATCCGGTAATGGACCGATTGCACCTTGCCCTCGCGATCGAGATACATGGCGGTGCTGTCGCCCTTCCCCGGCTTGCCATAGATGCGTTCGGCCTTCTTGGGCAGGTCCGGCTGGCCATAGTTGTTGACCTCGACGATCGCGCCCTTCTTCGGCAGATTATTGGTCATCCACTCCTGCTGCGCACCGAGGAAGGCCTCGACATTGGTGGTGTAGCGGCTGTCCTCGTCGGCGGGGGCGAAGAGGTCTTCGACCCACTCGATGCCGTAGGCTTCCCTCAGATCGTCGCCGAAGCTCGCATCCTTGGCGTACATCCGCTTCTTCGAGAGCGCGTTGGCGACCGACCACCACGACGCCGTGTCGCCCTTCTTGGGCTTGTGCGCCTTCCACACCTCCTTCTGCTCATCGAGCGCGGCGGCTGCGATCGTGCGCAGCTGCGGTTCCGACGGCATATCCCCCTTCGCCATGTGATCGAGCATGGCCGGCAGGACGTTGGCGAGGAGCCGGAGCTTGCGGATCTGCCGCACCGGCAGGGTCAGGGCGACCGCGATGGCTTCTTCGGTCCAGTCGAGCGCGACGAGACGTTCGATCCCTCTCCATTGGTCGACCGGGTTCAGCGGTTCGCGGGCGATATTCTCGACCATCGACCGCATCGCGCCGTTGTCGTTGGCCGCCTCGACCACGATCACGTCGATTTCTTCAAGGCCCGCCGCAACAGCCTGGCGCCGGCGGCGATGACCCGCTTCGATGATGAATCCGTTGCCGCCGTCGCGCTCCGGAAAGACGACGGGCGGCTGGATGATACCGACGGCCCTGATTGTCGCCAGCAGCAGGGCGTCTGCCTGCGGCGTCGATTTCGACTGGCGCGTGTTGTCGGGATTGTCCTTCAGCGCACGCGGATCGACCTTCATGAGATACATGGGATGCTCCTTTTCCGGGGTCTGGGACGCGGCGTCTGCCGGTCCTTCCTGTCTTCATCTTTTTCCTGAAGACATCTTCCGGACCGCGGAGCGGGCAGGCGGATGCAACTGCGGTCGAGCATCGCTGCCGCGAAGGACGAGCAGGGCTGATAGCCCTGCGAAGGACGAGTGGCCGGGATGCGGAGACGGCGGTTGAGCGGAAGCGGCGACCGGCGGCCCGATCTGCGACCGGGTTCCTCCCCTTCTTCTTTCTCCCCCTCGTTTTCGCTCCGCGAAAGGAAACCAGCGCGTCGACGCTGGAGGCGATTGGGCAAAAAAAATGGGCCAGCGGAAGACCGCGGCCCATGAAGTGTGAAGGTCAATTAACCTCCAGAGGGGAACAGCTGGTGCGGCGGAACTGGGAGGAGACCGCCAATGCATCAGCTGCGTGCAATATGAACGTATTTTGACCAAGCGAAAGCCATTTATTGTGCAATGCAGCTATGCGTATGCTGCGCCGCTTCTAAAACCATACCGCGAACCGCGGCAATCCGGACTGGCGCAAAGCTCAAGCCGCTTTCGACTCCACTGCGGATTCCTCGCGTGCCGCTGCTGCCAGCTTCTCATCGACGTCGCGAAGCTGTCGGCGCTTGTCGGCAAGCTCGTCCGCAAATGCAAACGCGCCGCCCTCGCGCGAGCGGTAGGAGGCGAGACGCCGCTGGGCGTCGTGCAGGCGATGGCGATAGCGTTCCCGCTCGCCGTCGAAACCATCGAGCGCGTTTTCGAGGCGGGAGATGGCGCCAAGCGGCGTCACGGTCACCGGCAAATCGATCTCGTAGTCCGCTCCGGTGCGCTGGAGGAGGGTCGTGTAGCGATACCCATCGTCCCTGCCGAACCGCTCGCCGGAATAGACGAGATCGAAGCCTCCGATCGAGGCGATGACGATCTCGTCTTCCGGCTGGAGCTGAACAAGCGTGAGGATCTCCTTCATCAGGGCGCGACCGGCGGCTTTCCGCTCGTTGAAAGCCTCGGCGACGACGCTCATGGCAAAGGCGTCGGCCGCTGTCGGAACAAGGCGCTCAATGTCCTTGCCGATTTCCGCAATCCGCCGCTCCGACATCTCGATATCGCGTTCGGCGTCACGGACCTGCCGGCGCACTGCATATTGATCGTCGTCATGGGCGGCGCGCAGCCGTTCGAGACGGGCAATGTCCGCCTCGAGTCCCGCCTTCTGCATCAGGCGCTCGTCACCGCTGGCAATCGCCTTGGCCATGGCGAACTGATTGGCCGCCCCTTCACCGAGATCTTCCAGCCGCCGGATCGAGGTGTCGCCGGACAAAGCGGCCGCGATGAAGCGGGCCTTGCGTTCGTTGTTCTGCCACATCGAGGCGTCGAGCGAACCCTGCGTGGCATAGGCGAAGATATCGACCTCGTCATGCTGATTGCCCTGACGCACGATCCGCCCCTCGCGCTGTTCGATCTGCGAGGGCAGCCACGGGACGTCGAGATGATGCAACGCCTTCAGACGAAGCTGCGCATTGACGCCGGTTCCCATCGTGTCCGACGAGCCGATCAGGAAGCGGACCTTGCCGGCGCGGACGTCGGCGAACAGACGCTGCTTCGCCTCGGTCTTCTTGTAGTCCTGCATGAAGGCGATTTCGGATGCCGGAACACCCATGCGCACGAGCTCGTCCCTGATCCAACGGTAAGCGGAAAAACCGCGGCTCTTCTCGACATTGATTGTGCCGAGATCCGAAAAGATCATCTGCGCCGCACCCGGCAGATCGAACGGTTTGCCGTCCGGTCGCACAAACGTGCTTTGCGATGTCTCCTGCCAGATGCGGAAAGCGTTCTGGACCAGCAGGTTGAGCTTGTTGTCCGGCTCGTTGTCATTGTCCGCGTCGACCAGGCGGAGATCGATGGCGGCATGGCGACCGTCGGTGATGACGGAGAGCAGGATGTCGTCGCCGGGCTGCGCCGGCCCTTCGCGCATCTCGATCGCCTTGATACGGGCGTCGAGGATGGTTTGGTAGTTCTTGAACGCCTGCGTCGGCTTGGCCGTCAGTATCTGCCGCCGGCCGGTCGAGAGATCAGGCACCCGGACGTAGTCGCGGAGATCGTCCGGCATCACCACGTCGGCGAAGGACCGGAACATTGCAATCAACTCCGGCACGTTCACGAAGCTCGCGAAGCGGCTGACCGGCTTGTATTTGCCGGAAGGCTGGATTTCGAGTTCCGTGGTGGTGTCGCCGAAGGTCGAAGCCCAGGCGTCGAATTCATGCAGCCCGCGCTCGCGCAACGCGTCGGATCCGAGCAGGCGTTGGACCGAGAACATCTCGCCAAGCGTATTGGTGATCGGCGTGCCGGAGGCGAGAACCAAAGCCCGGCCGGGGTTCTTCGTCTCGATGAAGCGGGACTTGACGTAGAGGTCCCAGGCGCGCTGCGAACCGTTCGGATCGATGCCCTTCAAGGTCGACATGTTGGTGGCGAAGGAAAGTTTGCGGAATTCCTGCGCCTCATCGACGATAATCTGGTCAACGCCGATTTCGGAAATGGTCAACAGGTCGTCCTTGCGGGTGGACAGCGCCTCCAGCCGCTCCTGCAGCCCTTCCTTAAGCCGCTCGAGACGCTTGCGGGAGACACGGTCCTCGCTGTCGACCTTGGTCAGCAGCTCCTCGTAGAGTTCGAGCTCATCCTGGATCATTTCGCTCTCGAACGCCGATGGCACGGCGATGAACCGGAATGCCGAGTGGGTGATGATAACAGCATCCCAGGTCGCCGTTGCCGCCCGCGACAGGAACCGCGCACGCTTGTCCTTGGTGAAGTTGGTCTCGTCGGCGACGAGGATACGGGCGTTCGGATAAAGCGCCAGGAACTCGCGAGCGGCCTGTGCCAGGCAGTGGCCAGGCACGACCAGCATCGCTTTGGCAATCAGTCCGAGCCGGCGTTGCTCCATGATGGCGGCCGCCATCGTCATCGTCTTGCCGGCGCCGACGGCGTGCGCGAGATAGGTCGAACCGGACGAGACGATGCGCCAGATACCGCGTTTCTGGTGCCCATAAAGAACAAAGGCGCCAGAGGCGCCGGAAAGATTCAAATGGGAACCGTCGAACTTTCGAGGCGCGATGTTGTTGAAGCGATCGTTATAGACCCGCGCCAGCCGATCGGTGCGATCAGGATCTGTCCACACCCAATTCTGGAAGGCCTGCTTGATCTTCTGCAGCTTGTCGCGGGCCGCTTCCGTATCGACGACGTTCAGCACCCGCCGCTCGCCGTCCGCATCCTTGAAGACGTCGAAGATCTGCGGCACGCGGCTGTTCAGCACATCTGCAAGCAACTCGCCGGCGTGGCGTCGGTCGGTGCCCCATTCGGATGTGCCGGCAGCCGTCCATCCCAGTTGCCGCGCCTCGACTGTCCATAAGCCGAGTTCCGGCATGTGATGGATCCTGATCTCCGCGCCCATCGTCTCGTGGATGAAGTCGACGATGTCTGCGGCCGGAATCCAGGGTGCGCCCAGCCGGGCGGTGATATCAGACGGGCGGAGATCAGCCGGCTGCACCGCCTGAAGCGCACGGACATTGCGCTCATAAGCGGGATCGAGCTCGGCCGCAGCTGCCGCGGCAGCAAGTTTGGTGCGCACCGCCCCGGAGAGATAGGCATCGGAGGTTTGCCAGGACCCGTCGGCCGGATCGCAAAAGATCGCGTCACCGAGCGCGTCGAGAGCCGCCTTCGTGTCGCAATGCAGAAGCTCGGCGATATGATCGAGGTCGATGCGCCCGCGCTCGTTGAGGACGACGGCCAAGGCATCGGCGGCGGAGGTGATGACGGGCGGGGAAGGGGGCGCGATGACGCGTTCGGAGAAAATCGGCCCGGGCCTGGCGGTGTCGGTTTCGAGGTCATAATCCTCGATGGAGGCGACCAGCCAGCAGTCCGGATCGTCGCGAAATGGCAGAAGGTTCGGCTGGCGATGGGTTTCACGAACCTCGCCCGTCGCTTCATCCTCGATGATCGACACCGTGGTGTGGTTGATCGGCCCGAACTCGCGCACGAAGCTCGACCAGGCGATGCGCAGCCGCACTTGGCAGTCGCGCCACGGCCGGTCCAGTTCCTGGGCTTTCAGAACCTCACGCACGGCATCGCGGATCGGGATCAGTTTACGAATGATCCGGACATGCTTTTCCGACAGGCCTTCGCCTGTTCGCCCTTTCCGCACCGAGATCGCGAGCGGGGCGCCATCGACAACCTGCATTAGACCATGTCTGACATCGACGAAATAGCTGCCTTCGCGCACCTTGGCGTTGTCGGTGCGGAGATCGACGATCTCGCCAAGCTCGTCCTCCAGATCGATGTCGATGACGGTCGGCTCGCCGTCATAGAGATCTTCCGGGAGAAGAGCGATCGCCGCCGTCAGCGCCGCGTCGAGCGCCTCACCGGAACGTGGTTGGCACGTATAGGTCTCGCCGAAGGGACCAGAAGTCAGGGCATGATCGCCGAGCACGAACTCCGGATGCTGTGCGAACCACCGGTTCACGCGGATTGCGCCCTCGTCCTCGGCAGCCGGCCGCACCGCCGCCAGGTCGAGCCAGGAAAGGTCACCATCCGGCTCGCCTGCCTTGCGCTTGCGGAAAAAGAGGATGTCGACCACGACATCCGTGCCGGCCTCACGCCGAAAACTGCCTTCGGGCAGGCGGATGGCCGCGACCAAATCGGCGGACTTGGCAATATGCTCGCGTGCAGTGCCATCGGCCTTGTCCATCGTGCCGGCGCTGGTGACGAAGGCGGCCAGGGCACCCGGTTTCAGGAGATCGATCGACCGGGCGATGAAGTAATCGTGCAGCCGAAGGCCGAGCGAACGATATTGCCGGTCGGAGCGAACCGTCCGATCGGAGAAGGGCGGATTGCCGATGGCAAGATCGTAGATCGCATTGAGATCCGTGCGCGCGAAATCGCTGTTGATGATCCGTGCCTTCGGCTGCAGCAGTTTGACGATCCGCGCCGTGACGGGATCGAGCTCGATACCGGTGACATAACTCACCGCACGGTATTCTTTCGGCATCAGCGCTGGAAACAAGCCCGTGCCGATGCCCGGCTCCAGCACGCGGCCGCCGCGCCAGCCGAGGCGCTGCAATCCCATCCAAATCGCGCGGATGACGAATTCGGGCGTGAAATGGGCATATTGTGTGCACCGGGCAAGCGACGCGTATTCGTCGTCGCTGACGGCCGATTCCAGTGATGTGCCAAGATCGTCCCAACCGTCACGGAAGTCGGCTTCACCTGGACGCCGGAACATGCCCTTTGCCAGCTCGCCGGCGCCGAAGCCGGTGAAGCGGATCAGCCTTGCTTGCGCGGCCGGGGTCGCCGGCAAGTCCAGCTTCTCGAGTTCGTGTGCCGTGAGGATCGCGGCGACATTGATCCGCGCCCGTTCTTTCCAGCTCGCGGCGAGCGCGCGACCCCCGTCGTCGAGATAGAAGTTGGTGCGCTGACCCTGCTTTCGCGGGAGCGGCCGGTTGGCCGCCGGCAGAGACCGCGCAGGGGCAGGGGAGGGCGGGGTCGGATCGGGCTCGTCATCGTTGGCGGCAAAACCGCCGAACGCGGCGACGCCAAGACCAAGTCCTGATGACAATGCGCTGCTGCTTGATAGATCGAGGGTGAAGGGATCGTTGCTCATCGAAAGCTCCTTGTGAGCGCGCGTCATCGAGCCGCCGCAAAGGCAGTCGAGGGAACGCGAAGGGGTGGAAGGTGCTGCCGCCTCCATGTGAGCTGCGGCTACGGTCGGCCAAGCGCTAGTCGCGCCCGATCAAAATCAGCTGCATTGTGTCGCCCGCGAAAACGATGCGGAGATGCGTGGCATCGGGGCTCGCCGCCATCATCGCCTCCAATTGCCCTGCATCGAGGAAATCGACACCGTCGTCGCCACCGAAGGTCCGGCGCTTGACTTCGAACCAGTCGTCGTTGGTGGCTGGATTGCATTCCTCGGCATAGACTACGGAGGGTTTCTGATCGCCGGCTAGCTTGCCGTTCGAGAGCAGATAGACCCCGTGATCTCCGACCAGCCACACACCCGGCTGTTCGTCCTTGCCAAGCCTTAACCCATAATAGGAGTTGCGAAAGCCGCCATTGGCTTGCGCATCGGCGCGGCCGCGCGCGATCACGTCGCGCACGGATGCAAGCGGAAAGGTGAGCATGGTTGCACCTCTCAAGCCGCGATCGGTGAGGGGAGGTGGCGCAGTTGTACCGGCAGCTTGGCGGCGATCTCGTCGTCGGTGAGATCGTCCAGCAGCTTCAAAAACGTGCCGCCTTTCCCACCAAAGAGCATCACCTTGCGCCCGCCCCGCGAGGCTTCCGGCCAGCGCTCGCCAGCATAGCCGCGATAGTCGTCCGCCGTGCTGCTCCAGATATGCTCGAGCCGTTCCTGGCGCGTCATGGATCGAACCGGGCGGCTCTCGCGCTCGGTAATGGCAACGCGCATGGCTTCGACGGAAGACTGATCGGAGAGCTCGCAATAGCCATGGAAATAGCGGATCGCCTCGTCGATCCGGAGCGCAAAGAAGACACTGGTGACCGAGCCGGTGAGGAACTCGCGCATCGCGAACATCGAGCCGCGGATCCAGAGCGGCGGCAGGATTTCGAACATATAGTCGTGCTCGGCCTCACCGATCTCGAACCATTCGCCGACGTAGAGCGACGTGGCATCGCCCTCCCAGCGGTTTGACCGTTGATGATGACGGTCGAACATGCGGAACATCTGCGATCGATTTGCGATGCCCTGGAAGACTTTGCGGATTGCGGGAGAGGGGGTCATCTGCGGCTCCTTCGGAGGTTTCGGACCGAAGCGCGGCACTGTCCACTCGACCTTGCCTTCCTCTTCAGTCCTTCATGACCCCTTCCGGGCCGCCGGCTTCGCAGCTGCCGGGGTCAAGGGCCGGCTTAAGCCGGGCGAAGCCTCCCTTGACGCGGGCGGCGCGCATGCGGCACGCCTTCTCCTTCTTTCTTTTCCCTCTTTCCCCTTTCCCTGATTTTCAGGATTTCGTTCCAATCCTCCTTGGCCGGCCGAAACCGCGTCCAGTCGCAGCCTGCATCATCGGCGAGCGCCCGCAGTCGTTCGGCAAACATGTCGCCCTGAGGATTGGCGTCGGTCGCGGCAACCATCTGCACGCCAGGCTTCGCAACCAGCTCCCGCAACGCCGCCTCCGTGGTCGGCGACCATCCGCCGCCCGTGCTAAGATAGAGCGTGCCCTCCCGTAAACCTTCGATCGCCGCGAGGCTCATGGCGTCGATCGCGGCTTCCGTGACAGCGAGGCGCATTGCGCTATCCGGACCGAGACGGAAAAGAACCTTCGTTCCTCCGGAGGCAAAACCCCGGTATTGCGGACCGCGCGCCTCCCAGCCGGTCAAGTCCCCGGCATAGTCTCTGTGCGCCGCCCACATGCTGCCTTGCGGGCCTTCCCGCAGCAGGTCCGCTTTGATTGCCGCCTTGAGCAAGAAGGCTGGCAGGCGGCGCTCGCCATTGAGGTATCGCCATGTCGCGGAACCGAGCCAGGGGCGGCGGCGAGCCTGCCAACGATCGGGAAGAGAGAGGTCGCATCTTTCGCCATCCCTTGCGGGCTGCCACTCCGGCTCCGTGATCTGAAAGCCGACGAGACCTGCGACCCGTTCGGCGCCTTCGAGAAAACCGACATGATCGAGGTGTTCGACGAGCCGGAACACATCGCCTTTCGCTTCGGACAGCGGATCGAACCATCCTCGCCCCTCATAGGTGACGATGATGATCTCGCCAGCGCGGCGGAACTTGACCGCCCGCCGTGTGCTTTCGTTCGCGTCTATTGCAAACCCGGCATGCTCAAGCACCGCCGCACAACTGACCTGCTCGCGCAGCGCTTCAATCTCTCTTCTCTTCATTTTTCACTTCCGATCGCCCGGCGATCGGCCTCCCTAATCCTTACCTGCCCGTCCGTTCACGCACCCCTTTCGGCAGGCCGCGAAGAGCAAAGACCGCAAGGGCGCGGGCACGCAATTGTCGGATCATGCAAGCCAGAGCTCGGCCGCGGCGCAGCTTCCCTTGCGGCCTGCCGCTCGCAAGCGGCACGCCAGGGGCGCAAAGCCGGCTCAATGGGCCGGCCAGGGCATGTACTCATGCACGACCGCCAGGTCGTCGTCGGCGTCGATCTCGTCGGATGGAAGGACGCCGTATTCGCCGTCGACCTCGAAGAGGGTGACCGGGACCATCAGGTCACGGGAGAGCTGGAAGGCGTGGGACTGGGCGAGAGAAAGATCGTGCGACATTTGAGAGGCTCCTTCGGGAGCGGGCCATTCCCGCTCGATGGCTCCTCAAAAGGCACGGGGGCCGGGCGCGATCACCGCGACGCGAAGCGGAAGCGGCCGCAGCACAGCTAGCGGACCCCTTGATGCGGGTTGATCGTGGAAGATCCGGATCCGGGCCAGGACGCCATCAAAACAGAGCGGGATTGGCTTGCTTCCGTTTGGGGCTCAGATTTTCTGCAAGTTTTTCGTGCACAGTGGCAGCTCCTAGCCTTCGTTCAGCGGCCGACCACCGGAGCCTCCCAATCAGTGGGTGCGTTGCCGGCTGCCCGCTGATCACGTTGACTCACTGCTCAACCTCGAGCGGAATGAGACCCGCTCGCCTTCACAATCGCCTCCTCGACGGACTTAGCACCGAGCATGGCTACGGCGCGCTCGAGGCAATGTTTGATCTCAGTGACGCCCTTCCCCTCAAGCAACGCGATTTCGGCGAGGGTTTTGCCTCGTGCAACCCAGCGCAGACACGTCATTTCAAACGGTGGCAATCTCGATGTCTCCATACACAATTCACCGTCGTTAAGTGTCTGAAATTGCACAATAAAATTTCATAATCTATCTTATGGAACTATCGGTTGAAGATCAGGATTCGCGTTCAACCTTTCAGGCAAATTTGATCGTTGCCGCACTTCCTGGCCCAGGAATCATTCTAGGAAATCACCTGCAAG
>JAESGK010000339.1_pt1 | contig 22250 bp, 22 predicted proteins | sample 9269681 | NCBI WGS metagenome assembly JAESGK01 (sample SAMN14515347, study PRJNA621673) | algae metagenome | isolation source: Timaviella obliquedivisa GSE-PSE-MK23-08B and co-occurring heterotrophs from... | place: USA: Grand Staircase Escalante National Monument, Utah | collected 2006-08-15
CGGATAGCGCGTCGTCCTGTCGGCCGACCGGGCTCTACTCGGGGCGCAGACGCCCCTCCCCGAGCCGCCGATCGGCGTCTCGGCCTTCGGTGACGATCCCTCGCGCGGGCCGGCGCCGTGCGCCGGCAGAGGCCGCGCCGCCGGCGCGATGATGTTGCGCTGAGCGGGAAGAGAGGCGCGCGGCCCTCTCTCCCCAGCAAGAGCCAATTCGGGTCTCCCCATCCTTCCGCGCCGCAAGCGGCTTGTGCAGGACCGACCGAGGATCCGCGTGCCGCGGCTCCCGCCCGGCGCGTTGCCGCGTGGGCGATCCCCCTCCCGATTTGGCTCTTGAGCGAACGTTATCTCGCGACAGTCGAGGGGACCGTGTCCGCCGTTCGTGACGAGGGCAACCTGGTACCGGCCTGGACGAGTTCGTGAGCGAGCCGCAGCACGTCCCGCCAATCGTCATCGCCGGTTTTCACTATCGGCCCGATCGGGACCTGCGTCAGGCGTTCAGGCAGCAGTTTGTGATCGTCGGGCCTCGTCATCCCGAGGCGTTCTTCGGCCATACTACCGCCCGTGCAACACATCGACATGTCATCAAAAGGGATGGAAGCGGCGGCGCGCGAGCAGGCGCGTCTTGACGCACTCGCCCGCCATGGAATCCTCGATTCCGGCCAGGAAGCCTCCTACGACCGGCTGACCAGGCTGGCGCAACGCCTCTTCGATGTCCCGATCGCGACCCTAAACTTCATCGACGGGCACCGGCAGTGGTTCAAGTCGCGGCAGGGATTTTCAGCCTGCGAGACGGATCGCGATTCGGCGTTCTGCAACATCACGATCCAGCAGCCGGCGCAACTGATCGTCACCGACGCCTTCACAGACGAGCGCTTCGCCAGGAACGAGTTCGTGCTCGGCGAGCCGCACATCCGCTTCTATGCCGGCATCCCGTTGAAGACCCATGACGGGCACGCAATCGGGAGCTTGTGCGCGGTCGGGCCGCGTCCCCGCAGCTTCAGCGCGGACGACGAACAGACGCTGTCGGATCTGGGCGGACTGGCCATGGAGCTGCTTGACCTGCGCCGGCAGGCAGCTGCGGCCGAGCCGGGAGCCGGTCTCATTTCTCCCCGCGAAGTGCTGAAAGCGGGCCGTATCGTCTTCAACAACAGCCGCATTCAGATGCGCTGCACGGTGCGGCAATTGTCAAAGGATGGCGCTGTGGCGCAGGTGATGAGCACTTCCAATATCCCCGAGCGCGTGGCGCTGATCATCGACGCCGACGCCACCTCGCGGCTCTGCACGGTCAGTGGGCGCACACCGCAGGCTTTAACGCTGTCGTTCGAGAGCTAGGACAAGTCGGCATCCCTGCCCGGGCCGCTAAGGGTCGTGACTTTAACTGCGCTGCACGGGAATGCTGGAAGCGACGGCACAGCAGGCCGCTGGCAGGGTCAGCGGACAAGTGAGAAACATGACGACCAAGCATCTCATAACCAAGCTGCATGTCATGCCGCCTTGGTAAGCGTGAAATCGACATGAATGGCGTCATAAGGGAAGATCACGCCCCGTTCCGTGCGATCGAGGATGCCTGCGGCGAGCAGTGCCTGGACATCGCCATGCACGGCCTTGACGTCGCGATCGACGCGACGGGCGACCTCTCGGATCGCGATCTCCCCCTCCCCGGTCATGGCGCGCAGGATCTCCCAGCGCTTGGCGGTCAGCACCTTCCAGAGGAGCTCGGCAGAGGCGAACGACAGATGCGCCCCTTGCTCCTCGCCACGAAACGCAGCCGCCATCCGCTGTTTGGTCGCATCGGCCGAAGGAAGGCCGAGTGTCACGGTGTTCATGGCTCATTGCTCCTTTTCACCAGCCAGTCTTCGACATCGTTCCAGAAATCGGCGCGCAAACGCTCCAGGTCGACGAACGCGTAAGGCACCTCTCGCTCAGCCAGATGCTTATGATCGCCCTTGCCTGCCTCATTGTCGTAGCGCAGGACGCAGACCCCATCGCTTATCAGCGCCAAGCTATACTTGAACTCGTGTCGCGAGCCCCGCACTGACGAGGGCACGCGCCAGATAACGATCTCGGCGAACGCGGTTTCTGTCAGGATCAGACGTTCGCGCAGCAGCAGGGTCGCACTCATGTTGGACCATATTCCAACAATTGCAGTGTTGTCAATATCTCCAACACAGTCTTCGCCGGTTCTCTTTGCAGCACGTGAGCTTGGCGCGTCCCGGCTTCGCCGTGACCGGGCTCTACTCGGGGCCAGGGCCCCTCCCCGAGCCGCCGATCGGCGTCTCGGCCTTGCGGTCACGATCCCTCGCGTGGGTCGGCGCCATGCGCCGGCGGTTGCCGCGCCGTCGGCGCAATGACGGTGCGCTGCGCGGGAAGAGAGGCGCGCGGCCCTCTCTCCCCAGCAAGAGCCAAATCGGGTCTCCCCATCCTTCCGCGCCGCAAGCGGCTTGTGCAGGACCGAACGAGGATCCGCGTGCCGCGGCCCCTCGCCCGGCGCGTGCCGCGTGGGCGATCCCCCTCCCGATTTGGCTCTTGCCCCCCTCTCTCCCCGCTGCTCGCCGCGAAGGCAGAGGTGCAGGCGGACCTGCACCCTGCCGGGTGACGGGCCTTCGGCCTCAACGAGGAGAGAACACCATGACCACGACGATCACCACCACCGCCATCGGCACGCTCACGACTGCCATCCAGCACATCGCCCTGTCGAAGCTGGTCCCGAGCAAGGCCAATGTCCGCAAGGTCAACTCGACCGCAGGCATCGGAGAACTGGCCGACAGCATCGAGGCGCACGGCCTGATCCAGAACCTCACCGTCAGGAAGGCGGGCAAGGGCCAGAAGTTCGAGGTCGTCGCCGGCGCGCGTCGTCTGGCGGCGCTGCGGCTGCTGGCGAAGGAGGGTCGGTTCGACAAGGAGATCGACATCCCCTGCAATGTGCTGGCCGCCGAGCGCGATGCCGAAATCTCCCTCGCGGAAAACACGCAGCGCGAAGCCATGCACGTCGTCGATGAGGTGTTGGCCTATCAGCGCCTTGTCGAGGACGGACTCCCGGCAGACGCGATCGCCAGCCGGTTCGGCCAGTCCGTCGTCACGGTGCGGCAGCGCTTGAAGCTGGCCAGCCTGTCGCCCCGGATTCTGGAGGCGATGCGTGGTGACGAGATCACGATCGAGCAGGCCCGCGCGCTGGCGATCACCGATGATCATGCGGCGCAGGAGGCGGCATGGTTCGGCCGCGACGGCTGGAGCCGTAGTCCGGGCAATCTGCGCGCGGCGCTGACAAACGAGCATCTGCGCAGCACCGACCGGCTGGCGCGTTTCGTCGGGGTGGAGGCCTATGAGGCTGCCGGCGGCGCGGTCCTGCGTGACCTGTTTTCCGAGAACGAGGCGACGTTTCTGACCGACCGGCCCTTGACGATGCGGCTGGCGACCGAGAGGCTGCAAGCGGTAGCCGATGCGGTCAGGCCGGAGGGGTGGAACTGGACGGAAGTCTGCATCGAGGCCGACAGCATCCATCATGCCGGCTACGGCCGAATCCATCCGCAGCGCCGTGATCACACCGAAGCGGAGCAGGCTGAACTCGCAACCCTTGGCGAGAGCTACGATACCTTGGCCGAGCAGATCGAGGCCTATGCCGAAGGCGATCCGCAGATCGCCCCTGACGAGGCGCGCCTTGCCGAGATCGAGCAGCGCATCGATGCGATCAGGAGCGCGACCGAAAGCTACGTCGCCGACGAGCAGGCCTTGGCCGGGTGCATGGTGGCGATCGGCTATGACGGATCGCTGCAGGTGACGCGCGGGCTTGTCAGGGCGGAGGACCGCGCCGCGCTGGACCGGCTGCGTCGTGGCGATGACGCTCATGACGATGGCGACGAGGCCCCTGCCCTCCCCTCCCCGCTCGATTCAACCGAGCCGAGCGGATATTCCGCGACGGTGATCGAGGAGCTGACGGCGATCCGGACGGCGGCCATTCGCGTCGAGCTGGCGCAGCGGCCCAAAATCGCGATGGCGGCGATGCTGCATCCGCTTGTGCTGGCCTGCTTCTATGGTCGCCATCAGGGCCTGCACATGCATTCGGCGGTCGAGATCAGGGGCGAACGGAAGGCTCTCGACCTCAGCATCAAGCAGCCCGAAGCCTGCCGGGCGCTCAGCGGCTGGACCGAGATCGCGGATGCATGGGGTTATCGGCTTCCCGGCAATCAGGCAGACCTCTGGCAATGGTTGATCGAGCAGCCCATCGAGACGCTGACGGACCTTTTGGCCGTGGTGTCGGCGGCAAACCTCAACGCGATTACGGCGCGCCATGAGATCAGCCGTGGCCGGATCGCTCAGGCCAACCAGATCGCGCAGGCCGTCAATCTCGACATGCGGGCATGGTGGAGCCCGAAACAGGAGTTCCTGTCGCGCCTGTCGAAATCCACCATCGCCGGCATCCTGCGCGAGGCAGGGTGCTCAGAAGATGCCACCAAGGGCATCGAGCGCAGTCCGAAGCCCGAGGCCGTCGCACAGGCCGAACGCGAACTTGACGGCAAGGGCTGGCTCCCCTCCCCGCTCATGATGCCGGTGGCGGTTCAGGCTGACGAACGTAATGATCGCGATGGTGACGCCGGTGATGGCGATGTGATCCGGATGGCGGCCGAGTAACGCCCGGCCGCGCCAGCCGGAGATCATCGACGGAATTGCCGCCCGGGCCTCGCGCTCGGGCGGTATTCGCGCGCGGGGACTGCCCCTGCGCGGGATCGACCCGCCCAGGACCAGATCAGGGGCGCCCCAAAGCCCCGCCCCTCATGCTCCCCTGCCCTCCCCTTGATGGTATAGTTGGCCAAGCTATGGTAGCGTTGGTATGGTAGCTACCGCAGCTACCATATAGTAGCTTTACTTTGTATTAGTAGCTTCGTGTTTCCAGTCGCTCTTTCGTTGGAGGAACTCATGCCCGTGATCGTTGTCGCAAATCCGAAGGGCGGCGCAGGAAAAAGCACAATGTCCCTAGTCCTCGGAACCACCTTGGCATCCCAAGGAGCTACGGTTGCTATGATCGACTGCGACCCTAATCGCCCGATCGTTGACTGGAACGCAGGTCCATCAAAAACGACTGCCCATGTAATAGGAGATGTCACAGAAAGCTCTGTGATATCAGTGATTCAGGAGCAATCCAAGATTCGCCAATTTGTGATAGTCGATTTGGAAGGAACTGCCAGTCGACTTGTATCTAGAGCCATTGCAAGGGCATCTCTAGTATTGATCCCATTACAAGGGAGCGCGGTTGACGCTCGGCAGGCGGGCAGGGCTGTCGGTCTAATTCGTGAAGAAGAAGAACTTATTGAACGAAAGATACCGTTCCGTCTTGTTTTTACGCGAACAAGCGCAGCAATTGCGACAAAAATTGATCGAAAAATTGTCTCGTCACTTGAGGAGGCGGGGATACCGTCTCTGAAGACACATCTTCATGAGCGGTCCGCTTACAAAGCTATGTTCGTTGACAAGCTCAGCCTCGACGAGCTCGACCCCGCCAATGTGAACGGGCTAGAGGCCGCGAAGGAAAATGCGCTGAAGCTTGCCTTCGAACTCATTTCAATCGTGACCAGTGCCAAGGAAGCGGCGTGATGAGCAAAGATCCTTTCGGGTTTTCCGCAGCCAACCGGATTGCTGCGAAAATAGCAGAGGTGAAGCCAGATGCGGACCTACCGATGTCTCCGTCGCTTTCTGCGATTGATCGCGTTGGAGAGGCGCACGGTTTCCACAGCCGAGAATCAGGACACGAGAAGATCATCAGGCGGCGGCGCGAGGTCGGGCCGAGTGCGCAGCTCAACGTGAAGTGCCCGGTGCCGGTCTATAATCGCTTCGTTCGGTTCTGCGACCTGGAGCGGCTCTCATACTGGGAGGGCATCGAGCGACTGCTGGATCACGCTGACGAAGGTAGTTTGGGCCGGCGGTCAACCTGACGCTTTTGACAGGTTGCCAGAATCACGCGACTCACGCACCCTTCACTAGTGGGGTGAGGTGATTTGGTGTCGGCTGCATTTCGTAAGGCATCCACCGTCAGCATGGCCGTCGTGAGAAAGCGACAGCGTGAAGCGGGATTCTACGAAACGACGGTTTTCGTCCACGAACGTGTCCGCGACGCGATCGACAAGGCGATTTCCGATGGTCGATTCAAATCGCGTCGCGCCGCGATGGAATACGCGATCGAGTGCGCGTTTCTATCTCAGGACAGCAATCCAATGCCGCGCTGATCCCTGAAAAGCGAAACGGCCCGGTGCTGAAACACCTGGCCGTTTGTGACGACTGTGGGAGCCGCCGGTAGGACGGTTTCGAATCTCCCACAGCCGAATCGTTCTGTCAACGCAAACCATTTGGTTTGCGAACGGATTTCTATGCCCTTCGCGCAGGCGAGGGGGATGGGGTCCGATCGCGGATCTGTGCCTGCACGGGATGAGCTTGGAGGGAGGTTCGACGCGGCCCAGCCTTGAAGGATCGGGCCATGTTCGCAGTCGAGATGTTGAGGGTGATCGGGGAGGGGCGCACGCTATCGCGCCTGGACGAAATCGCGCGGGATCTGTGGAGCGCCTATGGTGCGGAGGCGCTGACGGAGGATCAGGCGCAATCGCTCAGCGAGGCGATCGAGGCGCGCAAGCGCGAGGTGAGGGGGCAAGACCGCGTCTCAGTGCGCGCGCCGACAGTCGCGCTCGAGCGCGCCCTGGACGGGCGCAACAGCATCTTCCCGCCGAAGCGCCGGCCGAAATCGCCCGACCGCCAGCGCTCGATCGCGCGCCGGCGACGACTTGCGGCGTCAGGTCCGCTGCCGCCGCAGATCGCGGCGAAGTTCACCACCGGGCAGCTCGCGGTGCTGCGGATCATCGCCGACGAGGTCGAGGGCAGGCGAGGGACGTGCGCGCTGACAATCGGCGAGATCGCGGCGCGCGCCGGCGTCTGCATCGCGCTGGCGCGCAACGCCATCCGGATCGCCGAGCGGCTGTTCCTGATCAGCACCCAGTTCCGCAAGAGGGACGGGCGCCCGCATCTGCCCTCGGTCATCCGGATCATCTCGCAGGCGTGGAACGCCTGGCTCATCATCGGCGGCAAGGTGCGCCGGCACGCCATCAACGCCGAGCGTGAAGAGGGGACGTTGCCGTTTCGAGCGCAGATGATGGGTAGCAAATTCTCGCGAAAGATAGGGTCTAGAAAAATAGGTCCCACGGGCACCGATCTATACAGATCGGCTTCTTCTCTAAGCGGACGACCGCAGACGGAGGCCGCGCAAAGACCCTCCGGGCGGCCTGCGGCCGTCGCCTGAAGGCGATCTGCGCGGCCTCGCGGCCGACTTCAGGCTCAATTCTGCTTCACCTGAGCAAACGGCACCGTTGTAATTGGCTTTTCGAAAAGCCAGGCGATTTCGGTCGAGCTTTTCGACTTTAGGGTTTGAAGGCATGCGCGCCGTGCATGCGGTCGTTCGATATGACGATCGTGGCGATTCTGACTGTTGTCAGATGCCTGCCTTGATAGCGTTGCTCACCTGAGCTACATTCAAGTCTTGAAAAAGGAGGCCGTCATGGCTGCCACCGCATTTGTACGGGCCCGTATCGACGAAGGTTTGAAAGACGAGGCCGCCGCCGTGCTGGCGGAGATGGGCCTCACCGTGTCCGACGTCGTGCGGATGACGCTGACCCGAATCGCCAAGGATCGCGCCTTGCCGTTGGAGTTGAAGGTTCCCAATGCCGAGACACGAGCGGCCATGGAAGAGTCCCGCGTGCTGATGAAGCAGCGGCGCGCCCGTTTCGACACCGCCCAGGAACTGTTCGATGCCCTCGACCAAGAAGCCGGCCAGTAGTAAGCGGGCTTCTCTGCCGAGATCGGCGGATTATGCGAAAAGCTTCCTCAAGGATTGGGACCGTCTGTCGCGCTCGGGCCGATACGACATGGTCCAGCTGAAAGAAGCGATGATGCTCCTCATCGCCAATGACAATCCCCTTGGACCTGAATGGCTCGATCATGCCTTGAAAGGGGACTGGGCGGACCATCGCGAGTGTCATATTGGCGGCGATTTCCTGCTGATCTATCAACTCGACGGCAATCTGATCAACTTCGTCCGCGCCGGCACACATTCAGAGCTGTTCGGCTGAGTGCCTGCACAGGAGGCAATGGGGTCACGGGGGTGACAATCCGCTTCGAACAGGAATTCCGATGTCTGAGCAGAACGAAGAACTGATCGCGCTTTCGGCGTCGATCGTGTCGGCCTACGTGACGCGCAACAATGTGCCGACGACCGATCTGCCGCGCCTGATCGCGAGCACCCATGCCGCGCTCGCCGGTTTGGCAAGCCCTCCTGCGCCCGTCGTCGCCGAGCCGCTGGTCCCGGCCGTGCCGATCCGGCGATCGGTGACGCCCGATGCGATCATCTGCCTGGAGGATGGCAGGGCGTTCAAATCCCTGAAACGTCACCTGAGCGCGAGCTACGGCATGACGCCGGATCAGTACCGCGCAAAATGGAATCTGCCTGCCGATTATCCGATGGTCGCGCCGAACTACGCGGAGGCGCGCTCGGCTTTGGCAAAGTCGATGGGGTTGGGGCGAAAGGGTGCGGCAGCCGCACGATCGCGGGCCAGGTCCTGATCGGATCTGCCGTAGGTCGTGGGCGTTCGCATGCGCCCCGAACCAACGGAACGTCGGTCTGGCTTGGCTATCGCGAGATTCAGCATTGCGCTGCGTGATGATAGGGCGTTCTCGCGGCCATGCCGCGCCGGCCCGGAGGCGAACGCGCTTTGCCATAGCGCTGTAGAGAGCTGGAGGGCCGCATGAGATGTGTTCCCGGCGGCTGGCGCCGGGTCCGCATGCTTCAGGTGCCCCAGCGAAAGCAGGATCGCGTGTCAGGCGACCGTCAAACAGTCGTGCAACGGTGATCGAAGCATACGACCTTGACATCCGTCATATCGTCGATAGCGGACTTGACGCCCTCGCGCCCGAAGCCTGAGCCTTTAACTCCGCCGAAAGGCATGGCGTCTATCCGATAATCGGTCGAGTCGTTGACCAACACCGCGCCTGTTTCAAGACGGTGCACGCACGCGTGTGCCGCAGCCAGACTGTTGGTGAAGACGGCAGCGTGCAAACCGTAATCAACAGCGTTGGCCACTTCGATCGCTTCATCAAGGTCCGCAATTGCCGCAATCACGGTCACCGGACCGAACACTTCTTCGGCTGCGAGTTTATGTCCGCAGGGCACATTCTCGATCAAGGTCGGCAGGAAGCTCGTATCGCGGCCGTGCCCGCCGATGATAATGGTGGCGCCAGAAGCGACAGCCGAATCCAGATCGTTGGCAATGCGATCAGCGGAGCCGCGATCGATGAGGCAGCCCATATCGGTCGTGGGGTCGAGCTTCTCGCCGAGGCGGTAACGGGACGCTCGCTCGACGAAGCGTGCCTTGAACGCCTCGTAAACCCCAGCCTGAATGAACAGCCGCTGGACGTGGAGGCAGTTCTGTCCGGCGGCCCAGTATGCTCCGGACACGCAACGTTCCGCTGCCCGGTCGAGATCGGCATCGGCGAGTACGATGGTGGCGCAGTTGCCGCCGAGTTCGAACGCCGTTCGCTTGAGCCCCGTGCGCGACGCGATACGCCGTCCGGTCGCCTTGCCGCCGGTGAACGAGACTAAGTCGATGCGCGCGTCATCGACCAACTGGTCGCCGATCTCAGACCCGGAGCCCGTCAGAACCTGTAACACCTCCGCTGGCAAACCGGCGCGTTCGAACAGCGCGGCGAGGTGGAGCGCTGAAAGCGGCGTCCGTTCGTGTGGTTTCAGGATAACCGCGTTTCCGGCTGCGATCGCAGGGCCGATTTTGTGTGCGACGAGGTTGAGCGGATCATTGAACGGCGTGATCGCGAGCACGACACCGACCGGCTCGCGGAACGAGTAGCCCGTCCGTTCTTCGCTGCCCGGCCGTTGGTCGAAGAGGATGGTCTCTCCGACCATGCGGCGCGCCTCCTCGGCGCAGAGTTGTAGTGTGGTTGCGCAGCGCGCGACCTCGAGCCTCGCCTCCCGGATCGTCTTAATTCCCTCGCTCGCGATAATGGTGGCCAGGCTTTCCGCATTGTCCGCGACCAGCCCCGCCACGCGTGCTAAAATCGCTATCCGCTCATGGGTCGCTATCCGCCGAGCATTCATCTTGGCGGATCGCGCCGTGCGCAGCGCGGTTTCGACGTCCGCAGCATCGGCGCGGGGCACGATCGCTATCGTGCGGCCGTTTTCGGGATCGACAACGGGCATGATGCGCGCCCGTCCTTGGCTTGCGCCACCCCAGATGCCGCCGATCGACATCGGATACGAGATCGGCTCGACGTCCGACGAGAACGGGCGGGCGATATCGGGCCTATCCATCACAGCCACCGATGCATCTGATCGGGAGACAGATTGCCTCCGCAAAGCACGGTTGCAACGGTGCGACCGGCATAACGCTCTGGTTGCGAAAGGATGGCCGCGATACCAGCCGCGCCGGAGGGTTCGAGGACCAGCCCGAGATGCTCGTGCGCCAGTTTGACGCCAGCGAGCATCGCATCGTCAGTGACCAGAACGATGTCGTCGATCGAGCCGATGAGATCGTCCAGGGCCTCCGGAATGGGGATGCGCGTTCCCATGCCGTCGGCGATCGTATCGATGCTCGCGGTTTCGACCAGGGAAGACGACCTCCAGGAGCGTTCCATACAGGGCGCTCCCGCCGCGGCGACTCCGATGACCTCGACGTTGGGCCGCTTCTCCTTGATGTAGCGCGCCATGCCGCCAAGGATCGCCCCGTTCCCAAGAGCAACGAGTATGACATCGATCCGTTCGTCCATTGCCAGCAATTCCACGGCGATCGTGCCCGCGCCTTCCGACAGGCGCGGCTCTCGGCCATCCTCGACCATCGGTAGTTGCGTCGCTGCTGCGACGCGCTTGGCCTCGGCCTTCGCCGAATCGAAGTCGGCGCCGTGCAAGACGACTTCCGCTCCAAGCGCCTGCATGCGCGCGATCTTCAAGGGATTGGCGTTGACGCTGGCATAGACGAAGACGACCACCCCTCTCTTGCGGCCGCTATATGCCATGGCCTGACCGAGATTGCCGGCAGACGCAGTGACCACTCGCGCCCCTCGGCGCTGGCTGAGCATGAAGAAGTCTGCGCCACGGCCCTTAAAGGATCGGATTGGATTGGCGGTCTCGACCTTGACGATCGTCCTTACGCCGAGCGCGCTCGATAGGGCTTCGGCGACATAGTGCGGCGTATCGCGAAACACCGGATCGATCGTCCGCGACGCCTCTTCAATACGCGCGATCGAAAGACGGCTATGTGAGAGAATGCGATCAACACCCATCATCATGTCACCCTTCATTTCATAGATAATAGATAGAATGAGCGCGATGTTGATGCAAGACCCCCCTGAGAGCGGCTCGGTCGCCGCTCGCATTGCCACGACGCTGGCAGAGCGCATCGTGCTGGGCGTTCTGGCACCCGGTCTCCCGCTGCGGCAAGATCACGTCGCCAGCGAGTTCGGTGCGTCTCATGTTCCCGTTCGCGAGGCTTTTCGCCGGCTGGAGGCTCAAGGCCTGCTGGTTAGCGAACCTCGCCGGGGCGTTCGCGTCGCCCCACTCGACCGGAACACGATCGACGAAATCAGCGAAATGCGCGCCGCGCTTGAAGTTCTGGCGGTACGGCACGCCATCCCCAAGATGACGGCAAGCGACCATACCGTTATCGCGCAATTACTTGCCGAGGAAGCAGTCGCTCCCTCCGACGATCTTGCACGACTGGCGCACCTAAACGTCGCGTTTCACATGAGTCTCTGCGCGCCTTGCGGCATGCCGCGACTGTTGGATACAATTGAGGCGCTGCACAAGTCGTCGATGCGGATCCTGGTCGCGATGTGGTCGATGCTGCCAAACTGGCAGGAGAGTTCGCGAGCCGAGCATGTTGCGATCGGCAGTGCAGCTTCACGCGGAAACGTCAATGAAGCCGCGAAGCTTCTGGGAGATCATATCCTTGGCGGAGGCCGGGAACTCGCTCGCGCCTCGGCACCGCGCACCTCTTCTTAGGCTTTGCGATTTGCGCGCGCTCACGGTTGATCAGGTTTGACGCAAAGCCAGACTCGCTTTGTTGGCGCGCGACAAGCCATTGCGAGACTGGACGAGGGCGGCATTTAGACTCAGATGTGAAAGTCCAGTCCGCCTATTTGCCCCCCCAGCGCCGCAAGATCGCGCATCAGGCGCGATCGAACATGCCTTGGAACTCGCGATCGGCGAAGTAGCGCAGTTTTCCGGCGATGATCGGCCGCTGACCTGCGATGAACAGCATCTGGGCGGTCGGGTGCATGTTACGGACTTCGTCGGGTGTCATGAGGAGGCGGGCGACGTGCTGCTCGCCATAGGAGATCCCGGATTTCTCGCTGTCGAGCGCGCGGCTCATTGTCTGGAACACGACGGTCTCTTGGCCGGTGAGGTCGGAGACGAGGCGAGCGCTGTCGTGATCGTTGACGCCGAAGACCTGGAGGACGCCGGCGTTTGAGAGGAAGGTGCCGGCGCGGCGGCCATAGGTGGCGCGGAGCTGATGGACATCCTGGAGGATGGGCCAGAGCTGGACGCCATAGCCTGCCATGAGGCCCATGGCGCGCTCGACGGGTGCGAGATTGCCCAGCGCCGCGAACTCATCGAGCAGATACAGAACCGGTTCCGTCGGCGCGACTGGCGCGGCCTGTGAGCCTGCCGGGACAGGGGAGGGCGCACGGGCCATGTCGGACAGACTGCGCGTCACCATGAGGCGCAGCCAGCGGGAGTAGGTCGCGAGCCGATCGGGCGGCAGCACCAGAAACACTGTCGCCGTTCTCCGTTTGAGATCGGCGAATGAGAAGTCGCTTCGCTCCAGCACTGCGGTCATGCGCGGCGAGTCGAGGAAGTGGGTATGTCGCTGCGCGGCCGACAGCACGCCGGCGGCCTCACGGTCGGACTTGCCGAGATGGCGGTTGGCGGCACGCGCAACCAGGCCGCCGGCGGCCGTCGACGTCTGCATGCGCTTGAGCAGGGCGATGAAGGCTTCGGGCGCGAGTGTGAGACATTCGCGCAGCGTCGCGAGGTTGCGTCGCTCGCGCGGCTCGTCGGCGGCGATCGACAGGATGACGCCGCTGATCAGCGCCTTGGCTTCCTCGTTCCAGTGCGCCTCGCCGGCTTCGCCTGGCGCATCGAACACGAGCGCGTCGGCGAGCGTGGCCGCTTCCTCCGCGACATCGATGTCGTCGGGGTCCAGATGCTGCAGTGGATTGAAGGCTGCCGAGGGGATGTCGGTGACGCCAAAAGGATCCAGGACATGGACTTTGCCGAAGCGGTCCCGGGCCCGCGCCGAGACTTTTGCATTCTCGCCCTTGGGGTCGATGCAGATGACGGAGCGATCGGCGGTGAGGAGGTTTGGAATGATGGCGCCGACGCCCTTGCCGGTACGCGTCGGCGCCATCGTGAGAAGATGGGCCGGTCCGTCATAGCGCATCAGCTTATTGGTAACCGGATCACGGCCGATCAGCAGCCCTGACCGACCGCGCGTCAGCGAGGAGACTTCGTTGTCGTTGGCGAAGCGGGCCGAGCCATGGGTGGCGTCGTCGTCGACCATCCCGAAATGCTCGACCATCGGCTTCATCACGAAGCGCGCCAGCGTCATCAGGCCGAGCAGGCAGGCGAGCAGGTTGCCGGCAAGATGGAGCCAGGTGCGCGCCATGCCGATCGCGTCCATGGCGAGATGGACGGCAAAGAGGAGGGCGAGCGTGACGACGCCGGCGATCGCCCCGACTTTTGCGACATAGTGGATCGCCGAGAGCGGCCCGAAGACGGCGCATCCCAGCGCCCAGAGCGGATCGCGCCAGGCGGCGCGCAGCATGTTCACGAAGGCGATGCGCGCCACCATCAGGCACGCTCACCCGCAGCGGCAGGGCCACCAGCGGCTTGAGACGCCACAGCAGCCTTCTCGTCGGCCGACAGGTCGATCAGGTCAGGGAACAGCGTCCTGTCGCCGTCACGGGTGAGAAACCCCGGCAGCTCGCGCTTCAGCCAGGCCCGCAGCCGATCGACGAACTCGGCGTCCTTGCTGGTCTCCAGCCGCTGCAGGACGAGTGCCCCGAGCAGAACCTTGCGCCGCGTATCGGCAGCGCGCTCCTGCTTACCGAGTCTGGCCTGGAGGGTTTTGCGCTGGGCGTCGAGCTGGGCCAGCCGCTCCTCGATCGATCGTCTCGCCATGGGGCGTCTCCGTCAGAGTGAGCGCTCGATTCTAACGACGCCGGCCAAGACCGCCAACCCCATACGCAAACATTGGAACGGTTCGAGCCAGAACGGCACGACCCGACATGCCAATCTCATCGCCGAGCGCCCTAGCACAAAGTGTGCCGCGAGCGGACCACGAGAAGCGTCAGAAGCGTAGCGGATGATGCTTTAAGTGCGCACTTACGAGTTGTTGCACAACTCAGCGCCTGATACTCTTATCACGAACCGGGGTTTCGCGGATTGGCGATCTACCATCTCAGCATGAAGCCGATCAGCCGCGGCTCCGGCCGCAGCGCGGTCGCGGCTGCGGCGTATCGCGCCGGAGAACGGCTGACCAACGAGCGCGATGGCGTCACGCATGATTTTACCCGGCGCGATGGCGTCGAGCATGCGGAGATCGTCTTGCCGCGTGGATCGGAGGCGGGTTGGGGCTTGGATCGGGCGGCGTTGTGGAATGCGGCCGAGGCGGCCGAGACCCGGAAAGATGCCCGGGTGGCTCGGGAGTTCGAGATCGCCTTGCCGCATGAGCTGAGTGGTGAGGAGCGGCTAGAGGCGACGCGGAGCTTTGCGCAAGGGTTGGCCGATCGCTATGGGACAGCGGTGGATTTTGCGATCCATTCGCCGCATGGGGCGACCGATGTTCGCAATCACCATGCCCATCTGATGATGACGGTTCGGGCTGTCGGGTCGGAGGGGTTCTTGGACAAGACCTCGATCGAGCGGGAAAACAAGTGGCTTTTGTCGCAGGGGCTGCCGACCTCGTCGATGCAGATGCGCGAGATCCGTCAGTCCTGGGAGCAGGTCGCCAATGAGCGGCTCGCAGCTGCGGGGCTTGATTTGCGGATCGATCATCGTTCGCATCAGGAGCGCGGGCTCGAGATCGAGCCGACCGAGCATATGGGGGTGTTCGCCACCCAGATGGAGCGGAGAGGGGTCGAGGTGTCGCGGACACGGCTCGACGGGGATGCGGCGCGGCGCAATGCCGAGCTGATCGGCGAGAAGCCCGAGCAGGTTCTGACGCTGATCACGGCTGAGAAGAGCGTGTTCGATCGGCATGATGTCGCCAGGGCGCTGCATCGGTCGATCGACCAGCCTGAGGCGTTCCAGACGGCGTTCGCCAAGGTGATGGCGTCAGACGCCCTGGTCGAGCTTCAGGCGGAGCGGGTCGATCAGAACGGCGAGATCACGCTCGCGAAATACTCTACAAGTGAGATGGTCGCGCTCGAGCGCGGCATGGCCGATGGCGCGATGCGGATGAGCGAGGCGCGCTCGCATGGGGTCGATGGCGCGCATGTCGATGCAGCTTTGGCCCTGCAGGATGGCGCGATCCGGCGCGGGGTTGCGGCGGATACGGCCGGCCAGGTGGCGCGCGGGCCTTTGTCGGAAGCCGATCGGGATGTTGCGATTGATCGGGCTGGCTTGAGCGACGAGCAGCGTCGGGCGGTGGAGCATGTCACCGGCGGGGAGCAGATCGCGGCTGTGGTCGGGTTGGCGGGCGCCGGTAAGAGCACGATGCTGGCGGCGGCGCGGGATGCCTGGGAACGACAGGGATATGCCGTCCATGGCGCGGCGTTGTCGGGCAAGGCGGCCGAGGGGCTGGAGGAGGCGTCTGGGATATCGTCGCGGACGTTGGCGTCGTGGGAGCATGGCTGGAAAGCCGGTCGCTCCGAGCTGGGGCCAAAAGACGTCATGGTGATCGACGAGGCTGGCATGGTCGGGTCGCGCCAGCTTGCGCGGTTCGTCGCCGAGGCCGAGCGCACGGGTGCGAAACTCGTCATGGTCGGGGACCAGGAGCAATTGCAAGCGATCGGGGCCGGCGCGCCCTTCCGCGCGATCGCGGAGCGGGTCGGGTTCGCCGAGCTGCAGGACATCCGCCGCCAGCGCAAGGACTGGCAGCGCGAGGCGTCGGGGGATTTTGCCCGTCACAGGACGGGCGAGGGCTTGGCTGCCTATGCCGAGCGTGGTGATGTCCGGTTCAGCGAGACGCGCGACGCGGCGCGGGCGGCGATCGTCGCCGACTACATGGCTGACGCGGCCGAGCGGCCCGATGGCTCGCGGGTCGCGATGGCGCATCGGCGGGTGGATGTCCGGGCGCTCAACGCCGATATCCGCGCGGCGCGGCAGGACGCCGGCGAGCTCGCGCGTGGGGAGGGGGAGCAGGGTCGGCTTGGCCGCGAGCATGTGTTCGAGACCAATGACGGGAAGCGGTCCTTCGCGCCGGGCGACCGGATCGTGTTCCTGGAGAACAATCGCGAGCTCGGCGTGAAGAACGGGATGCTCGGGACCGTCGCGTCCGTCGAGCCGGACCGGATCACGGCCCGGCTCGACGGACCCGTGCGCCCTGGGGGAGGACCGCGCACGGTGTTGCTCTCGACGAACAACTATGCCGCGTTCGATCACGGCTACGCAACCACGATCCATAAGACGCAAGGTGCGACTGTCGATCGCGCCTTCGTCATGGCGTCCGGCACGATGGACCGGCATCTCACCTATGTGTCGATGACGCGCCATCGCGATCAGGCGACGCTCTATGCCGGGAAGGACGAGTTCAAGGGCGGGATGGAGTCGCTTGCGGCCCGGCTCGGCCGGGACGGGTCGAAGGAAACCACGCTTGATTACGCACAGGGGTTTGCCGAACGGCGCGGGATCGCCGAGCGGTTCGGAGTGAAGAGCGAGATCGAGATCGAGGTCGAGCGCGGCGGCAGCGGGCAGGGGCGGCAGGGTGTGGGTGGCGAAAAACTGCGCGGAGATCTTGGGCGGGATTCAAAGGCGAAGAATCCCGCTGCCGAGCGGCGTGGTGAGCGCGACCAGGTGCAGGACCGCGCTGCCGGCGGGGAGGGGGCGCAGCGGGCTGGTCCGACTCAGGAGGCGCCGGTGCCGAAGCGCAGCATGTTCGCCGGGCTCAAGCTTGGGGCCGGGCGTGCCGAAGCGCAAGAGCGGCGAGAGGCGGCGTCAGGGCAGAAGGGCGTCGCGAGCCCGGGCGAGCCGGCGCCGGGCTCTGCTGAGGCGCGGGTGCAGCTTCTGGCAGCCGTCGAGGGGTATGCGAAAGCCTATCAGGATGCCGCTCGGATGCGCGCCGCCGATTTGCCCGTCCTTGAGCATCAGAAGCTGGCGCTGCGGACGGCCGGAGTCGCCATCGACAAGGCCCGGCCGGGATCGACGCAGGAGTTCGCTGCCGTGCTCAAACATGAGAGCCTGAGCCAGCGGGCCATGGCCGATCTCTCCGGGCCCGCTCGCGCCGCGCAGCTCGTCACGGGGATGGATCGCGAGCGGCAGCGGCAGGTTCAGCGGGAGGCGGCCGCGCGCGGCATGGAGGCCGCTGCAGGCGAGAGGATGCGGCGTGACGCTGCCCGGCAGCCGGAGGTGGAGAGGCCCGCCCCGGAGCGCGACAAGGGCATGGAGCGGTGAGCGTGACGATGAGCGAGCAGGACGATCGGGGCGAAGATGATGCGGTGCGGGCGTTCAGTGCGCTGCAGGCAGAGATCGCGACCCTGCGCCAGGCCGTCGAGGCGCTGCCGGCGATCTTCGAAGGGGCGACGCGGACTACGGACTACACCCCAACGCTGGGCGCCGTCGTCAAGGTGCTGACCCAGGTCGAGGCGCGAATAGTCGCGATCCTGGACCATCCGGCGTTGAAGATGACGCCGGAGCAGCATGGCCGGGCGATCGGGCGCGCCGGGGCCGACGCGTTCGCCGAAGCCGCGCGGCTGATGCGCGACGAGGCCGATGCGCTGAAACGCGAGCGGATGCATCTGGCGGGGGTCGTCGGCGATGTGCTGACGCGCCAGGCTCAAAGACGCTGGTTGATTTGGACTGGCGCAACCGGGATTGCCATCGGATTTCTCTTGTTCCCGCTGATCAGCGGGTTTCTGTTGGGGAGGAGCTAAAAATCCCGGCTTGCGGCGAACCAGAGAACGTTCTATATACCCAATAATGAGTTCAAACCCAATATCTAATTCAAACTTGCAATCGGGTGAGCCTTTGGCGTGGGAGATGGATCGGCTTCAGGCGTTCCTCTCAACCGTCCCAGACGATTTAGCTCTACCTCACCTCCGATCATTGGTCGCGATCGCGATGGAGCCTGGCCTTTCGGTGAGCGACCTAGCCGAGCGCGTCGGGATTCCGCAGCAGACTGCAAGTCGATATGTCGCTGTTCTATTGGGACGGTACCAGGATGCTCAGGCGGCTGCTCGACCACGGACGCTGGTCGAGCAGCGTATCAGCGCAGAGGATCCACGTCGACGAGCGCTTTTTCTGACGGCTGAGGGAACAACTATCCTGTCGAGCTTGATCGCATCCGCGTTCAGCGGCCTCCAGCAAAGGAAAAGATAATGTCGGCTGCCGAAAAACTGGAAGGTTGCACCCTTAAAGACGAGTGGAGGGTGACCAAGCGCCTCGAACGGGATCCGAACGGGACCGGAGGACATTTTTCGCAAAGCTATTTTGTTGAACGAACCGAGAGCAACGCAGAAGGTCAGCAAGTTCGCAGGGAAGGCTTTTTGAAAGCGTTCGATTTTCAACGCGCATTCGAGGATGGCGGCGACACCGTTAAAATCCTGCAATTCTTAACAAATTCATACGAGTACGAGCGTGGAATCCTCGAGCATTGCCGAGGAAAGCGGCTGTCAAACGTTGTGGTTGCGATTGATCATGGCGAATCCGAGGTTCGCGCGGAGGATAGGGTTCAAATCTTGGCGGCAGAATAGGTGCTGCTCCCGGAATCAGATCCAAACGGATATTTGTGTTCCCGGCTGTTTCATTCAATTCACTGGCTGACATCGTTGTTCTCCAGAACTAGCTAACAGCTTGAATCTCAGTCGCGGGGGGTCTAAACTTCACATTATCGGTGAGCACTATTTTTGTGCGGCCTTGCGCTGAAAAAATATGGAGAGATGAAATATTATAAGTATTGCAGTTATATAGAACAAAAAATTATATTTCGAAACGTCTACTCCTGAGTATATGACTGCCGCTAGAATGACTAAAAATATTGTTGACGCATATGATATTATTCTTTCAAAAAAAAGTCGCTCCCCTGGCCGGGCTTGCAATATTGTACGATAATAGTATTGGAGATTTAGTGCGGAAAGCGCCAATGCGAATAATACAGATATGAAAAAATTTGCGGAATAAAAATCTATGACGATAACGGATAGGCACGATATGATTAGCAGCAGATATTTAGCCACAGGGATAACCTCTTTCAGAATTTAGCGGTCTGCGGCAGAGATCGCCCGGCCGCTAAGATTTTTCACTCACGCTTTGAAACTCAACCTAAACGGGAGATTAGGCGGGTCGGGTAGCCATTGCAATAGCGTTTGTAGCATAAGTGCGTATTCATAAAATTTTCTTCATTTGTTGGCTAATTTGACCGAGAGTTACTATAGATTTAGGCAGTATTATACTGATATAGAACTACAACCTGAGCGCTATTATAGCACAAAACAGCTTCTTGTTATCAAGTATAATTCAGAAGAGCCTGCATAATTTTGATTTTTTGACGGTTTATTGTACTGTAACTTGTTAATTTTTCGCTGTGGCGGTAAAAAGGTTGCAATGATTAATCTGCCGCTCTAGCGGGTTCATGCTCCGGAAAAAGCTAAATGGTGCTGTTGTCCATTTCAGGATATCGGCACCTCGAAGCGATCGTCGCGCACCCGGTTACGAGGTGATCTGCTTATCGGCCGGCGGCATTGCACAAATCAAGAATTATGCACAACTCGCTCGACGTCGCGATTTCAGCTGTCAGTTTTCAAAGTCGCTGTCAGCTATGTGCCGCAGTCGATGTCATCGGCGATCTTGGGCTTACTCTGCTGCGGTGAGCGCGGGGGCGGTCGGCACCGTTTTGAGCGCTGCGAGTTCGCGATAGAGCGTGGACCTTCCAAGCCCAAGCTGCTTTGCCGCTTGGGCCGGGCGGACGCCGGCCTCGATCAGTTTGAGCGCCGAGGCAAGCTTGTCGGTGTCGAGCGTTGGGCGTCCAGGCACTTTTCCCCGCGCACGGGCTGCGGCGATCCCGTCGCGGGTGCGCTCGACGATCAGGCGGCGCTCGAAATGCGCGATGGCGCCGAACACATGGAACACCAGCTCGCCGGCGGCCGATGAGGTATCCAAGCGCTCCTCCAGCGAGCGGAACGCCAGCCCGCGCGCCTTGAACATGTCGACGGTTTCAAGCAGCTCCTTCAACGACCGACCGAGGCGGTCGAGCCGGACGACGCAGATAATGTCGCCGGGCCGGCAAAATCCGATCAACTCGGTGAGGCCGGGCCGATCGAAACTCTTGCCCGAGATCACATCGTCGAACACGCGGATCGCGCCGGCTTCGTCGCGCAGGCGGCGACGCTGCACCTCCAGATCCTGGTCACTGGTAGAGACGCGGGCATAGCCCAGCACGTCGGGCATTATGGTTTCACCCCTTCGTCCCTAATCCGCTCGGTTTATGGACCGGCGTCGCGGACCCGGTCATTTCCGATTCCGACCGTCCCTAAATATTGTCCATAAATGGTGCTTGTCCAGAAACTTCTATGCCCCGTTTGTGGACGAGTTCAGGGTTGCGGCGAATGATCCAGCACAGCGTAACCGCAACACGGGCATGGTAGCGCTCACTGGGCTTGTTCTTGAATCGTCGGATTGGCAGGCTTTGCTCGGCCGATGCGGAGTGATGCAGGAACCCGTCGCAGGCGCGATGGGCTAGAGCCCCCATTGGGCTGTTCGGTCGCTTGTTATTTAGACGATTGCGATTGAAGGTGACCTTTTGAACGGATCGAGCACTTGGACGCCACAACCGCGTAGGTCGTCGATGTTGCGGGTGACGAGCACAAATCCATGGACGCGTGCCGTCGCCGCAAGCGCCCGGTCACGCTGATTTTTGTCCTTGGCCCCGAGTAGACGCGCCCATTCGGCCATGACCGGGGCATCAATGGAGATGATGCGTGACTTGTAGGCGGCTTCAAGCTTGTCGAGGTCCGCGATGCGCGCTGCCGCCAGATCCGGATCGGTTCGTCTGCGCCGTTCCCAGCCACGACGCTTCTCGAATAACGTCATGACGCTGATGCGGATATCTGTGTCGTCGATCGTCGCGCGCCACGCATTGACGTTGGGATTCCCGCCCGGACGCAGCTCCCGCAGAACGTTTTCATCCAGCAGATAGACCGTCATGCGATCAGGCGCGGCGCGGTCGCCTCCGGGTGATCATCGACGTCCCAGACTCCAGCCGCCGCTGCAGCACCGAGCATGCGCCACAGGCTGCGCGTCGGCAGTGGACGCCCTGCCTTCGGATAGATTTTCGCATATTCGATCGCAGCATCGATCTGCTTTGCCGTCAGACTCGGGAAATCCTCGAGAATCTCGCTGGCGCTCTGCCCTCGCGCCAAGGCTGCCACGACATGGGCGGGAACATTCGTGCCGCGTAGAACCGGATCGCCGTCCGGGCGCTCTTCGACCAGGGCCTTGACAGCGGCTAGGCGGTCCAGCCGTTCCAGAATGCGCCGATCGACCTCGGTCAGCTTAAACTCCATCATGCCGACAGACAAACGATGGGTATCAGGCGGCAAGCGCCTCATGGCCTCATAAACCTTGCGCCGCGCCGCAGGCGTCAAGTCCTTTTCGACCTCCCTCGCAATCGCCAGAAAGCGCAGCTCGGCAGACCCCACTTTTCGCAGTCGGCCTTTGCCGCGACGCTGAATCTCGGCCTTGATCACGCCGCGATCGACCGCACGATTAATGGCGGTGCTGGATTGCTCCACCACATAGCCGGCCTCGTTCAAGGTCAGACTGACGGCGCTTTTCATGGTGGCCTCCATAATCCGTCCCGATATAGAGATGCATTTTGCGGGCGGCAATGATAATCGTGATCGGATGCCTTGGCCCGGGTTTACCAATCTTCGGATAGCGCGTCGTCCTGTCGGCCGACCGGGCTCTACTCGGGGCGCAGACGCCCCTCCCCGAGCCGCCGATCGGCGTCTCGGCCTTCGGTGACGATCCCTCGCGCGGGCCGGCGCCGTGCGCCGGC
>JAESGK010000340.1_pt1 | contig 21960 bp, 17 predicted proteins | sample 9269681 | NCBI WGS metagenome assembly JAESGK01 (sample SAMN14515347, study PRJNA621673) | algae metagenome | isolation source: Timaviella obliquedivisa GSE-PSE-MK23-08B and co-occurring heterotrophs from... | place: USA: Grand Staircase Escalante National Monument, Utah | collected 2006-08-15
GGTAGATGCGGTCGAGGTTCGTGTGAAACTTGTCATACGAAACTTCATCCAGCACATAGAGCAAAATGAGTATGCCCGCCGTCAGCCCTAAGGCCAGGCCCAGCAGGTTAATGGCCGTATACCCCTTGAATTTAAGCAGGGAGCGGATGGCAATCTTGATGTAGTTCTTCAGCATAACGGAAACTGCATTTCAAGATCAATGCCATGCCCAAAGTGGCCTTTTCCGGCGATTTTGCTAATATCGATGCCCTTGGCGATGTCAAAAATGAACGGGAGCGTCCGGCAGCGGTCACCCGATAGCCCTGGAAGGGCGAGACTGAAGGCCTGGGTTCATCGCGTGAGTGAAGACGGAGCCCTGAAAGGGCGAGACATAACAGCCCAGGCTGAAGGCCTGGGTTCATCGCGTGAATGAAGACGGAGCCCTGAAAGGGCGTAACAAATCGGACGCATTAGCGGGAGAGGCTATTTCAATTTTTTCAAATAGTCGGCCACGTACGCCGGGATGTGTTTTCGCTTGTACTGCATGATGAACCGCGGGTGCGACAGCGGCACAACCTCTTTAAAAAATCCATGCTGGCGGTTGAGTTTCTCGAGGTACGCAAAGTTTTTGCCTTCGCCCAGGCAGTAGGCGGCCTTGCGGTCAATGCCAAAGTCCAGTTGGCGTTTGATGCTGTCGACAACAAAAGGTTCGATGGCCTCTTGTAGTTCGCGTATGTCGTAGTAGTTGAGGTTCTTGCCGTCCCGCACAAACCCCAGCGGACACACCGAGTTGATGTAATAACGGCTATAGAATTTTTTCGGACCACCGTAGGCATCGATCATGGTATAGATAAAGTCTGCCGAGAGCTCGACTTTCTTTTTCAGATCGTTCTTGATGCCAAACCGCTGCTCCAGTTTAAGGGGATCGGTAAACGGTACGCCCGTAAGCCCGCCGCCAAAGCGCCCGGGGTTGATGCCCATGATGATGCGGCGTGGTTTATCGTCAATATAGAACCGACGATAGAACTGCTCGCTCAGGTCATAGGCCGTCGCATCCTGGTAGGGATTCATGGCCTCGACACCGGCCGGCAGGGTGGGCAATTCCAGGGAGCGGTAGAACGTGAGAATCTTATCTGCAAACGCCATCAATACAGGATTTCAAATGCACTTTTATAGTATTCTTTACCCTGCACATAATCGATCAACTCGGAGTAGAACGGGTGCGCACCCAGTGTGGCCGAGTCGCCGATCATGATCAGCTTGCGCCGCGCACGGGTCATGGCCACGTTGGTACGGCGAATGTCACCCAGAAAACCGACTTCGCTTTTGTCGTTGCTCCGCACAAAGCTGATGGCGATCACATCGCGTTCCTGCCCCTGAAACGCGTCGACCGTGTTGATGGCGATTCGCCGGGACAACGGCTCCAATACAGAGGATGCTTCGGCCAGTTTGACGAGATAATCTACCTGTGCCCGGTAGGGTGTGATGATCCCAAACGTGATGTTTTCTTGTACCCACTCTTCGACCCCGACTTCTTCTACCAGCTGTTCTACCTGGCGGATCAGGAGCTGTGCTTCTTCTTCGTTGGAGCGGCTTAACGTCTCCGGGTCTTGTTTCTCGGTATAGCCGCAGCCTGCTGTATCGATGAAAAGTATAGGAGCCTGATTGGGGCGCAACAGCGCATGGCGTACCGAGTCGTGGGCGATCAGTTCGTTATTATAAAAGTACCGTGACGAAAATTGCATGATGTCTTCGTGCATGCGGTACTGCACTGTCAGCATCGACACGTGCGCCGGGTGACGGGCGATGCCTTTTTCAAACAGCGTCCTGGCCAGTCCGCGTTTGGCTGCTTCGGCCGACTTGATCGTTGGCGGCAGCTGTAAGTGATCCCCCGCAAAGATGGCGCGCTGGGATCGCAGCAAGGGGATCCAGCAGGCGGGTTCCAGCGACTGACCGGCTTCGTCGATAAAGACCGTCTTAAATTTCTTGCCGCGCAACGTGGGATGCGATGAGCCCACGAGGGTACAGCAGATCGCGTCGCTGTTTTGTAGCAGATCGTTGACGATATAAAATTCCAACAGGTCGGCATCCGCTTTCAGCAGCTTGGATTCCTGTAAAAGCATACGACGCTCTTCGCGCTCGTGGTGGCCGAAGTGGCGTTTAAACTTGAAGGCTTTGCCGCGCACTTGCTCCATGCGTTTGCGCAGGTCGCGTAAGTCGCCGTACTGGGCGTGTGCTGCAATGCGGGCATCGAGTGTCATGCTCATGGCCTGCTCGGTAACCCGCGCCGGGTGGCCGATGCGCAATACGGTAAGGCCCTGCTGCCCCAGCTTGTCGGCCAGTAAATCGACGGCGGCATTGCTGGGCGCACAAACCAGTACTTGTTTTTCTTCTTGAATGGTGGCGATGATGGCCTGTACCAGGGTCGTTGTTTTGCCCGTGCCGGGAGGGCCGTGTACAAAGGCTACATCCGCCGAGGCCAGTACCGTGTGCAGGGCCTCGCGCTGACTGTCGTTGAGCGGTGCTTCGATCGCGGCCACCGCCGGCAACGCACGTGTGCCGGCCGGTGTTGAGCCCAGCAACACTTCGCGCAGCCACGCCACGCGATTGTCTTCGGCCTTCATCACTTCCCGCAAGGCGAATTCCATTTCGCGGTAGCTCATTTCGTCAAACATCACGTCGACGCCCAGCAGCCCGTCTTCGAGCCATTCGGGCGTGTCGTCGCTGTTGAGCGTAATCGTCATGAGGTTGTCGCGCACAAAGTTCACTACGCCGTTCACGTGGTTTTTTTCGGGCTTGCCGCCCACATTGGAAAAAACGCTGACCGACTTGCCGCTCTGAAAGGCATGCGGCTGGTCGAGGTGGTTGGTGCGCTCGACTTCTACAATGAGCCGCTCGCCAGTGCCGATGTAGTGGCGTTGAAAGCGAAGCGGGTACCACGTGGTGCCCTCTTTCGTGCGCTGGCTGATGGACCGAAGCAACACCTTTTGCCGGTAATATTCCAGGTCCGCCTGGCGCTCCAGTTGGATGAGTTCGAGGGTCTGTTGTAGTTGACTGTTCGCGGTCATGGGCGCGAAGATACAGATTCCTGCCGTGCCGCCGTAGACCGGGCGATGGCATGCAGGGGCGTGCCCACCAGTGCCGCCAGCCTGGCCAGCTGGTCCTGGTTGGACGGTGAGTTGATGGTATACTCGATTCCGAATTTCTCGCGGGTTGTCAGGCGCCAGCTAAGCGATGCCCGCGAGTTGTTCTGGCGGATGCTGTCCATCTTTTGCAGAATAGGCGTATAGCTTTCCGACTGGTATTCAATGTCAATGCGGTCGATCGGTCCCTGGAACCACGTGCGGGCATGACCGATGAGCATGTCGCTGGTGATGTCCTGGAAGTTTTCAAAGTTGTTGTACACCGAGCTGATGGGCTGTGTAAAGTCGTCCACCAGCGTCTGCCCCGTCTTGGGCATGATCGTTGCCATTTTAGGAGAGTCGCGAATGGAGACAAAGACGATGCCCGAGGTATTCTCGGCAATCCATTCTTTAAAAGCAAAAACAAACCGCACCGCATCCGACACGCCAAAGTTATCGGAGATGCCGGCATCCATGATCTTGATGGACGGCTCCGTGGGCAGCGTGGTGTTGGGGGTGATGTACGGAAAGGTGGCGCTCATGCGTAACGCCGAAAGGAACCGCAGTTGCGGGCCGCCGTGTTCTTCAAAAAGCGTCTGGAAATCTACACCACTGATCTTCGACGAAGTATAGGTGGGAAAGTTGGCAATGTCGCTGTTCATAAACGATACCGGGCGCGACGCAATGTACAGTTTGCGGCCGTCGTTGACGATCGTCGGTGTCAGGATCATCATCGGGATGAGCGCTTGCTGCTCCACGCTGTCGTAGGCGCTGATGGGTTTGTTCATCAGCCCTTCGGTGATTTGGTTCAGCTGCTCTTCAAAGGTATAGCCGCGGTCGCGGTAGTATAGGTTGCCGTTGTATTCAAACTTGGTAAAGCCCACAAACAGGTCGTTGGCCAGGAGGCTAAAGATGAGTGGGTTGAGGTTGTCTGTAGAGATCTTCTGACGATGGCTGGCGGCGTTGGGGTGCACGTTCTCGCCCAGTTTACTGCGCAGTTTCAGCTCGCGGTAGTAGCTGGCGCCAATCAGACCGCCCGAGGCGCCCGTGATCAGCATGGCATGGTCCATCACGCGCCCTTGTGTCATACTGTCGGCGGCCTGCAGGGCCGTGAGTGTCCACAACGCGGCACGCTTGCCGCCACCACTGGCGCAGAGGAAGACCATTTTGGGTTTGTGCTCTTCGGGAAATTTGCGCCGCCAGTTTTCGAGCATGCTATAGGTGGCGCGGCGGTCGCGCTCGATGTGCGTGGAGTCGTTCAGGGCGCGCAGCGCAGCAACGGTATAGGGAACAGGCTGCCGGTTATACTCTATTCCAAAGGCCTCGTAGCGTTTGCTGAAATACTCTTCGCCCACCAGGTGGTTCACCACCAGGAAAATGGCCAGCGCGGCAGTGGCCGCCCACCCGCCAAACCAATAGGAGAAGGCACCCGCCATCATCACAAAGATGGTCAGCAAAATGATAAAGCTTGACGCCGCGGGGAGCTGAAACGCGGGGTAGTCCTTAAAGAGGCCCAGCACCAACACCAACGCAAAGATGAGCAGCTCGATCACCACCAGGTTAAAATGATTCTGATCGAATACTTGCAGGATCGTGGCCTTGTCGTAAAATACAGTACTCTCCACCGGGCGCGCCCGGAAGTTGCTGTCTATATAATAGTCGACACGCTCTTGTTTCTTGCGGGCAATGTCGAGCTTCTTCATGGCGCTGGCGCGCGTAACCTTCACGTTCTGTTTGATCTTCTCGTCGATGCGGCAAATGACATATTTAAAAATGTCTTTGTTGGTGAACCGGAAGTAGGCAAAGAAGATCAGGGTCATGACCACGTAGCCGCCGAGCAATCCCGCCAGGTTCCACGCCAGACTGCCGGGGGTAGAGTATTCGTTGTTGATCTGGAAGCCGACAATCTGGTAAATATAGGTGCCCAGGAAAATGGCGGGAATGATGCTGTTGTTGATCGCAAACTTGGTGAACGGTCGCGACAACGTGCCGACGAACGAGAACCGGTGGCCGTCGTTGATATAACACGTGATATGGAACGCCGTGGTGAACCCGGCGGTGACGAGCCCCATGATAAAGAAGCTGGTGAAGTTTACCTTGTTGAGATACTCCGGGTCGAGGAACAGATAGGGAATGCCGAGGTACTTGCCAAAGTTGCCGGTGATCATCGCAAACAGCACGATCCAACAGAGTAGCAATACCAAATTGCGTTTGATATTGTTGAAGAGCAACTGCACGGGAAACGAGTAGAGGATCTTCGGCACCAGAAAATACAAACTTCGCAGCATAGACGTTTACCCGTAAGGGAATTTTCGAACCGGTAAGATACACGTTTCGGGATTGCTTTGCGTATGGGGGCGGGAGAACTATGGACCGAACGTGGTAATCGTAAATACCGGAAAGCCCGTCGGGGTGACTGGAAAAGAATGCTCTTGCGGGGGATATTTTTTATACGGGGTATTTAAATATTTCCTTACTTGGCACTGTGACCGATAAGACCTTTCACATTTACCGTTCCTCGGCGGGCTCCGGCAAGACCCGAACGCTGGCCAAGGAATACCTCAAGCTTGCATTGCGTTTCCCGGAATACTTCCGGTACATCCTGGCGATGACCTTTACAAATAAGAGTACCCAGGAAATGAAGGACCGGATCATCCGTTACCTCGATGATTTTGGGCACGACCGCAGCCTGGACCTGGCCGCCGAAATCCGCCGGGAGATTGCGTTGGATGGAAAGGCCTTTACAGACAGCGAGTTCCGTGACCGCAGCCGCGAGGTATTGTCCCTCATTCTGCATCAATATTCGCAATTTGCGGTGAGCACCATCGACGCGTTCTTCCAGCGCGTGATCCGCTCGTTCACCCGCGAAACGGGGTTGCTGGGTAATTTCCGACTGGAGGTCGACAACGACCTGGTGCTGGAGGAGGTGATCGACCGGGTACTGGACAAGCTGACCGACGATGACGAGCTGCGGGGCTGGGTGCTGGAGTTTTCACTCGAACGCCTCGAAGACGGGCGCGATTGGGACATCCGCTCGTCACTGCTGGATTTCTCACGCGAGATTTTCCGCGAAGAATTTAAAGCCATCGAAGAGGATGTGCTCCGGGCCACCGAAGACAAACGTTTCTTTAATAACCTGAAGCAATCCCTCCAAAAGGAAGTAAAACAATTTGAGCAACACGTGCTGGGCGAAGCCCGCGCGCTATTACAAGAATTTCACAGCCTGCAACTGGTGGCGGCGGATTTTAAATGGGGCGCCGCCGGCAGTGTCTACACGTATATCGCCGGCCTGGAGGCAGAGATCAAACCGCCCGGCAGCCGCGTGCGCGACGCATTACTCAGCAGCGCCGCCTGGCCTGGCGCCAAATCGCCCTCCAAAGACGTGATCATCGCCCGCGCCGAGCAAGCGTGGATGCCGCGACTGCAGGCGCTGACCGACCACATTGAACAAGAGAGCGTAGCGTACTTTTCAGCGGAACAGGTATTGCGCAACCTGTATGCCTTTGGACTGCTGTCCGACATTACCAAAACCTTGCGCGAATACCTGCGCGAGAACAACGTCATGCTGTTGTCAGATGCACCGCAGTTTTTGCAAGGCGTGATGCAGGGCCAGGATACGTCGTTTGTATATGAGAAGGTGGGCTCGTTCTTCCGCCATTTTTTAGTAGATGAGTTTCAGGACACTTCGGGGTTGCAATGGAGCAACGTGCTGCCACTGGTACGCAACGGCATTGCCCAGGGCTATCGCAGCTTGCTGGTAGGAGACATCAAACAATCGATCTACCGCTGGCGCGGCGGCGACCTGAATATTTTACAGGAGCGCGCCCGGGAAGATATTGGTATACTCATGACGGATATATACCAGCTCGATACCAACTACCGTAGTACCACCAACATTGTACAGGTAAACAATGCCCTGTTCGAAGCCTCGGCGGCGATCGTAAGCCGCGAGACGGGTACGGCTTTTCCGCAGCAGGCCTACATTGACGCAGCGCAGAAGATTTTCAGGCAGCACCCGGGCTATGTGAACATCCGGTTTTTCCGCCAGGAAGAAAAAGCACCGGGCGAAGAAAATGGTGGTCGCTTCGACTTCCAGTCCGTGTCGCTGGAGCAGTTGCCATTGCTGGTAGAAGATCTGCAAGGCCGCGGCATTGCGCTGCGGGATATCGCCTTTCTCGTACGCGACAACAGCGAGGGACAAGCCATTGCCCAGCACTTTATGCAGTACCGCGCGTCGCCGCAGGCCAAAAGCACGTGCAAGTACGACGTGGTGTCGAACGAATCGTTGCGCCTCGACCAGGCTACATGCGTGCTGGTGTTGATCAACGCCCTGCGACTGCTCGACAACCCCAAGAATCAGATCGCCCGCGCGCAGCTGGCGTTTGAATACCAGAAACTGTGGCCCACGCAGGCGTTTCCCAACCACCATCGCCTGTTCTCGGATAGTAAGACCAAAGCGTTTGCCACCCAGGTGCCCGCAGCCTTTGCGCAGCAACAGGATGTGCTGGCAGCCTTGCCGTTGGTAGAGCTGGTGGAAACACTCATTCATATTTTTAACCTGGGCAAGCTGCCGACCGAGATTGCCTACCTGCAAGGGTTTCAGGATGTGATCCTGGAGTTTGCCGAGCGCGAGAAGAACGACCTGGCGTCGTTCCTGGAGTGGTGGAATGAAAATAAATGGAAGAAGTCGATCCAGGTGGCCGGGGGCGTGGACGCTGCGCAGATCATTACCATCCACAAGTCGAAAGGATTGCAATTTGCCTTTGTCATTATACCCTTCCTGGACTGGGAGCTCAATCACCCACCTATGAAGTCGCCGATACTGTGGTGCCGCTCCGACGATGCGCCGTTTAACGGTGCCGGATATTTTCCACTCAAGTATTCCAGCAAGCTCGAAAGCACGGTCTTTAAAGAGTATTACACCGAAGAGCGCAAGCGCATATACCTCGACAACCTGAACTTACTGTATGTAGCCTTTACGCGTGCAGAAGAAGGCCTGATCGTGCACGCGCCGTTGACCAAATCGGACAAGCTGACGAACGTCGGCCGCCTGACCAAACTGGCGATCGAGCAAAGCGAATATCTGTCGGGCCTCTGGACGGAAGAAACGCTGTCGCTACAGGCCGGCACTATTACACCGCCACCACAAAAGAGCGTCACACCCGATGGGGGCGTGATGCTGCGGGGCTATTCCGTTTCCCCCTGGCGCGAGCGGCTGGCGGTACGCACCGATGGCAAGGAGTTTTTTGAAGAGACAGAGAAGCGTCGGAAGATCAACTACGGTATCTTCCTGCATACCCTCATGTCGCGGGTGCGCACCGCGGACGATATCACGGTGGTAGCGGGACAAGCATTACGGGAGGGACTCCTGGCCGAAGACGAGCTGGAGCTGGTGGCGGAGTCGATGCGTTGGATTGTATCGTCGCCGGTGTTGCAGCCTGCGTTTGCAGCCGATGCCGTGCTCAAGACCGAAGCGGCATTGATCATGCCCGATGGCAGCGAGCGTCGCATCGACCGGGTTACGTTGCAAGATAATAAAGCGTTTGTTGTCGACTATAAAACCGGCAAGCCCAGGGAAGACGACCGGCGACAGGTGCAGGAGTATTTACAAATACTGCGGGCGATGGGCGTGGAAGACACAAAAGGCTTTCTGGTATATGTACACGAAAAACGCTGCGAGGAGGTACACGCATAATTCATGAAGACCTTTATCCAGGAACTGGCAGAAACGATTGTACGGGAATATCCCGATTGGAATAACCTGACCGTTGTATTCCCCAACCGCCGGGCGGCGCTTTATTTCCGCAAGGCGCTGGGCGAAGCACTGGACTCCCCGCGCTGGGCACCGGACGTGCTACACGTGGAAGCCTTCATTGGCTCATTCTCTGAATTGGTGGAAGCCGATAAACTTTCGCTGGTCGTGAAGCTGTACCGCACCTTCAAGCAGGTGACCGGCTCCGACGAGGACCTCGACTTTTTTTACTTCTGGGGTGAAATGCTGCTGCGCGACTTTGACGAGCTGGACAAATACCTCGTGCCCGCCGCCGGCCTGTTCCGCGACATGAGCAATCAAAAGGAGATCGATGAATATTTCGATTACCTGACGGAGGAACAAAAGAAATTCCTGACCGACTTCTGGCAGTCTGTCGAGTTCGGTACGGCCGACAGCAAACGGCGCTTTCTGGAGCTGTGGCGAAGCCTGTATACGATCTATACAGAGTTCCGGCAGCAGCTCGAGGGCGAAGGCATTGCCTATGGCGGTATGATCCACCGCGCCGTAGCCGAAAGCATCGGGAAGACGTTGATACCGCCCGCCAATCGACAGTATATCTTTGCCGGCTTTAACGCCTTGACCTCCGCGGAAGAAGCGATCATCGCCTGGTTTGTACTCCACCGCAAGGCACGGGTGTATTGGGATGAAGACGCTTTTTATGTGCAGCCGCGTCACCGCGAGGCAGGCGCCTTTTTCCGGCAGTATCGGGCGCACGCGGTGTTGGGCGCTACCTTTCCCGAACAACCGGGTTCGTATCTCGGCACCGCCAAAGAGATTACCGTATTGGGCGTGCCGCAAAAGGCCGGTCAGCCGAAGCTGCTGGCACAACGCCTCGAAGCCGCGCTGAAACAACCGGGCATGGATGCCGCGCGCACCGTGGTGGTATTGCCCGATGAAAGTTTGCTGTTGCCGGTGCTCTATGCCTTGCCGCCGTCGTTGCAGACCATCAACGTGACCATGGGTTTCCCGCTGGTCAGTACGCCATATTATACGCTGATCGACTTGCTGTTCGATTTGCACCTGCACCAACGCAAGACTGAATTTTATTTCCGCTACGTCCTGGCGCTGCTGAATCACCCCTACCTGAAAGGGCGTGTGGGCGACGAGGGCAACGAATGGCGGGAGTATATATTAAAACATAACCAGGTATACCTGGCCTCCTCGTTCTTTGAAAAACATGCGCTGGCACGGGTGATCTTTCAGCATGTAGACCTGGAAGACTTCCTGCCTTATCTGCTGAATGTCATCGAGGTGCTGGCTACTTCCGGTGGCCAGGAGGGACTGATGGAAAAAGAGTTTGCATTCCATTTCCACCGCATCCTGGCGCGGGTTAAAGACCTGGCGGCAAGCGAGCCCATGAACCTGCGCATGCTGCAGCGGATGTTCCGGCAGATTGCCCGGGCGGAGAAAGTTCCCTTTACAGGCGAGCCCCTGCGCGGCCTGCAGATCATGGGGGTACTCGAAACGCGTAACCTCGACTTTGATCGCGTGATTGTGTTGTCGTTAAACGAAGGCCTGTGGCCTGCCGCCGCCCGACAGGGATCGTACATCCCGCATAACATCCGCAAGGCCTACCGCTTGCCCACCGCCGAGCATCAGGACGCCATGTATGCCTACTTGTTCTACCGGCTGCTGCAACGTGCGTCCATCGTGGATTTATACTATAACACCGAGCCTGACGTACTGGGTACACGCGAAATGAGCCGCTACCTGTACCAGCTTATATATGAAACCGGTTGGCCCTTCTCCCGGCAGGTGCTGTACAACCCCGTGCAAATTCACCCGGTGCAGCCCATCACGATTGACAAGAAAGCCGATGTGTTAGTGAAGCTGGAGCGTTATTTCGGCAAGGCGCTGACACCCTCTACGCTGAATACGTATATCGAGTGCCGCCTGCAGTTTTATTTCAGACACTTGCAGGAGCTGCGCGAGCCCGATGAAGTAGAGGAGGAGGCCGACGCGCGGATCTTTGGAAATATACTACACCGCGTGATGGAGCTGTTTTATACCGCACTCCGTCCGCCGTCGGGACCGTGGCGCGTACAAGCCGGCGACTTCGCCAACCTGGACGACAAGCTGGAGTATTTTATCGAGCGCGCTTTTCGTGAGCACTTCTTCCTGCCCGACGAAAAGCCTTTTGAATACGAGGGCCGTCAGCTGGTCGTAAAAGAAATGGTAAAGCGGTTCGCCAGCAAGGTGCTGCGCCACGATGCGCGCAGTGTACCGTTTGTGATCGAGCTGATCGAAGCCAATAATTTCACGACGACGATATCCGTGAAGCAACGCGACAAGTCCCTGAGCATTGTCATGGGCGGCAAGATCGACCGGGTAGACCGCAAGGACGACACCGTGCGCATCATCGACTACAAAACCGGCAAAGACGAAAATCGCTTCGAAAGTATACCGTCCTTATTTCAGCGTGGCCCCAGGCGAAACAAGGCCGCCTTCCAGGCCATGCTCTACGCATGGGTATATGCGCAACGCCATCCCCGTCAGGCGGGCGAGACCCGGGCGCTCCAACCGGGACTGATCAACCGCCGCGAGATCTTCAAAGACGATTTTGAATATGGCCTCTTCCTCGGCCGCCAACGCCTGGAAGATGTCACGAATCTGCTGCCCGACTTCGAAGAGCAACTGCTGATGTTGCTGGAAGAAATGTTTGATCCCGCGGTTCCCTTTGATCAGACGGAAGAGCTAAAGACATGTATGTATTGCGATTATAAGGAGATCTGCCAGCGGTAGCGCTTCCACAGGCATTAGTTTTGAGTGAATATCGGCATGTTCCACTTAAACCGTAATGCATCATGAGTACTACAGCGAGATTACGCGGCTTTTCCAACATCAGTTTTTATGCGGATGACCACCACGCTGCGAAGCGATGGTACACGGCACTGTTCGGCGTTGAACCATACTTTAACCGCCCGGGATATTCGGAGTGGCGTATCGGCGACTATGAGCACGAATTTGGGTTGATTGACGGCAAATACAGGCCCGGGGCCGCACAGGCTGGACCCGGCGGCGCGATCATGTCGTGGCACGTGGATGATGTAAAAGGCACACTTGAACACTTGTTGTCAAAAGGTGCCAAAGAATACGAGCCCATCATCGAGCGCGGCGAAGGTTTTGTAACCGCGTCGGTGATCGACCCCTTTGGCAACATATTGGGTATTATGTACAACCCCCATTACCTGGAGGTGCTGCACGCTGAAGAGGCCAGCACCCCGGGATTGCAATAGCGAAGTGTATAATTCATTCGAACGGGCAGCCCCGAAGGGGCGTAACACACCAGCCCAGGCTGCAGGCTCGGTGGAGTGTTACGGTTTTTTACAATTTCAGGCGTATCCGCCGGGTGATCTTTGTATCAGAGATAACACAGATACTATGAGATCACACAGTATGAAAACGAATCAGCTTGTAACCCTGCTGGCGGGCATTGCCGTGGCATTGGCCATTGTCTTTTTGTTGCAAGGCTGTAAAGAATCCTGGTCAAAAGAATCGCAGATTCGTTCAGCAGCAATCACCCGGCACCGGGACGATAGATCGCTCTTACAGCAATGATCTGGAGCAAGGCAACCGAAAGGCTGCCTTTTTTTCTTTGGGGGGTTATTATCAATCTGTCCAGTATTTGGCTATTCTGCCATTATATGTTCATTTTTAGCCTAAAAATGAACATATAATACCTATAGGGCGCAAAGATTGAACGCAACGGCGTTAACTGTCCATTTTTTATCAAAAAATGGACATACCATGTTTTGCTGTTCATAAAATGGACATATATTGCCCATATGTTCATTTTTTGATTAAAAATGAACACAAGACATGGCATACGACAGAAAGGTACCTTATAACGATCTTCCACTGCTGCCCCCTCCTCCGGAGGTAGAGAATGACCCTTACATTCTCAAAAAGCTGGTGTCTGCATCGAGGGCTCTGGCCGCGATGGATGGGCACGTGATGCGCTTGCCCAATCCATACATGCTGGTAAACACCATTGCGTTGCAAGAGGCCAAAGCCTCTACAGCCATCGAGAATATCTTCACGACGGAAGATGAGCTCTACAAAGCTGTATCAGATACTGTGCGCGAAGAGCGGGCTAATGTAGGCACGAAAGAAGTACTAAAATACCGCGAAGCCCTCTGGGAAGGCCACCGGCAATTGCAACAGGATCACACGGTCACGCAAAACCTGATCACGGGAATTTTTCAACAGATCAAAGATACATCGGGAGGCATCCGGTCGCCGCAAGCGCAGATTGTTATCAAACAAGGGCAAAGCGAGTTCCGTACGGGCGAGGTGGTATATACACCGCCCCGCGGCGAAGGGATCGTGGAACGTTTTTTACACAACTTATTGGAATACCTCAACGACGATGAGCAATACCCGGCGGACCCACTCTTGAAAATGTGTATAGCGCACTATCAATTCGAGGCTGTTCACCCCTTTGCCGACGGTAATGGCCGCACGGGCAGGATTCTGAATCTGCTATACCTGGTAAATAAAGGCTTATTGTCAAAGCCGGTGCTGTACCTCTCCAAGTATATCATTGCCAATAAAGATGAATACTACTACAACCTGGGGGCTGTCACCCAGCGCGGTGCGTGGAAACAATGGATCTTATATATGCTCGACGCCATAACGCAAACGGCACTTTATACCAATCGGCTGATCGGTGAAACCGTCCAGCAAATGGACGCCACACTGGCCCACGGCAAAAAGCATATCAAATGGTATAACAAAGACGTGAACGAAGCGCTGTTCAGTCAGCCATACAGCCGTATGAAAACGCTGGCCAATGTATTGGACAGAACGTCCCGCACAACGCTCACCAAATACATGGACGAGCTTGTGCAGGCGAAGATCGTAACACCCAAGAAAGAAGGTACGGAAGTATACTATATCAACGACGACCTCATTCGCATCCTGGAAGGATAGCGACTAATCCAGGTCCATACGCTCGCTGCCCCATTTCAGGTCGTCTCCCCAATCAAGCTTTTCAAAGCCATCCTCGCCGCGGGGCGCATCCTTGCGGGGAGCACTGCGTTGTGACTCCGTACGGGGCGTACGTTGTTTTTCCGGGCGCGGCGCGCGGGGTTGACGCGGTTGGCTGTTTTGTTGTGACTGTCCTTCCGGACGGGCTTGTGCCTGTTGCGCTTGCGGCTGCCCCTGATCTTGTCCTTCGCCTTGCTTATTGCGACCACGGTTACGACGGTTGCCGCGGCGACGGCCATTGCGGCCATTGCCTTCTACAGACCCTGTTTCGCTGGTATTCTCGGCCACGTTGCCGGATACTTCCGATGGAACGTTGGGCGTAGTAACCTGCCGTGATGAACGGTTGTCGGAGTTGCCTCTGGCGCCGTTGCGCGAGTTCTGACGGCGGCCATCCGGGCGCTGTTGTTTGTTTCCCTGACGTTGTCTTCCGGGTTGCACCGACGGTACAATTTTCGGCATGCCGTCGCGCTGTAGCGGGTAGGGGTGATCCTCCACGACCGGAATGGTCTTGGCGATCAGCTTATGAATGTCTTGCAGGTATTCCTTTTCTTCCTCGTCGCAAAACGACAGCGAAATGCCACTGGCACCCGCGCGGCCTGTACGGCCAATGCGGTGTACATACGTCTCCGGTACGTTGGGCAACTCAAAGTTGATCACGTGCGTGAGCTCGTCTACGTCAATTCCACGGGCAGCAATATCCGTCGCGACCAGGATGCGCGTCTTGCGGGCTTTGAAATTGCTCAGCGCGCGCTGGCGTGAACCTTGTGATTTGTCGCCGTGGATGGCTTCCGCGCGAATGCCCGCATCATTCAGGTCACGGGCCACGCGGTCAGCGCCGTGCTTGGTGCGGGTAAACACCAGGGCCGTGCCGATGGTGTGGTCATCCAGAATATGCTTCAACAGCTTGCGCTTGTCTTTCTTGTCGACAAAGTACAGGGACTGCTGAATGGTGTTGGCCGTAGACGACACGGGTGTCACTTCGACCTTTACAGGGTTTGTCAGGATCGTGTTGGCCAGTTTGGCGATCTCCGCCGGCATGGTAGCCGAGAAGAACAGCGTCTGGCGCTTCGCAGGAATGCGGGCGATGATCTTTTTTACGTCGTGAATAAAGCCCATGTCCAACATGCGGTCAGCCTCGTCGAGGACAAACATCTTGATGTTGTCAAGCTTGACGAAGCGCTGGTTCATGAGATCCAGCAAACGGCCGGGGGTGGCAATGAGGATGTCCACGCCATTGCGCAGGGCCGTGGTTTGAGAGTGTTGCGACACGCCACCAAAGATAACCGTGTGGCGCAGGCGCAGGTGCCGGCCATAGGCGGTAAAGCTTTCGCCGATCTGGATGGCCAGCTCGCGGGTAGGCGTGAGTATCAGGGTTTTAATGCCCTCGGGGCCTTTTACGTATAATTCGTCCTCGTGCAGGTTCTGCAAAATGGGCAGCGCAAAGGCTGCGGTCTTACCGGTGCCGGTTTGGGCGCACCCCAGCAAGTCTTTTCGCTCTAGCAAGATGGGAATGGCCTGTGCCTGAATCGGGGTGGGAATGGTATAGCCTTCGGTCTTCAAAGCCCGTAACAGGGGCTCAATCAGCTTTAAATTTTCAAATGTCATAGATTTTCTTGTGCCTGTAAGAGGCGGGGTGACGGCGTCGGCAGACTGGCCTCTTTGTGTGAATTTGCGTTTAAATCGCGCTTTTTATATAAAACTTGAGATAATGACTACAAAAATACAGAAATATTCTGACACTACCGTCTGACGCCAAAACCGGCAAATCGGAGGGGGCGTCACCCGCTTTAAATTAATTCTGCTACCTTTGTACTAGAATATTTTAACATTTTCAATGAAAGAAGGAGTAGTAAAATTTTTTAATGAAGCCAAAGGTTTCGGCTTCATCAAAGAAACAGCAACCGGCCAAGAGTATTTTGTGCACATTTCTGGCCTGCTGGTAGATTCAATCCGCGAGAAAGACGCGGTAACATTCGAGCTTCAGCAAGGTAAAAAAGGAATTAATGCGGTTAACGTTCGTTTAGCCAACTAATACGTCTTTCACTCTTTGCAAAAGCCAGGCCTCACATGCCTGGCTTTTTTTCTTAATATATAGTATAAGGCCCCGTCACCGTTTGTACCGGCCTTTCCTGCCGCCAGCTATACCTGCCTACGTTAATTCATCACTATTTCCGGGAAAAAGTGGAATAAAACGGCTAGTTTTGCCCTTTCCTTACTCGGATACAATAACCAAACGATCGTTATGAAAACAATCATCCTGGCAATCCTCCTCCTGATTCAACCCATGGCGACTTCTATTTATGATTTCAAGATTAACTCACTGGAAGGTGAGCTGGTTGATTTTGCGCAGTATAAAGGCAAAACCCTGCTGATTGTAAACGTGGCCTCCAAGTGTGGATATACCCCGCAGTACGGCGACCTGGAAAAACTGCACGAGCAATTCGGCAACAAGGTGATCGTGCTCGGTTTCCCCGCCAATAACTTTGGCTCGCAAGAGCCCGGTAGCAACGCCGACATCGCTTCGTTCTGCGAAAAGAACTACGGTGTAAAATTCCAGATGTTTGAAAAGATTTCGGTGAAAGGCGCCGACCAGCACCCCCTTTATAAATGGCTCAAGGAAAAGACCGGCAGCGAGCCCGGCTGGAACTTTAGCAAATACCTGGTGAAGCCTGACGGCACCGTGAAGTTCTTTGCTTCGGGGGTCAACCCGTTGGACAAACAAATCATCGATGAGATTAATTAAAGTTACAGCCTGGATAGCTGTTACGATGGGCCTGGTGGCATTCTTTTCCTCGAAGCTGTTGTCGGCAAAAAAGCGTGAAGCTGTCGAAGGCTCGATCTATGACTTTAAGATGCGCGCCCTGGACGGCGAAGAGATCGACCTCGCCCGCTATAAAGGCAAGTACATGCTGATCGTCAATACCGCGTCTAAATGCGGATTTACGCCGCAGTATGGCGACCTGGAAAAACTACACGAACAGTTTGGCGACAAAGTGGCCGTGCTGGGTTTCCCCGCCAACAATTTCCTGTGGCAGGAGCCCGGCTCCAATGGCGACATCGCCACCTTTTGCCAGAAGAACTACGGCGTAAAATTTCAGATGTTTGAAAAGATCTCGGTCAAAGGCCGTGATCAGCACGCCCTCTATAGATGGTTACAAGATCGGTCGGGCCATGCCCCGTCGTGGAATTTTTGCAAATACCTGATCGACCGCGAAGGAAACGTCGTTTCTTTCTACCCCTCGAAAGTCAATCCGCTCGACGAGCAGATCGTTAGCAAGATTTCGATCTAATCCCCTACTTTTACGCTGCTATGAATACAAAAGTCTGGTTACAGGCCTTTCGCCTGCGTACCCTCCCGCTGGCTTTATCGAGCATCGCCATGGGTGGTTTTCTGGCCTCGGCTGCAGGCGCATTTCACTGGGGCATTTTTCTGCTTTGTATACTCACAACCATCTTCTTACAGATCCTGTCTAACCTTGCCAATGACTACGGCGACTCCATACACGGCGCCGACAGTGCCGACCGCAAGGGCCCCGCGCGTGCCGTACAAAGCGGCCGCATCACGGCGGGCCAGATGCGCACGGCCGTCATCATTTTCGTGCTGCTAAGCCTCACCAGCGGTGTTTCGCTTTTATTCTTTTCGTTTGGCCTGGCCTGGAACGCCATCTTGTTTTTCCTGGGACTGGGACTGTTGAGCATCGGCGCCGCCATTGCCTACACGGTGGGCCGCAAGCCGTATGGCTACATCGGCCTCGGCGACCTGTCCGTATTGATCTTTTTTGGGTTGGTGGGCGTGATGGGGTCATACTACCTGTTTACAAAGGCGATTACTCCGTATGAGATTTTGCCGGCGCTCAGCTGTGGTTTGTTTTCCATTGCCGTACTGAATGTCAATAATATCCGCGACATCGAGTCCGACCGCAAAGCAGGTAAATATTCCATTCCGGTGCGCATAGGGCGTGAGAAGGCCGTGACCTACCATTGGTGCCTGTTGATTGGCGGCGTGCTGTGTGCCGTGTTATATACGGTATTTCACTATCAGTCGCCCACGCAGTTTCTGTTCCTGGCCAGTGTGCCCCTGTTTGTGCGCAATGGCCTGGCTGTAACCCACAAGCCTTCTACCGCGCTGGATCCGTTCCTGAAACAGATGGCTATTTCCACACTCCTCTTTGTGCTGCTCTTTGGCACCGGCCTGTTGTTGGCGTGATCTTTTAACGGGTTGGCTTTAAACCTAACGGCGTCAGGCGGTGTCTATAGGGTGTGCCCCGTCATACTGCACCGGCTGCTGCGTACGTTTAAGTATAAGCGGCAAGCGTGACAACAAACGGAGCAGCCGTCTATGCTTATGAACATCATGAAACGATACCTCTTTATCCTGGCCGTGATACCGGCCCTTTGGAGTTGCGAGCCTGAGCCTGACAACTTGCGCCTGCTCGACCAACTCGTGGTCTCAACCAACTTTGATCCCCAGGCAGCGTTCGGAACCTATACCCATTACACCATTCCCAAAGACACGATCGGGTATGTTTCCAATACTTCCCGCGACACGATCTGGACCTTTACCACGGCGCAGCCGTACCCGCGCAAAGTGATCGAAACGGTGCGTAACCAGATGGACTCCCTGGGTTTTACCTATGTGGAACGTGACAAAGATCCCGACGTAGGCATGAACATCTACATCATCGAAAACCTCAACTTGTTCCAGCAGGTATATTACCCGAACTACTACTCGAATTATTACGGCTACGGCGGGTATTATTATTACCCCATTGTGCAAACCTATGCGCAAAACACCGCCACGCTGGTGGTAGAGATGATCGACCTCAAAAACCGAAATGCCAGCAACCAGGTAAAAATCGTCTGGAACGCCTACATGGGTGACGTCGTCAATTCGGTAAATTATGAGCAACAGTCCATCAGTGCGATCAAGACGGCGTTTAAGCAATCGGACTACCTCCGCGTAAATCAATAATCATTCGGTGACATGAAGAAGCTGCTGACTATACTATTTATATTCCTGCCTGCCTGTGCCGTGCTGGCGCAGGAGAACTATTTTTATTTGAACCTCGACATCAATACCCCCCTGGCCAACACCGATTGGGTGAGCAAAACCAGCGGTCGCGGTGGCAAGGCCGGCTACCGGTTTATGATCGGCGAAAGCCGCTTTTCTGCAGGCGTCGATTTTGCCTGGGCATACTTTGAAGAATATGCGCCGACGGAAACCTTTCCCAACGGCAACGGTGCTATTACCACCGACTACTTCAAAAAGCTCAATCAATACAGCTTCGCCGCCAGTGGCCAATACAATTGGGAGCTGGGCGAGCAGGGTTTGTTCTTTCCCTACGCCGGCATTGGCCTGGGCGCGATGAACAACCAATACATTATGGCCTACAACATCTACGAGGACACCGACAAAAGCTGGGGCTTTCTGGCACGACCCGAGGCCGGTATCCTGGCGCGGTTTGGCAAACGGCGCTCAATGGGCGCAATGGCCGCCGTGCACTACGATTTTGCCACGAACAAAAGTGACGACTTCGATTATTCCAGCTACTCGGCCGTGGGCTTTCAGATCGGCGTGTTGCTGATGAACCGCTAGGACTGACAAGAACTTGCGTTTATTCGGCGTCCGCACTTTTGGAGGCGAAAAGTCGGTTTATCTTTGCACCCATGTCGCAACAGATACTGATCCTCGATTTCGGCTCCCAGTACACCCAGCTCATTGCCCGCCGCGTGCGCGAACTGAATGTCTACTGCGAAATCCACCCCTTTAACAAAATTCCTGCCCTAACGCCTGATATTAAGGGTGTTATTCTTTCCGGCAGCCCCTGCTCCGTGCGCGATGCCGGCAGCCCCGACATTGACATGAGCCTGTTTGAAGGCAAGGTGCCCGTGCTGGGCGTGTGTTATGGTGCCCAGTTGATCGCCCACAAAAACGGCGGCAACGTGCTGCCCTCCACCATCCGCGAATACGGTCGCGCCAAGCTGTCGACCGTGGATCACCACAACGCGCTGCTAAAAGAAATCTCACTCGACACCCAGGTGTGGATGTCACACGGCGACACGATCGCGTCCGTACCCGACTCGTTCGAGGTCATCGCCGGCACGCCTTCGGTGAAGGTAGCCGCCTATCGCGTAAAAGGCACCGACACCTACGGCATCCAGTTCCACCCCGAAGTAACACATACGCTCCAGGGCAAAGAGCTGCTGCGCAACTTTGTGGTACACATCTGCGGCTGTGCACAGGATTGGACATCCGATCAGTTTGTGGAAGTCACCGTGGCCGACCTGCAGAAAAAGCTCGGCAATGACAAGGTCGTCATGGCCCTCTCCGGGGGCGTCGACTCGACCGTCGCCGCCATCCTGGTCCACAAAGCCATCGGCAAAAATCTCCACTGTATCTTTGTTGACAACGGTCTGCTGCGCAAGGGTGAGTTCGAGCAGGTGCTCGATTCGTACAAGCACATGGGCCTGAACATTAAAGGCGTGGACGCCAAAGAGAAATTCTATACGGCCCTGGCGGGGTTAACCGACCCCGAAGCAAAACGCAAAGCCATTGGCAAGACTTTTATAGATGTATTCGACGAAGAGTCACACGCGCTGACCGATGTGAAATGGCTGGGGCAAGGCACCATCTACCCCGACATCATCGAATCGGTATCGGTGAAAGGTCCTTCGGTCACCATCAAGTCGCACCATAACGTGGGCGGCCTGCCGGCGAAAATGAAGCTGAAGATCGTGGAGCCCCTCAATACCTTGTTCAAAGACGAGGTACGCCTGGTGGGTAAGACGCTCGGCATCGACCCGACCATTCTGGGGCGCCACCCGTTCCCCGGACCGGGACTGGGCATCCGCATCCTGGGCGATATCACAGCCGACAAAGTCCGCATTCTGCAAGAGGTGGACAGCGTCTTTATCGGCGGCCTGCGCGAGCACGGCCTGTACGACAAAGTATGGCAAGCCGGCGCCATGTTGCTGCCGGTACAGTCGGTGGGCGTGATGGGGGATGAACGCACCTACGAGCGTGTGGTGAGCCTGCGGGCCGTGACCAGCACCGACGGCATGACGGCCGACTGGGCCCACTTGCCGTACGAATTCCTGGCCACCGTGTCGAGCGACATCATCAACAAGGTAAAAGGAGTGAACCGTGTGGTGTACGACATCAGCTCGAAACCACCGGCGACCATCGAGTGGGAATAAGAACATATCAACCCGTATTCTAACGCATGAGAATAAGAGCCTATAGTTTCTGTCTGGTCCTTTTCGTTTTAACGACATCGGTATACGCGCAGCTGGATTACAACAAACAGTTCTTTAATGCCAAGCAGCTTTTCCGCGAAGGAAAATACAACCTGGCCATGGAGAGCTTCAAGCCGCTGATACCGTACGACCAACGTAACCCGTATGCTCAATATGCTTCTTTCTACTACGGCCTGGCCGCCTACAAGCAGGGATTTCCGGCCGTAGCCAAAGACCAGTTCAACCAGCTCAAGACGCAGCACGCTACCTGGGAGAAGATCGACGAGGTGAACTTCTGGCTTGCCAAAATATACTTCGACGGCAAAGACTACTTTCAGGGCATGAAGCTGCTGGCACAGGTAAAGGATAAAAAGCTGCAACCCGATGTGGAGGCGCTAAAAACCAAAGCGCTGTCGGACCTTCAGGACGCCGAGACCCTGCGCATGATGCGCGAGGAGTATCCCAAAGACGAGACCATCGGCAAGTTGCTGGCCGCGGCGTTGGCAAAAGACCTGACCGATCCCGAAAGCCGCACGCAGCTGGAAGCGCTCATCGATCAGTTGCACCTGAAGAAAACGGACTATATCCCGGAAGCGCCCAAAAGCTATAAGAAAGATGTCTATACGGTTTCGGTCTTGATGCCTTTTATGGTGCCGACGCTCGAACCGTCTCTGGGCCGTAAAAGAAACCAGATCGTACTCGACTTTTACGAAGGCATGAAGCAGGCCGTCGATACACTGGCAAAGCAAGGCGTAAAGATCAGCCTGCGCGCATACGACACCGAGCGCAGCACGACCAAGCTGCGTACGGTGCTGGCGTTGCCCGAGCTGAAGAGCACCGACCTGCTGGTCGGTCCCTTCT
>JAESGK010000342.1_pt1 | contig 21715 bp, 16 predicted proteins | sample 9269681 | NCBI WGS metagenome assembly JAESGK01 (sample SAMN14515347, study PRJNA621673) | algae metagenome | isolation source: Timaviella obliquedivisa GSE-PSE-MK23-08B and co-occurring heterotrophs from... | place: USA: Grand Staircase Escalante National Monument, Utah | collected 2006-08-15
CGGTGGAAGAATTGAGAGAGCTACTGGATCGCCTCCTGAATCAAGGAGAACTAAAGATTAAGTGGCAACGAAAAGTGAAGAACAAAGGAAATGGGCTACTTGCAAGTTAAATGTTGAGTAGCTTATCAGAATGTTGCAGGTATCTTGCACCATGAGATTGACTTCTGTTTGGAGGCGACTTTCAGCTGGGACTATTGCCTCAGCGCCCGCTTCTTCTTTGACATCACCCCAAAAGCCTGGTTTTGAATCAAGTTTAAATCCTGGCTCCTGATTTTTTCTGAGTCCTCGATTAATTCGCCACACTTTCGCTGTCTCACCGTAGGCAAGCTTCAGTAGTTCTGTGCCGTCATTTGCGATGACGATCGCTTGTTTGCGTTTCTGTGTATCGTAGCGAAAGTGAGTTGTGACGTTATAGCCATATTTCAGTCTTTCTTCTTCGTCACAGGTGATGCGTTCTCGTCTGCGCGTAATCATCGTACCCATTTCTAAAATGCGGTTGAGTTTGGCAGCGTTTCCGTAACGATCGTGAGCAATGCGTGTGCCACAGTTTTCGCAGGTTTCTCGAAATGCCTGGTCGCCTTTATGGAAATAACCACAGTTCTGGCAAACACTGACTCGCAGATATTCTCGCTCAATGCCACTTGCCGGAACTCTGGTTTTGGCAATTTGGAATTTGTTGCCTTCGTAATACACTACATTGCCAGGAGCAAATTCCCGGAGGGCAACAATCCGAGGACGGGAGATGAACTCACCTTGGTCGCCTGCTAGGATATACGAGCGGATAGGCAATCTAGGGAAGTTGTAGCCGGGTAAGAAGCCTTCTGCGGCGAAGTAGCGATAGGGATAGAACTCAAATTCACTCTGGCTTCTACCTGTGATACCTTGACCCACCAATAAATCAATTTGTCGTCGGGCTTCCCGTTCTTGAGCTTCAGCATTTACCCGCTCTTCTTGTGTCACATCTCCTTTGGCAGATCGGTCAATGATGCGACGGGCTTCTTCTTGCTGAACGATCGTATCACTATACAATCTCCGCCAACAAACAGGCAGATGGCATCGCAGGCAGAACAAGTTTGGCAAATTGTGGGAGCAAGCGAAAGTAACAACACGATTAGTTGTGAGTTACTTCAGTTGGATCTGGCAGCATAGCCGACTCAAAACTACTGCGGCTCAGCAAGCAAATTTGACTGAGCAACCCTGGCGTTGGCAGGATATTGTGAATTACCCCACAGTCATTTGATACACTACCACGGTAATTGCAGGTCGCATTGCTTCGCCAAAATGGGCTAATACAGCCGCATCAATTCGGTCTGTCTTTGCCAACTTTCCACTGGCTTTGGCAAAGTCTCGTCCTTGCCGGGGATTGATAATATAAATAGGCATATCCCTGCTGTTGCAGTGCTTGAGCAACTTCCAGTTCTAGTCCTCTATTGGCTTTCAATATCACTTGTTCGATGGTGAATGTTTGGAGTTGCTTGATTAACTCAGAAATGTCATTCGCTTGATTGTTGAATTGAAACTGCTTGCCGCTCGGTCGCAGGTAAACATCTAACCTTACTTTGCTGACATCAATGCCGACCCATTGTTTTTGCTGTTCCATTGCACCTTGACCTTGAATGAGATGGAATGGGCTGAAGACTGCACTCTTCCTTGCTCCATGCGGACTTGAAAGTCCTGGCGATTTTACGAGTTCTCAGCACTTCAAAGAGGGTGGCGACCCATCCCATGCTCTTCATCGGCTTTCAGAAACCTGAGGCTTGGCGGTCTACCACTCTTCTTAAGATACAAGGTTTGAGCAGGCTACATTTGCTAAAGCTTTCAAAGGTGAACTCATACCTCAAAATCCTGATGATGAGCCTGTATCAGTTTTGCTCGATCGCATTCATGCCAAACAGAACCGGGAACTTAAAACACGGAAGATCCGTAGGTCAAGTCAAAAAAGATAGCCGAGTAATAGCAATGGTTAAGAATCTTTAGTCAGTACTAACGCTACAACTTGTTCAACTCGTTGGGTCTCAAAATAGTGCTGAATCTGTTCTGTGGAAAGCGATCTACAAGATTCAGCAGTTATGTACCCTGCGTTGTACAGTGCTAAATACTCACCTCGCGATAAGCTGAACGGCAGACTAAGCAGGTCAAGTGCTTTAGCCGGAAGTCCAATCTCTAGTTGAGTGAGTAATATATCGATGTCCTCTTCGTTCGGACCCATACCTAAAAGCAGAACATCCGCAAGTTTGAAGGCGGAACGAAGGTAAAGTCGTGTGCGGTCTGCAATGCTTCGGATATCCCCAGCTCCCACGTTTCCTGCATAGGGCGTTACTGAAAATTGTTGCTCGATCGCTTCAATTGCATCCCCTCTAATCCATGACCATAAAATAGCTGCCCGTTTGCACCGAGCATAGTAGTCAAAATTATCTTTTGCGCCATACTGAAGCTGAGATGTGACATCTACTCCGTAGTGCTGAGTGACATGCCGTTGCCAAACCGACTCTTTGTGTCCCTTTTTGAAGATGGAAGTATATCCGCCTACTTCTGGAGTCGCTTGTATAAGTGCCATTAGCTGATGAGCAGTTAGATTTTCAGAGCGTTGCTTGAGTAGAGCAACTAAATTCATCGCTGAACGAAATAAAAAGTTGGATTGCCCACATGCTTGCCCTAGCAAGCTCAGTCGGAGAAAATCGTCCTCGACTGCTTCGACAAGCCCCAATGATTCCATTTTCTGCAATAGAGCTGTAATCTCAACTTCTGCGTGTCGCGACCAATTAGGATTCTTTCGATTAAGGAGATACCCGCCATACGTTCTTGCCAACAGGGGAACAACTTGCGATCGGGGTACTTGCTCCACCTGGCTTAATAGTCGAAGCACCCAAGTTTCTAGATGTTTTGGATCGAAGGATGAACTAATCGGTTCAGGCTGCCCTTTGACATAGCGATTAAAGAGGTGGTCGCGCTGAGTGGGTGTATCTGCAATCAGGATGCTGCGTCCCTGCTCACACAATCCTAAACGGCCAGCTCGACCCGCCATATTCTTATATTCAGCAACGGTAAAGTCTCGACGTTCGTCACCATAAAAGAAGGTATCAACAATAATGACGGTTGAAGCTGGAGTATTTACGCCAGCCGCTACGGTTGTCGTTGCCGCGAGTACTCGAATCCGGCTGTTGGGCTTTCGGAATTCTTGTTCAATGACGATGCGCTCATCTCGAACTAAATCCGAGTTATGAAATGCAGTGCCTCCTGATAATGCGGTGCGTAGCTTCGTAGAGGATTCCGATGGATCAGAGGTTGGAAGCTGTGCAATCACATCCTCCGAGCCGGATAAGCCTAGTTCTTTCGCTAAATAGTTGGCACATCCTACCGTAGATCCGCGATCGTTACGGAAGATCAAAACTTGCTCGCCCTCTGGAATCAGCTTTTTCACCAATGGTACGATTATGTCCTGGGAACCCGGCTTATCTCTACGTTGTATAACGCTATAAGGCGAGAGCAGTTGCTCTATGCATGGGTTGCCATCGGCTCCTAAATATTGAAAGGTTCCCTGTCGATCCAGCACACCTTCAATCAGTGGAATCGGGCGCTCGTGGGTGAGAAGCGTTTTACAGCCGAGCCAATCATCAAAATGGTTAACGTCGCCAATCACTGCAGACAAGGCGACAATTTGAGGTTCGATGCCCTGCGCTCGCGCTACTAATAGATTCGTTAGCAACAGTTCTACGTTGATGCCACGAGTCGGATCAGTAATAAATTGAGCTTCATCCAGAACGACCAGTCCGATGGCGCTCAATAGGGATGGCGACCCGACTGAGAGATTGAGAAAAGTCTCATACGTAAGAAGTGCTAAGTCATAACGTCCTCGCACAAAGTCGTTCGTATCATCCTTGCGATCACCTGTGCAGCAAACTACGCGAAGTCCAAGTTGGTCCCCATATAATGCTTGGAAATCCTCAAACTTCTCATTGGTCAACGCCTTAAACGGAAGGAGGAAAACAGCTTTTCGATTCTCTGCGATTGCCTTTGCAGCCGCCATCTCGCCCACAAAGGTCTTACCTGAACTGGTAGGAGCAACCACAAGAACCGATTGTCCATCCAGAATCCGGTACTCATTCACACTGGTCTTCTGAAGTGAATTAAGTCCTTCCTCAAATTGTGCTGACCATGCTTGTAATACTTGTGGGTGAATACCAAAGGCAGCAAGGTCATGAATGTTGTCACTGACTTGATTGTGTCCTAACTCAGGAAATTCTTTTGCATAAGTAGCCCCCGGTAAAAGTGGTGGAAACTTCATTCCGCCTTCGATGAGATGGAAGATGACTGGAGTTTGTTGCCAACCAAACCGAGAGGCTTCTGCTCTAACACGCTTTGTCACGTCGTCGGTGAGACTTCCAATATCGACTCCATTTTCAGAGCTTTTGAAGACCTGAAGTAGGGCTTGAGTCAGTAGACCCTGAGAACGATATTCATAGGCAGATTCGTTATCTTTACAAGCGGCAATAATGACTCGTCCATTGCCTTGCAGATCGGTTACTGTCGTCAGAATTCCACGTGGCACGGGAATGTCTGAAAGTACTCGTGCTGGAGCTGCTCCGCTATGACAGCAATCGAGAATGATGACAACGACACGCGCTTTAGAGGCGTTAAGACGTTCTGCCAATTCGCTCATTGGAATGGTTGTATCAGTTAAAGCATTAAGCTGAGTGTCATAGGGAATAAGTTGATATGCGGGAGACCCGTGTCCTGCAAAATAAAAAAGTGCCCAATCCTCTGGACCAGCTTTCCCGATTGTTTGGTCTAGGGCGTCTCGAATTGATGTGGCCGTTGCTGCTTCATCTAAGAGACGAATCGGTTTACCTAGAAGAGCATCGGTAAAGAGTGCCCAGAGTGCCGTTGCATCTCGTGTTGCTCCGGTTAATTCGGGAATGGTCGTTTCAACGTGTTTATTAATACCGATAAATGCGGAGAAGAGAGTCATTGGTTCTTCGTGAGAGGAGGCTTAGGGCTTTTGCGGCAGAAGCTTAACTCACTGAAGTCAGGTTCACAGAAAAGTCAAACTCTCGGTCAAGAATAATACCTTTGTTCTTATGATGAGAACTAACAGAAGTGCGGATAACCGAACCGCGATGAAGGTGGAGAACCTTCGGCAATTCGAGAGTTGTTGAAGCACTTGGCTAAACGGAATCTGTTGCGCGGCTATTTGCTCAGCATTCCGACTGGGCAAAGTCTTGCTAAACGCTTGGGGATTGAGGCAATGAGTGCAGAAGAACTGCAACAGAACAATTCGGATGCTATGAATGAGGCGATCGCCCCTTTCCTAGAAAAGACTCCTGCCTGGTTTTACATTCTCAAAGAATCTGAGGTACGAGCGGGTGGTGATTCTTTGGGCCCAGTCAGTAGTCGGATTGTGGCTGAAACGTTCATTGGTTTAATGATGAATGATCAGTCTTCTTATCTCAATCAGCAGGAGTATGGTTGTGCGTGGAATCCTTCTAAAGGCGTCAAGCTTTCAGATGGTGGTGACGTTGCTTCAATTGGTGATTTACTGAAATTTGCCGGAGTCCTGATGTAGCGTTAAGGATGATAAGGAGAGGATAGGGTCTTTCACCTAATCCTTTTGTTCTAAGAAAAAGAGAACCAGATCTCTAGTTCTCTTTTTCTTAGAACCTGGTTTTAGCAATCTATTAACCATCAATTAAACTCTGCCCTATCCTATCTTTTTTAGGCAGTGCCCTATCTTTGAAGGCGATCGCAGAGAACGATGAGAGCCTGTAGATTAAAATAGAGGCTCTCAGGGTAAGACAAATGTTTGCTGATTTTCTACCGCCCTCTGTGCTCGATATTCAAGATGCCGAGGCGATCGCCCTACTCCAACAGATTCAGCGACGTGTCGTTCAAGTACCATTCCAGCAAGGCTCAACGGCGATCGCCACAGCTTATGTTCATCACAACCCTGAGCCATCGACTTCCATATCCAATGTACCCATTCTGCTGCTGCATGGATTCGATAGCTCTTTGTTGGAGTTTCGGAAGTTAATTCCCCGACTGGCAGAGCGTCAGGAAACTTGGGCGATTGACCTATTTGGCTCTGGATTTACAGAATACGTTCCTACTCTGGCTGTCAATCCTCAGAATATCCGACGGCATCTCTTAAGCGTTCTGGAATCCTGGATCAGTCAACCTGTAATTTTAGTTGGAGCTTCTTTAGGAGGGGCAGTGGCGATTGACTTTGCTTTGCATCATCCCAACTGGGTGCGATCGCTGGTCTTGATTGATAGTGTCGGCTTTTCTGGTAGTTTCCCAGTAGGTCAATTTCTCCCTAATCCACTGCTCGAACTGGGTGCAGATTGGCTGTATCTTCGTAAACACACTGCCCTGGCTGCCGCTTCAATCTTACCAATGATGGATTCAGCTCTCATTGATGCCTTGCGTTGCTCTCTGCTGCATCAGGAGATGCCAGGATGGAAAGCGGCGATCGCTTCCTTTACTCAAAGTGGTGGGTACGCAGATTTAGCAAGGCGCATTGCTGAGATTACTCATCCAACTCTGATTCTGTGGGGAGAAGCTGATGATGTTTTAGGAACGACGGATGCAACCCAATTTGAACAGGCGATTTCAGGCAGCCACTTGGTCTGGATTCAGCAAGCGGGGCATACTCCTCATTATGATCAACCTCAAGCTGTCGCCACTAATCTGCTAACCTTTGCACGGCAGACTGGATGTTAAATTTCTATTATGCGCCTGATGCCCAGTGTTTTGTCGCTTCTTGGGGAGCGGCGATCGGGTGCTTACTGTCAAGTGTATTTAATCGCAGTATTACCATCAAAAACATTGGCGGTGTGGTGGCAGAAGCCCTACTGGATACTCTGCTCAGTTGGGTTTAGCATCGTTGAGGCAGAAACTACCGATCGCTAGAAGTTTTTAGACGGACAGCATGAGCAGCAATCTGATCAACGAATCCTGGCATCAACAATTTTGCCCAAGGGATAACTTTGCCCTTTATGGTCATGACGTGCTCTCGTTTGCGTCCTGCCATTGCCCTGACAATTTGACGAACGCATTCATTGACCGACATATTGTCCTTGCTTTCATCGCGGGGACTTTGCCCTAGTGCTTTCCCATCAGCTCCTAAAGCCCGTTGCCGGATGTCTGTCGCCACAAATCCGGGTGATACAACTAGCACATCGACACCCGTTCCTTGCAATTCAATTCGGAGAGTATCGAAAAAACCCTGCATTGCGTGCTTGCTGGCAACATATCCTGATCGGGTGGGAACGGCAGTTTTGCCAGACAGAGAAGAGATTGCCACCAACAGTCCTCTACTCGTTTTCAGGTAAGGTAAATTACCTTGGTGCAGTAAACAGCACCAAGGTAATTTACCTGCATCACCTGCTCGAAGACGGAGAGATCTGTGACCTGATCAAAAGCTGTCAGCATTGAAATTCCCGCATTGTTAACCAGGATATCAATCTGCCCAAAAGCAGCGATCGCTGCCTCGACCAATTTCTGACAGTCATCAGGCTTTGTTACATCTGTAGCAACGGCGATCGCTTTCCCTCCTGCTTCAATACAGGCACCCACCACTTCTTCTAATGCCGTTTGATGACGCGCGGCTAAGACTAAATTTGCACCTTGATGAGCCAGAGTGATGGCGAGTGCTTTTCCAATTCCTGTCGATGCACCCGTTAGAACGATCGTTTTCTGCATAAAACTCATGGCTTGCGTCCCAAAATTGTGCGGTGGCGAGGATCACTGGGGATGGTGATAACTTGTTCAAAACCGACTGCTTGCAGAGCAGCTTCGATATCAAAGGTGTAGTAATCATCTGACCAGGGTTCTGTACTCTTCATCAAGGTAAAGAGGACAGGCGGCAGATTTTGAATGACAGGCGATTGCGGGTTATTATCCACGATCGCTAAGTATCCACCGGAGCGTAAAAGGCGAAAGGCTTCTCGAAAAATTGTCGTGGTCGCATGACTTGGCAATTCATGCGTCACAAACTGAAGGGTGACCAAATCAAAAGTGCGATCGGGCAGGTCTATCTCTTCGGCATTAGCATGAATCCATTGAGCAATTTCATGCTTTCCATCTTGATGCTGAGCGACGGTCAGCATATAGGGAGATAAATCTAAACCAATAGTACGGACAGGAGTATCTTGACTGCTTTGGTAGAAGCGATGTAATGCCAGAGTTGAAATACCAACGGAGCAACCGATATCGAGAATATCTTGTATGGGTTGCGTTATAGATTGGGCAAGAACTTGGTGAAAACTGCCGCGAAGTCGTTCTTGTGCTTCTTGCCAGGTCAAAGGTTCATCTTTCCAAACTCGCAGCGCCATGGCATAGGTTGCTGATTCTGCCTCAAAAGCTGCCTCCCAACAGAGATTTCCCTGCTCATAGGCATGGAAGGGCACTTGATAATAGTCGGGATACTGAACGGCTCTATTGGTGATCTGAGAAAGCTGCTGCTGAATCCCTGCGGCTTCTAATTCTTCATAATGTTTACGCCAAGGAACCCCATTCTTCTCAGCCGTCTTAATCAACACTTGCCGTGCCTGCTGTTTCATCAACGCATAGAGAGGTTTGGTCTGAATCAAAAAGTTGACACAGCGAGAAAGCAGATCATCTCCTGCCCAGGCAGGTTTACTCTGAAGAGTCATGGCATCACAACATAATCGGCACGTTCTCTATTTTAAGTTGTGACGACGCTTCTGCTTAAAGCCTTTGAAGTGTAAAACTCTGAATTAAACTCTTGCAGTAAACAGGGCGATCGCTGCGTTTTTCATCTCAAGCTCTCCATAAAAAGCTCAAACATTTAAGTTCCAGAAGCGATCGCTGAAGCAAGCAGCTCCAGAATCCGAACATTACTCTTTAGAAAAAACGGGATTTCTCACCGTTTTATTTGCTTGAGCCGTTTCTTTTTGATCTTCGCGTTCTTCTCTATATTCAATTCAGCTTCCGTTGCCTCAGTCGGAGAGCGATCGCCATCTTCATTCTTAGATAACGGCTCACAAATAACCAGCACTTATTGGATTGATCGTTGGGATTTTTAACCCATGGTCGGTTTCATTGGAATATAAGCGATCGCTTTCCTTTCAGCTAATGTGCTATGCCAAAGCAATCTTTGTGCATTGGCGTAATACCTTTCAGGGATGAATAGGACCGATCGTCACCACTGTCTTGTCGCAATTCTCAGCGAGTCACCCAATGTATGGTATTGCAATGCACCATGCTCAAACGACAGAACATCTTCTTCTGAATAGCCTGCGATCGCTAAGGAGAAAGTTACATCCTATGAGGATGGAGTCAAAACATGAGGCTGCTCAGAATCCTGGGGATTTTCGACGGGCGCAACGGTCGGTTGCAAACTTCTAATAAATTCTCGAATTACGTCTGACTGTGTACGTTGGGTTTGGTCGCAGTAACGCCGGAGGGTTTCCATTTCGGCGATTGGAACCCGGACGTTTAAGTGTTCGATATTCTTTTTGCCAGTTTTTGGCATTTTGTAAAGAAGAATGAGTTACGCTATGACAAGCTATTCTACAGGATAAGCTTAAGAGATTAGCAAAAGATAGGTATCCTGAATCTTGCTAACCAATCTATGTTCCGCTCCTTTTGTTGATGACTGTGAATTAACTCATGCTCAATCTAAGCGCTCTCGAAAGCTCCCTTTGGGAAGCGGCAGATAACCTCCGTGCCAATTCAAATCTCAATGCCAACGAGTACAGTATGCCTGTGCTGGGGCTAATTTTTCTGCGTCATGCGACGAATCGATTTGAGGCAGTTAAGGCGGAGATTGAGCCAACGTTAGCATCACGGGGTGGAAAGAAGAGATTGCTAACCGCAAAAGATTTTATCGGCAAGGCGGCAATCTTTTTGCCAGAAGAAGCCCATTATGATTACATCCTGACGAAGCCAGGAGATGAGGATCTTGGCACAGTTATTAAGGAGGCAATGGAGCTGATTGAGGCTCAGACTGAGATGCTTAAGGGAGTGTTGCCGAGGGAGTACACAGGCTTTGATGCGGATCTGTTAGGGGATCTGGTGCGGATTTTTGCACGGGATGAATTGAAACAGGCAACGGGGGATGTGTTCGGGCGTATTTATGAATATTTCCTGAATAAGTTTGCAATGACGGGTGCTCAGGAGGGGGGTGAGTTTTTCACGCCACCTTCACTGGTACGGACGATCGTCAATGTAATTGAGCCGAGCCGAGGCGTGGTATTTGATCCAGCCTGTGGCAGTGCAGGTATGTTTGTGCAGACGGGACATTTCCTGGAAGATCGGGGTGCGAATCCATCGCAGCGGATCACGTTTTGGGGGCAGGAGAAGTCAGATAATAATATTCGGTTGGCGAAGATGAACTTGGCGGTGCATGGGCTGGAAGGCAACATCCGTTCTGGCAATACGTTTTATGACCGCTGCGATGACTTGTTCGGGGCGTGTGATTTCGTGATGTCGAATCCACCCTTTAATGTGGATGGCGTGAGTCCGGAGAAGATTAAGAGTGACCCGCGTCTGTTTACCGAGAAGAAGATACCGGGTATTAGTGCCAAAACGGAAACGGTGAGCAATGGTAATTATCTGTGGATTCAGTACTACCACAGCTACCTGAAGCCGACGGGACGGGCTGGGTTTGTCATGGCGAGTTCGGCTTCCGATGCGGGGCATGGGGAAAAGGAGATCCGGGAGCAGATTATTGCTACTGGGGATGTAGATGTGATGATTGCCATTGGCACGAATTTCTTCTACACCCGATCACTACCCTGTACGCTGTGGTTTTTTGATCGGGGTAAGCCTGTCGATCGCCAAGACAAAGTGCTGATGATTGATGCCCGGAGTCTGTATCGGGTCATCAGCCGGAAGATTCGAGATTTTAGTGAAGAGCAACTCAAAAACCTAACGGTGATCGCGTGGCTGTATCGGGGGGAAGAAGCCCGTTATCTGGAGTTAGTGCGTGAGTACTTGATGCAGACTTGCCAAGAGGCAACGGCGATCGCGCCGTTGGTGGCGGCGTTGCTACCTGCGATCGCGCCGTTGGCTGAGGCTCTAATGACGTTTGATCAGGGGTTAGAACCGACTGACGAGATCCCTACTGCGGAGATTGAGGCGTTTCGGGCAGTGTTGGTAGAGCAGGATGAGGCGACGAAACTGCTGACCGAAGACTGGGGAACGCTGAAAACGGATTTGATAGATCACGTAGCAGGGGTGAAGCCAAATGTTTTGGCGACCAATGAGGCACAGAAAAGCTGTGCTGGGGATTTCGCTGCTTTTGTTCCTCGGCTCAAGGTGCTCCAGAAGCATATTAATGAAGTTCACAAGCTGACCTTGCGATCGCTGGAGCTGGCAGAGAAGAAGCTGGAGGCACGGAAAACGGAGGGGTGGAATGGTCGGGTCATTCGTCAATATCGGGATGGGTTAGATGCGGCTCATGATGCGGCGGTGCAGGCAATTAAGGCAACGTTGTATCTGAATCATCAGGTTCACTGGCTGCAATCGCGGTTTCCGGAAGCGGTGCTGGTGGATGTGCCGGGGTTGTGTAAGGTAGTGACTCGTGAGGAGATCGCTAAGAATGACGGTAGTTTGACACCGGGGCGGTATGTGGGCGTAGGGGCTTCTGAGATAGAGGATGAGGAGGATTTTGAGGAGCGGATTAAGGAGATTCATCTGGAGTTAGCTGAACTGAATGAGGCGGCGATCGAGTTGGCAGGGGCGATCGCGGCAAACTTTGAGGAGTTGAGCTTATGACTTGGAGAACAGCCACATTAGGTCAACTTGCAAATGAGTTTGGCGGAGCAATTCAAACTGGTCCCTTCGGTGCTCAGTTACACCAGAGTGACTACCGAGAAGATGGAACGCCGGCAATTATGCCCCAAAATATTGTGGGTGATCGAATCGTTACAGATTCGATTGCGCGTGTAGATGAGGCAATGGTACGTAAGCTGTCCCGTCATGTTCTCAACGTTGGAGATATTATTTATCCACGTCGAGGTGATCTCAACAAACGAGTACTTATTGGCGAGCAAGAGGCTGGATGGCTATGTGGTACAGGCTGCATCAAGATCAGTTTCCCTGATAGCTTTATTGCGCCTGATTATTTGTTTTACTATCTCAAGCAACCTCAAGTTGTTCGAGACATTGAAAATAATGCGGTTGGCGCAACGATGCTAAATCTAAGCGCCGCAATTTTAAAACAAATTGAGATTCAGTATCCTGATATCACAACACAACGACGCATCGCTGAAATTCTCTCTAACTACGATCGCCTCATCGACAACAACACTCGCCGAATTGCCCTACTAGAAGAATCCATCCATCGGCTCTACAAAGAATGGTTTGTCTATTTGCGGTTTCCGGGGTGCGATCGGGTGAAGGTGATTGATGGTGTGCCGGAGGGGTGGAGAAAAGTGGTCTTAGTAGAGGTTTGTTCATCAGTAAGTTATGGTTACACAACGAGTGCAATCTCTGAGAAAGTGGGTCCGAAGTTTTTACGAATAACTGATATTGTCCCAACCATTTTGAATTGGTCTAGTGTTCCACACTGTAACGTTCCTGACAATAAGAAGGATCAGTATTTACTTAAGGAAGGAGACATTGTTGTAGCGAGAACTGGCGCTACTGTTGGATATGCAAAACGAATTCATAAAAGAAATCCAGAATCTATTTTTGCTTCCTACTTGGTAAGACTTCGCCTTGCCAGCGAAGTTGATGATTTGATGGTTGGAATCTTTGTTGAATCTGATGAGTATAAAAACTATATAAGAGCTAATGTTGGAGGATCAGCGCAACCAAACGCAAACGCGAAGATTATTTCAGGAGTACAAATTCTTGTTCCTGCAATAGAACTACAAAAACGATTTAGAGAACAGGTTGAGCCATTTTTTGACCAGAAAGAATTACTTCAAATTCAGAATCAAAAACTCCGCGAAGCTCGTGACTTGCTCTTACCCCGACTCATGAATGGGAGCATAGCTGTATGACTCAAGAACAAACCTTACACTCTTTAGATGCGATCATCCAAACCTTAAAAGCCACCCTGCCAGAGTTGCGCGATCGCTATGGTGTGATTTCGCTGGGCGTGTTTGGCTCCTACATGCGCGGCGAACAAACCCCCGACAGCGACCTGGACTTGCTGGTTGAATTTGACCCAACCGTTCGATTTGGGCTGTTGACCTATTGCGAAATAGAAAATACATTAAGTGATCGGCTATCTGTCAAAGTCAATTTGGTGATGAAAAAAGCCCTCAAACCGCGAATTGGCGAATGCATTCTTCAGGAGGTCGTTTATCTATGACTCAAATTAATCTACAAGGACAAATCACCATTCCCCCTGCAATTCAACAACAGCTTGGATTAGTGCCTGGTACAGAGGTTGAAATCGAAGTGGTAGGAGAAACCCTTCAACTTCGTAAAAAAGAGACTGAGCATCGGGGGGCACGATTAGTTGAAACGATGCGAGGTAAAGCAACCAAACGCTTAAGCACCCAAGACATCATGCAGCTAACCCGTGAGGATGTATGACAGATGTTTTGGTTGATAGCAACGTGATTCTTGATGTTTTGACAGAAGATCCACAGTGGTTTGCCTGGTCTGCTCAAATGCTGACCCGCTACGCTGATCAGGGAACCCTAATTATCAATCCTCTAATCTATGCCGAAATTTCAATTGGGTTTAACCAAGTTGAAGAACTAGAATCCGCTTTACCCAGCGACTTTTTCCGACGCGACCTCTTACCTTACGAAGCGGCTTTTTTAGCAGGGCAAAGCTTTCTGGAGTACCGCCGTCGTGGGGGCGATCGCCGCTCTCCCCTGCCCGATTTTTACATTGGTGCCCATGCGGCTGTTACGGGAATGCCCCTACTCACCAGAGATATCAATCGTTATCGCACATACTTTCCAGCCGTACAGATTATCACTCCTTAACCTCTAAACACAATGAGTGCCGCATACTCCGAAGACCGCTTAGTACAGCAGACCACAGCCGATTTCTTTGAAAATACCCTGGGCTGGCAATCGGTCTATGCTTTCAATAGTGAGAAATTCGGCACAAAGGGCACCCTTGGACGCACCAACAATACCGAAGTTATCCTCATCCGCCACCTGCGACAAGCCCTAGAGCAGATCAACCCCGGACACCTCGACATCGCTTACGAAGATGCCATTCAAAAGCTGGTCACCGTCAACACAGCCCAATCCCTGCTGCAAATTAACGAAGCAAAATACAAACTAATCCGCGACGGTATCAAAGTAACTTATCGCACTGCCACAGGTGAACTGAAAGAACCTCTACTACGCGCGATCGACTTCGACAATCCCAACAACAATCACTTCCTAGTAGTGCGGGAGCTATGGATCAAAGGAGAACCCTATCCTCCTAAACGTCCTGATATCATCGGGTTTGTCAACGGCATCCCGCTACTGTTCATCGAACTAAAAAAATCCTGTCGGGATGTGCAAGTCGCCTATAACGACAATCTCACCCGCTATAAAAAAGAAATCCCCCATCTGTTCCACCACAACGCAATGGTGATGCTCAGTAACGGTATCGATGCCAGAGTCGGTTCAATCATCAGCCCGTACAAGTTTTTCCACGAATGGCGACGGCTGGCAGAAGACGAAAAAGGCAGAGTGCATTTTGAAACCATGCTGCGCGGTATGTGCAGCAAACAAAACTTTCTTGACCTGGTACAAAACTTTATCTTGTTCGACAACAGCAGCGGCACCACTGCCAAAATTCTTGCCCGCAATCACCAATTTCTTGGAGTCAACCGCGCCTTTCAAGCCGTGCAAGATCGAGAAATTCGGGCAGGTAAATTAGGCGTGTTCTGGCACACCCAAGGCAGCGGTAAATCCTACTCAATGGCATTCCTCACCGAGAAAGTGCATCGTCGTCTTTCCGGTAGCTTCACCTTTTTAATCGTCACCGATCGCCAGGAGCTAGATAAGCAAATCGTCAAGACCTTCGCTGGAGTTGGAGCCATTCCCAACGACAGCAACAAGGCAACCGATGGCGAACATCTAAAGGAATTACTCAAACAAAATCACCGCTATATCTTCACCCTAATCCACAAGTTCAACAAACCCAGTCACACCTACAGCGATCGCCCCAACATCATCGTCCTCTGTGATGAGGCACACCGCACCCAGTACGGCGCACTGGCAGGCAACATGCGTAATGGCTTAGACAACGCTTCCTTCATTGCCTTCACAGGTACGCCCCTAATGGAGGCACAAGAAGACCAGAAAACCCGCGAATACTTCGGTGACTACATCTCCACCTACGACTTTCAACGCGCCGTAGAAGACGGTTCAACAGTACCGCTTTACTACGACAACCGAGGAGAGAAGCTGGGATTTGTAGATGAAGCAGGCAAACAACAGTTAGCGGCACAACCCGAAGAACTCAACCAGCGCATCGCTACTGAACTCGCCCAACAAGATCTAGACGAAGAAGCTGAAGCCAAAATCTTAAAACGCTTAGGTAATGCATACTTCATTCTCACCGCAGACCAACGCCTCGATCGCATTGCCCAGGACTTAGTGGCTCACTACACCACCCGATGGCAGAGTGGCAAAGCCATGCTTGTCTGTCTCGATAAACTCACCACAGTCCGCATGTTTGATCGGATTAAAAAATACTGGAAACAAGCAATCGCCAACCAAGAAATCCGAGTCAGGCGGGCAACTGACGACCAAGACCTAAAAGAACAGCAAGACCATCTCAACTGGCTGCAATCCACTGAATGTGCCGTAGTAATCAGTGAAGCCGGGAACGAAACCCAAACATTTGCTGAGTGGGGATTAGACGTTCGCCCTCACCGAGACAAAATGAATAGACGTGACCTGGAAGAAGACTTCAAAAACGAGAATCACCCGTTCCGACTGGTGATCGTCTGTGCCATGTGGCTCACTGGATTTGACGTACCCAGCCTTGCCACCCTCTACATGGATAAACCCATGCAAGGACACAATTTAATGCAGGCGATCGCCCGTGCCAATCGGGTCTATGAGGGCAAAAACAACGGCTTACTGATCGACTACAACGGTATCCTCTCATCCCTCCGATCAGCGCTCGCCAAGTATGCCAAGCCCGATGTTTTAATTGGCGATGAGGCGGAAGCCAAAGCGGGTGTGATTCCTTACAAGGATTTGGATCAACTGCGGGATGCTTATGTTGAGGCAATTCAGACTTGCCAAGATCATCTAGCTAGCCTAGGGTTTGACCTCCAGCAACTAATCCAGGCAGAAGGTTTTGATAAACTTGCCTACTTAGACAAAGAAAATCAGGATTCCGCTGTCAACGCCGTTTGCACCAATGACGAATCTCTGGCTCGGTTTGAAGTCATGGCACGGGATGTGTTTAAGAAAAAACAAGCACTCATCACCGAACCATCGCTAACAGCACCATTTCAACTACAGCATGACGCGATCGCCGCCGTTCATGACCAGATTCATCAACAGCAAGAATTGGCAGCAGATCTAAATGCTGTGTTGCGATCGCTGCATGGTGTCGTCAGCGAGTTTGTCACCGTTGCACCTTCCGATCAACCACCAGGGGCAGAATCAGGCAAACTTTACAACATTAGCGAAATTGATTTCGACCGCTTAAAAGCAGAATTTGAGCAGTCCTCAATTAAAAATACTCAGGTGCAAACCCTTAAAGAAGCCGTAGAACAACAGCTTCGGCGGATGCTGCGCCAGAATCCTACCCGTGTTGACCTCTACAGCCGCTATCAACACATTATCGAGAACTACAACCAGGAGACCGATCAAGCCACAATTGAGCAAACCTTTGAAGAACTATTGAAGCTGATCGAATCATTATCTGAAGAAGATAGCCGTGCAGTTCGTGAAGGACTGAACGAAGATAATCTCGCAGTCTTTGACTTGCTGTGCAAACAGAAAACCAATTTGAGTGTAAAGACTCGGAGTAAGGTAAAGGCGATCGCCCATAACTTGGTTGAAGCAATTAGAACTGAACTTCAAAAACTGGACAATTGGCGAGACAAAGAAACCACTAAAGCCCAAATTGAGACGTTTATCTACGATTACCTCTACAGCGACGAAACCGGGCTACCCACTGAAGCCTATGAGGAACCGGAAATCAAACCGCTTGCCAACGTGGTTTTCTTGCATATCTATCAACAATACTCTAGTGATAATCAACCTTCTTACTCCGATGTTGCTTAGTAGCAAGATTGGTGAAGATGAAAACTTAAAGACCATTCCCAATTAAAATAAACGGTGACCAGTAATAAGGATGACTAAGCCGATCGCCACCAGGTGCAGGAATATCGGATAGAGGGCGATCGCGGAGCCTAGCACCGAAGAGTCTGCGCTGTGTGTCTTCTAGTGCTTCGGAGTTGCCTGTAATCATTGAGATTTGTGCATTACGGAGGGCTTCGGCTTTTGTTTTAGGTTGTGTTCCGGTCTGGGGGGAAGCAGTGAGGTGATGATAAAATTGTTGCATCAATTGAGAGGTGCTGGCATCGTTGACATTCCAGAGGGAAGCCATTACTGCACTGGCTCCACTGTTGAGAAAATAGTAGGCAATGCCGTTAACTTCGATTCCATCTTGGTCGGGCTCGCCTAGTGCTGTTTGACAAGCGGAGAGGACGACCAGTTTGATGTCTTGGAAGACTTGCTGCATATCGTTAATTTCTGCGACGCGCAGTTTTTCGCCTGTGCCGAGGATCAAAAATGATTCGTCTCGTCGACCGGGAATGAATTCGCCGTGGGTGGCGATATGTAGGATTTGGTGTCCGATGAGATTGTCGCGCAGGCTATTGCGGGTGAAGGCGCGATCGAGAAATTGCAGTCCATTGTAGAAGCCTTGTGGGTCACTGGCGTTTTGGCGAATTATGGCGTTGAGTTCGTTGGGAACATTCGGCAGGCTAGGAAAATCGGCAGTGGCTTGGGAGAGTCCGAAGGCAATCGCTTGGGTGTTGGCTGGGGCAGGCAGGCGATCGCTCATGTTGGTAAGATCGGCAGAGAGGACGGTGGAAATGGTGTAGTTTTCGACTAAGTATTGTTTGCCATCAAACAGGGCTGCCATTGGGATATAGCGAGTGGCACGATCGAGGGAGAAGACTAGATGTTGGATATGGTTGGCTTTGAGTTCGGGTTCTAGGGGAGCGATCAGCCAGGTATAGAGCTGTTTGGCAGTTGCTTGGAGTTCGGGAATGTTGGCGGGGGCGGGGGTTTTTAGGAGTTGGCGAAAGCGGATAATGGTTGATCCTAGTTGCTGTTGGGTGACGGGGACTTCGATGCTATTGACGACTCCACCTTGGGTGACCCAGAGTAGCCAGAGTTTATCTTCGAGGACGAGGGGATAGATGAGGACGGTTCCGGGTTGGGCATTGACGATCGCTTGTGCTGATCGCGTTAGGTCTTCTGGATCGAGCATTGCCGTATCTTGGGCACGGCGATCGCGGATGGCTTGGGCGAAGGATTGAGCGGTTTGGTTGAATTCTTGGGTGAGGGCTTGGCGGCGACCGTAGAGTTGGTTCAGTTGGTTACATTTCTCTCGCTCACATTTTTGGACGGTTTGACCAAAGGCAATTAAGGTATCATGCGCTTGAATGACTTGTTCTTCGGCGGTTGTATAGACTATTCCTGCTGCCGTTACTTTTGCTCTTACGCCTGTGAATGTGCGTAGTTCTTGCACTTTTAATAAGTCTAGTATTTGTTGTGCTTCTAGGATGCGATCGCTTTTGAGCAGGAGATCGGCGAGACGACGATAGCTGTCTGCGACTGTCAGGGTGTAGGACTCCTGCAAATCCTTAGGCAATACCTGATTATCCTTCCGAATTGATTCATAAACCTTGATGGATTGCTTGAGAAAGATAATGGCTAATTCCGTTTGGTTTTGCTCAGATAAGACTTGACCAATATAGCTCAGGATTTCTCCTTCTCTTTCACGATTACCAAGTTCCCGGAAAATGGTTAAGCCTTGCTGATAAGCTGCTAATGCTTGAGGATAATCTCTACGGTTTTGAGAGTCTATGCCTTGACTTTCAAAACCATAAGCTTCTAGATCTCTATCTCCACCCTCTCTTGCCCGTGCAATCAAATCTTCAGACGTAGCTGCTTGAAGCGCTTCCTCAACAATTGTTTTTAAAGCACTATCATCTATTTCTCGTGCAATAGTAAGACTTTCCCGCCAGTACTGAACAGAAAGGTTAGGATCACCCATTGCAAAATAAACATTTCCAAGCCCCAACAAGGCTGAAGCTTCATTTGCACGATCTGGAACTTGTCGTGCAATTTCAATGCTTTGCTGATAAGCATTAATTGCTTCTGCATATTTTCCAATTTGTCTATATAAAGCTCCCAAACCACTGAGAATTCTACCTCTCTCACGAAAATCAATTTCTTCTGCTAGTTTTAGACTTTGCTGATAAAACTCGATTGCTTCTGCATATTTTGACAGAGCCTTATAAGATTCAGCCATAGCTCTAAGGACTTGAGCTTCGGTACGACGATAATTAGTTTTACGGGCAATTGTTAGGCTTTTTTGGTATTCAGCTATTGCCTGGGGATAATTGCCCTGTCCAGCATAGGCACTACCTAACCCATATAGTCCTAAAGCCTCTAAGTCTAGATCAGAAATCTCTCTGGCAATTGTTATGCTCTGCAAATGAGCTTCAGCGGCAAGATTGTAGTTATTCATATTATTATGAGCAAATCCAATATTGGCTAGTGCGTAGCCTTCTCGTAAACGATCGCCATTTTGTTGATAAAGAATGATCGCTTGCTGCCAAAGCCTAATAGCTGCTTGGAACTTTCCAGATTGGTATTCTTCTTGCCCTTGTTGATAGATTTGGGTTGCTGAGCTTTGGGCGATCGCAACGTTCTTGCCATCACATGATAAAGATGCTGACAGGAATAAAGCGATCGAAGTACAAAAAGCTAAATGGAAAGAGCGAAATCGCATAATTTGCTTCATGGAGGTGTTCAAGCAGCGTCTCTCATGATACGTCATATAGACGGACAAAGTTTTGACTTTGCGCAAGATTTCACCGCGATACGTCTTAATGCAAATGATGCTACAAAAGTAGCGATCGCTATGCTCCTTCGCCAATTAACGTAAATGCCGCCCAGTTGCGTGGATCAGGGTATTTTGCCTTAGTCGCTAACATCGCTTGACGTAAGGCTTGAGCTTTATTGCCTGTTTGCTGCCACTGGCGATAAAACTCAGTCATCAGTTCGGCAGTAGGTGCGTCAGGGATTGCCCAAAGGGAGACGATGACGCTGGGAACGCCTGCGGTGATGAGGGCGCGGGAGAGTCCAATCACGCCATCTCCAGAGATGCGTCCTTGTCCGGTGGAGCAGGCGCTGAGGACGGCGAGTTCGGCGGTGAGGTTCATCTGGGCTATTTCGGCAGCGGTGAGTAAGCCATCGTTGGTTTCGCCAGTGCCGTCAGGGGCAAGAGCGATCGCGCTGTCGAGTCCATTGACTTCATCAAGTAAGCCGTGGGTGGCGAAGTGAATCAGGCGCGCGGTAGTGATGCGTTGGAGAACAGATGCTTTGGTGGCTTGGCTGCCGAGGAGGGGTTGGGTGCCGAGCATGGGAGCGATCGCGGTGGCTTCTTGTTCGGAGCCGGGGAGGGGGGCGAGGCGTTGGGTTGGGGTGCCAAGAGGGAAGGTGACGTTGGGCATAGTGGGGTTGCCAACGAGGAGGGCGGCTTGGGACGGGGTGGGTTGCGTTCTTTGTTGGCGAGTTTTGTCGAGGAGTTGGATGGAGGGGCTGGTGAGGAGGGTGTGGGTTTCGATCAGGGATTTGCCTGTAGGGTCTTGCAGGGCGGGGAAGGGAACGAGGAAGAGTTCACCCTGTGGAATGAAGATGACTTTGGCGTTGGGGTCTGTGGGGAGGGAGGAGGCGATCGGGGCGATGAGGATTTGGTGGAGTTTTTGGAGGAGTTGGGTTTGTTTTTGGAGGGTGGGTTGGGAGGAGTTGGGTCTGGGTCTCACGCCGACAATTTGTCGTCCGTCTTGAATGCCGAGGGCAGTGCGAGTTTGGGCGATGAGTTCCGGGAGAGGAGTATCTAGTTGGGAAAGATCGGTGTTGTGGAAGGTAATTTCTCCGGTGGGTTTGATGACCCAGATGTATAGATTGCCTGGGGTATCATCAGGTTTTAGAGAGGGGACAAAGGAGTATTCAATGAGTGTTGCATTTTGTTCTTTAGCTGTGTTTTTAATCTGTTCTAAAGCTGGAATATTGGTAGATACAATTTGTTCAGCGGTTTGTGTCCCCAGTCGTGATGCTAACTGTTCCACGAAGGCGCGGGCGCGTCCTCGCTCAGAGGCAACTAAGGCTTGATCGGTTTTGTTTTGCGCGACTAGGGCAATTTGCCAGTAGCGATAGCTGTCTAGCCAAGTTTCCAGAAAAGAAATTTTATCGGAATCTCCGAGTCCGGGACGAAGAGAGTCCAACAGTTGTATGGCTCTGGATAAATTTTCTTCTGCTTCTGTTAGTGTGCCAGTGTGAAGTAGCAATATTCCCATGTTGCTGAGTGTATTGCTTTCGCCAGATCGATCGCCAATTTCTTGACGGATGACGAGGGATTGCTGAAGGTATTCTAGGGCTTTGGGATACTGTCTTAGAGGATGTTTGAAAAGTTATGGCAAGTCAGATTTTACGCCAATCGCCTCACCATAATCCGGATCATCGCCAGATAGATCAGAGTCTCTGAGGTCTGCGGAAGGTGTTCATAATCTTTGTTC